>LNQE01000838.1_pt1 | contig 29027 bp, 30 predicted proteins | sample 603111 | NCBI WGS metagenome assembly LNQE01 (sample SAMN04260313, study PRJNA301899) | hydrocarbon metagenome | isolation source: hydrocarbon-contaminated ditch | place: Germany: Bremen | collected 1998
ATACAAAGAAGCCGCTTTCTCACGGTTATGCCAACCAGATTCTGGCTATTGATGTGAGCACCGGTAAAATTGAGACTCGGCCGCTTGACGAACAAGTTCGCGATTTTTTTATTGGCGGTCGGGGGTTGGGGCTTTATCTTCTGCACAAAAAAATAAATGCGAAAACAACAGCCGACGACGCGGAAAATCCGCTGATTTTTTCTCCGGGGCCACTGGGCGGTATTCCGCAGTTTCCGGGAACCAGCAAGTGCATGGCAATTTCTTTGTCTCCGCTGACTCATATTCCGGGAGTTTCCAATTTCGGCGGTCATTTCGGCGCTTATCTGAAGTACGCCGGTTTTGATGCCCTGGAGATCACTGGAATCAGCAAAACCAACGCCATGATTGTCATCGACGATTTCAAGAAAGAGATATACATCACCGAAGCGCCTTCTATCGATCAGGTATTTGATTTGGAGAAATTTATTGTCGATAAGTTTCTTCAGTCCGGCCACGAAAAGAAAGACATTGTTTTTCTCACAACAGGTATCGGTGCCGCCAATACCACATATGGCTGTATCAACAGCCATTATTATGATGCCGTAAAACCGGTTGATGGAACAAAAGGGCTGTTCAGAACAAAACAGGCCGGCCGCACGGGTTTGGGTACCGTAATGATTAACAAAAATATCCGGGCGATTGTGGTGCTTTCCGGTTATCCGCATGGGGAAAATCCCTATGGGGCGGCGGATTGGGAAAAAGTGAAACAGGCGGGCTCCAAATTGCACAAGATTGTCAAAGAGGTTGATCCGCAATCGCTTAAGATGTACCGCAAGGGATCAGCCGGTCTCATTGCTTTTATGAATAAGGATGATTACAAATCCCTACCGGTAAATAATTATCAGTATGGTTCCGATCCACGCGCGGGAAATATCTGCGGGAAAAACTACGCCGAACATATTTTTGATCATCGTGGGATGGATGGCTGTTTCCCCGGCTGTAATCTAAGATGTACCAAAGGCGGCTGGGTAACTCTGACATCCGGTGAACACAAAGGTAAGAAGGTTTGGGTTGACGGCCCTGAATATGAAACAGCGGCCGGTTTCGGTTCCAATCTGGGTATGTGGAATCCGGAATTTATTATGGAAGCCAACTGGCATTGCGATAATTACGGAATTGATACGATTACCACTGCGGTGATCATGGCTTTTGTCATGGAATGTTATCAGCGCGGTTATCTAATCAAAGAAGATACTGATGGCTTCGAACTGAAATGGGGTGATGAACCGGCCGCGCTTCAGTTTATTCATGACATTGCCTACCGCAAGACAGCTCTGACAAGTATTGCGGGACTGGGCATGCTGGAGCTCATCAACTGGATTGGTGAAAAGTGTGCTGACCGCACCGGCAAACCGAATCCACGCAAGGAACTGGAACAATTTGCCATGCAGGCCAAAGGATTGCCTTTTTCACTTTACCGGACACACCGGTCGCTATCCATGCAGGGATCTTACGCGGTGGCGAGCGATATCGGTGCTCATCATGCCGCAGCCTGGCTCATTAAAGTGGATTTGCTGGGTGCATTCCCTACTTTTGAAGCTAAAGCCAGAGCGCTAATTACTTATCCTCGCGTACGCTTGGGTAACGACAATCTGGGCTTGTGCAAATTACCGTGGGTGGATGTTTTTAATCCAGATTCCAACAGCCGTAAAAATACGGATATCTATATCAATCCCGCTTCGCAGGAAATTTACGCCGATTTCTACAACGGTATGCTGGGTACAAACATGACCTGGGAGCAAATATTCGAGCAAACAGATAGGGATATAAATTTGCAACGTATAATGAACATGATGACTTTTGATAAGACTACAGGGGAACATGACTGGATTCCGGACAGGGCAATCGGTCCTACGGAGGATATCCTTTACGAGAACGAAAAAGACTATAACGATGGACAACTCAGTACCATCTTGAATAAGCCGATTGATGAAGTTCAAGAAATAAAAACTTCCGAAAAACGCGAAATCCTGATGAAGCATCGTAAAAAAGAGCTTAAGAAGCTAATCAGCGTCTATTACGCCGAGCGCGGCTGGAACGAGACTGGTATTCCTAAATTAGAAACTCTTAAGAAAATCGGCTTATGGAATTATTTGAGTGAAGAAGCGAAAGAGAAAGTTACCGCACTTCTCAGTCATTCTCCGGTTTAACCGGAGAATCCAGTATCCATCGTCATACCGGCACATCCGGCATACGCCGGAGTAAACAGCCGGTATGCAGTTTTCATTTCGATAATTGCGTTTCAATTAAATCTAATAATTCTTTGTTTTCCGGAATATCTGCCATCGAATGGCCGTAATGAACAAAACGAACCTTGCCGGATTTATCAATTATCATCTGCGCGGGAAGGCGGCCGAGTTTGAAAAGTTTGACCTCCTGACCGTAAAGTTTCAGAACCCTGTGCTCGGGATCAGGCAAGCCGATAAAAGGCAGATTTTCTTTTGCCCAGTATTCTTTGAAAGCTTCGGCTTTTTCCGGGCCGGCAACCAGAATTTCCGTATCGAGCTTGACGAATTTTTCATAATCCTGGCGCAACTGCGCCATATGCGCGCGGCAGAATGGTCAAAAAAATCCGCGGTTGAAAACCACCATCACATTCTTTTTGTTTTTATAATCGGAAAGAGACACGCTTTTGCCGTTAAAATCATTCAGCGTGAAATCCGGCGCCTGAACATTTAATTCTACTCTTGCCATAACGTTGTCCTCCTAGAAATATTTTTAAATTCATTCTTATTGGCATTTCCAAATCATTTTCGCACATTTTCAGGAAGAACCACCTTTTGCCCGCTGCTTTTTTGATTCGTTTTTGTTTTCAACCTGCCATAGTAAGTGCTGTCTGAAAGATAGATTGCAGCAAGCGGATTGTGGGCAAGAACCCTGTCCTTAACCGCCAGAACCGTGCACGGTGCGTTGCAGTATTTGAAAAACAGGCTGTCATGTCCCACGCAGAGTCCCAGCAATATCGCCAGATCAACACCCTCTTTGTTTAAAACCTCAGCCTGCGTAATAGGGTTGCACATGGTCTCCATCAGCCCGGCGCCCATTATCTTCTCGTTTCCCTTTAATCCGATGTGCTCCTTGGGGACCTGGCCGACCTTGCAGCAAACGGAGACCACACTAAAACCCTTTGCCTCAAAGATATCAGCGGTTATTTTTGCTTCATTTTTCAGGCCGACACAAAAAGCGATTCCGAGTTTCTGATAATTACACTTCCAGGCAAATTGTATAATTTCTTCAAGCCGGGGAATCTTTGTTCTTATCCCTTCGGGCGTCAGCTCGTAACATTCTGCTTCCTGAATGGAAGCCAGTCTGGCAAATTCCCTGATTTCTGCCCTGTCATATTCAGAATTGGCTTTTTTAACAGTATCCGGTAGCCGGCGCATCGGACAGTATGACGGCGCATTTTCAATTTGCGGCAACGGATCATCCGCTTTCATCAGGGGATAACAAATTCTATTATTGCACTTTACACACGTACTATTAGGCTCTTTTTTTGATGTGTTCATAATAATATCCTTTTGATGTCATCAGTAAATGATGGGATTTTATAATTGCCAACGTCTGATACTTATCTATAGCTTGGTCTCGATCCCATTCTGCTACAGACGCGGGATCATTATCCTCGGTTCCGGGAAGTTTATTATATAATTGCGTTTGCATATTGCTTTGCCAGATATCTTGAGAATAGATAACCATAGCGTTTTATTTTTCAAGAAGAAGATAAGTGCGCTAAATATACCCGTAATTTTCTAAATTTCAAATCGTTTTTTATGAAAGTAAAAACTGGATTCCCTCCTACGAGGGAATGACAGAGGATTCCGGCCAGGAGAATGCCGGAATGACAGTGATGAAAAGAAAGATTGAAATATTTTGCTGAAAAACGTACAAATGTTTTCAACAAAACAAATGTAATAATACTATTTCTCAATCAGAGATGATATTGAGGCGGCCAGGTGGAGGCCCTGCATGCGCCGGGTAAACTCTAAGGCGTATTACTAATACGTTGAGGAAGCCGACAATCCCGATAAAATCGGGACCAACAAAAATAGTGCTCTAATTCAGGAATAAAGGAGGAGGATGTACGATGCGCGATGAGGTAATAGTTGAATACAGGGGCGATTACATTCATGTGCGGCACTATGGGAAGAACAATTATGATATCTCCCTTGATTTGTGGCGGCGTGTAAAAGCGTTATGCGATCAACATAACTGCTTCAATATTCTTGGAGAGAGTTATACCACTGAAGAACTGTCTACAATGGATGCTTTCAATCACCTCAAGATAGTAGAGTTGGTGGGATTGACATTAAAGCATCGTGTTGCATGGGTGATTCAGAAGAAAGAAACCGGCAAGGGAATCGAATTCGTTGAAACTGTTGTCGTAAAAAATCGCGGGTTGGTTAATGGTGGGATATTCCCAAGTGTTGAAGAAGCCAAGCGTTGGTTGTTGGGTAAAGAAAATGAATAACGGAATGTTTCAGAAGTAAGGCGTAAATCATGGAAAGAAGTGAACAAGCGGTTGCCAAATTTGTCAGTGGTTTTAACTGTGCACAGTCGGTTTTGTTTTCTTTTTGCGATGATCTCGGTCTTGATAAGGATAACGCCCTGAAGATTGCCTGCGGCTTCGGTGCAGGAATGGGAAGAAAAGAGGAAGTCTGCGGAGCGGTAACAGGTGGAATAATGGTGATCGGTGCCAAATACGGTCGGGGAGAAAATGACGACCGGAAAATAACCGATAATACCTACATAAAGATAAGAGAGCTTATGAATCAATTTGCTCAAAAGCACGGCACTTATATCTGTCGCCAATTGTTGAATGGCTGTGAGTTGACAACGGAAGAAGGGCAAAAGACATTCAAGGATAGTGATTATCTTAATGCGGTATGCAAGCCGTGCGTTAAAAGCGTAGTAGAAATACTTGAAAAAATATGTTTTGCAACAGAGGACATTTCTCAAAAATAGAATTATTTCCTTTCAAATTAAAGATGATTAATTGTGCGATAACTTAGTTGCCCGTGATCGTTAACCCAATGTTATAACTTCCAACCAGATTATCAAGATAGTGAACAACCATTAAGTACTACTTTAACAATAATTTGTTTGATTTTCATCGGATATTATCGTAAATAATACAGCGTTTAATAAACGACTTTAGGAAGATTGGCATCTAAGAATGTCAAAGTTTATGTGTATTAATTGTTGAAGTTCACGCTGATCTCAATTCTCAAGAGATATGGAAAGGAATTAATAACATGAATGAAGATACACAGCAGGAAAAGTTGCCCACTCAAAAAGACGATAAAACCACAGAAGAAATCCGTAAACAAATTAATGTCGGAGGTCCGGCGCAGGCAATCACCGATCCGGAAAGGCGCGTCAGACAGGCAATAGTGGTGATTCACGGCATTGGGGAGCAGCGCCCCATGGATACTTTGCGCGGTTTTGTTGACGCGGTGCTGGTTGACAATAATAAAGGGCACAGTAAATATCGCAGCAAGCCGAACGCCATGAGCGAAATGTTTGAAATGCGCTGCCTGCAAAGGCCTTCCAACCATCAGGCATATGAGCCGTTGACTGATTTTTATGAGTATTATTGGGCTCATCATATGCAGGGTTCCAGATACACCCAGGTGACAAGTTGGTTATTGGGGTTAATGAAACGACGCCCGAAGATGATACCTCCGGCACTAAAGCCGGCTTATTTCTTAAGTTGGAGCCTGGTAATTATTGCCGCGGGTTTATGGGTGTGGGGACTTTATTCCGCGGGCACGGGTACTTCCTCTTTTCCTGAAGGGGTTTGGCAACAGAAGTGGATGTTTGCGAGTGGTGCAGTCATAGCGCTCCTTCAGTGGATTGGTTCACATTTCCTGCTTGGTTTTGTGGCGGATGCCGCGCGCTATCTGACACCAAGTCCTGACAACATAGAAGCAAGAAATAAGATTCGTTCTGAAGGCATTAATCTTTTGCGAACTTTGCACAACTCCGGCAAATACAGGCGAATCGTCATTGTCGGGCATAGTCTAGGTTCGGTAATCGGCTACGATATTATCCGTAATTTGTGGGTGGATTTGAGGAAGCCTGTCAACGTTTATCCCCGCAAGCAGTTCGAGCTGAAGAACTTCGAACAGGAAGCGAAGGCACTGGAAGAAGGGGAAATCACACCTGCCAAAATAGAAATGTTTCAGCAATGCCAGCACCGTCTATGGCAGGAGTTTATTGAAGTAGGCATTCCCTGGCTGATTACCGATTTCATAACACTTGGTTCGCCTCTTGCCCATGCGCAGCTGCTTATGGCGGATGACCCGGCGGATTTCAAACTTAAAAAGGAGCAATACGAATATCCGTGCTGCCCTCCCGATGACGGCGACAAACAGTACTACTCCCAGCAGTATCAATTTTATCTGGGTGGCGAAAGTTTTATTCGCAATGTGTTTATTCCTCATCATGGCGCGCCGTTTTCGTGTACACGCTGGACTAACATGTATTTCCCCTACCGGCGTTTGATCCTCGGCGACTTGATCGGCGGCCCTCTCAATGGAGTTTTCGGAAAGGGTATTCGCGATATAGCTGTGGTTCCATCGACTGGTAAATTCCTCGATGGTACTTTGGTTTCTCATGTTCGTTATTGGACCTGCGGCAAAGAGAACAAAATTATGCCCGAAGATAACAAGCCTTCTCTGGAAACGCTTCGTAAGTTTTTGAGACTTGATTTTCTGCGTGGTAAAAGTTCCAAGGCCAGACCCGGCGGTGCCGGCGATTAATAGACATTGCCTTAATCAACAGTACACTCATTAAAATACGGGAGTATAAAAATGAAAATTGTAAGAATGACATTTCTTTTGTTATTAATTTTTTTAACGGCCGGTTGCGCGAATCTCAAAGCAGTCAGGGATTACGCAAGCGAATCGGCGAAATTATCAGCGTATACTGAACTGACGACAAGGTTTCGTGATACTTATGAACGCGAGCAGCCTTATCTTTTCGGTGAAGCAGAACGGCTGGCAAAGGAAAACGACAAAAGACGTAAAGCCGCTTATGAAGATTTAATAAAAATTCACCAGAGAGTTTCCCTTTACATGCAGACCCTTGCCTCTCTTGCCGGTGAAAATGCCTTTGATCTTTCCAAAGAGATAGATTCGTTGGCCGGCGGAATCAAAGCTTACCCTGATTTCGGCATAAATAGTAAACAAGTGGATGCCGTCGCCGGTATTGCAACGGTAGTTGCTCAATGGATTACTTCTGCGTATCAGGAAAGTGCGGTTCGGGATATGGTTAAGGAGGGCAACGAACCTATACAGACAACTTTGCAGGGAATGGAAGCCCTTGTTCGTTGTTTCAGGAAGACTAATGAAAATGAAAGAAAGACTGTGTTGGGTTTTTTTGAGGTGGAAATTCCTTTTGCCGATAGTCCGAAAGATAAACTGTTAAATGTGTTGGCGCGCGCGCATGCGCAGTCGAAAACGGCGGAGTATAAACAAGTTGAACTGAAATACGATGAAGCTGAAAAAGGAATAAAAAGCATTGCGGATGGCCATAGAAAACTTTTCGAAAATATAGATAAGTTGTCCAATGAAGAAGTTAAAAGCTTGATCGGCAATTTTGCGAAGGACATAAAAACCATAAGAGAAAATCTTCAAAAGGTTCGAAATTAACGCAGATAAAATATTTCTCGTAATAAGATTGAAAGGGGAAAAATAAATGGCACTGGCAAATCAAAAGCAGGTGGAAGATATTGCTGACAAGCTTTCGGAATGCGCGGATTCAATTCATGTTCGCTTGATGAAAGCGATTAAGAATAAGGAGATTGACCAATATACAGCTCAATTAATATTTCAGGATGAAGCAACAATGCGTCAACGGGCCAATAGTCTGTATATTGATGCGGCTAATTGTGTTGTTGAAGGTTTATTTGAATCGCAAAAAAGCATCATTAGCTTAATCGATGCGGCAAAAGATAAAATCAAGACAATAAAGAAGATAGCGGGCTTTATGGATTTCATTGCCGACCTGCTTGTTCTGGTTGCGGCGGCTTATGCCGCGAAACCGGCACCGATCCTGGCCGCTCTGGAAGAAATCAGAAAGGACGTAGAGACTTTAAACAAAAGTTAACAGTTATCTTTGTGTGAAAAAAGCAGTTAAGATGCGGGATACTATACTTTAATGAAAATAACAGGAGGTATACAAAATGGCAGATTTGCAGGGACAGTTGCAGGAAAGTAAAGATCAGATATCAAATTACAAAAAAATGTTTCGCGAAGTTATGTTGAAGTGGAAGGATAAACCCAAACTCAAGAAATACAGGGATTGGTCAAAGAGGATGTATGATAAAGTAAATGAAAAGGATGATTTCGATGACGAAACACTTATCAATGATATAGTGCGTCATACGGCTGTACATAACAGCGAAACTGATTTCCAGTCTGAAGATGAAGATTTCAATATAATTTCGACCATTCTGAAGAATCTTTGGAAATGGCTCAAGAAGAAGAAAAAAATCATGGATGCAATTGAAAAACTGAGCTCGGCAAGGTGCGGGAAACCACGTGTGGGGCACGGTTCTGAAGGTCTGCCCTGTCAATGTAGACTGGGCGAAGACAATTCTTGCCCGTATCACGGGCCTGCCGATGTGGCATGAAAAAATATTCCGTATCGGGTGAACGGCTCTAATCTATGAAATCATTTCTGAACATTGCGGTAAATTTGATTGCCTTTGGTCTGACATCATATCTGGCGATTGTTCAAAAATGGTCGCTTCAGGAATTCTGCTGGTGCGTCTGGCTGGCGGGACTTTTTTATTCCTGGACGTGCGTGATTACGGCAGTTATTCAGGTTATGCTGACCGCCGGAAGCAATAAGAAATACTATGATGCAAAAGTTCCTTTTATGAAAAGCATTTCACCGGAGGTATTTGTTCTGGCGATTATTCCCGTGGCACTGGTGGTCGGGTTTGTTGCGCTTTACATTTACACCTGGATATTTTCTTTTTACGGGCTGTTTCTCTCGGTATTTGCCGCGATGCAGCCTCTGAACCTTTTCGGCCCCAATGGATTTATCAATTCGGATTTCTTCACACCGGTAACGTATCTTGCGGAAGCCTATTGGCCGATGATTGTGGCAACAATCATCGCTAACGTGGATATTTTTATGCGTAAAAATCCGTGGGAACGAATAGCACTTCCTTTTAAATACAATGAAATACTGCGCATTCATATCATGATTCTGGTCATGCCTTTTCTGGCGATGATTACCTGGGCTTTATTCAAAGACGCTTATCAGCAATTGACAATTATCCTGCTTATTGGTATTTTCTATTTGCTTCCGAAAAAGAAGCCCAGGGAAGAAAAGATTATCAGCAGTAATTCCGGTCAAAAGTAAAGTATACGCGTTGTTGATTGTGTTGATACTGATATTCAACTTTTAGCAAGGGAGCTCTTGAATGGGAGATAAACCGGAATATAAAATTTCAGTATTTGAGAAGGAAGGGGTTCTTGAAATTGTACTTACGGGAGAAGCAACACAAAATAATGTAGAGAAAATACAGGAAGAGGTGATTTCCATAATTATTTCATCGAAAGCTTCCGGGTTATTAGTTGATGTTCGAGGTATTAAGGGACGTCTGGGATATACGGAAGCTTATTTTCGTGTTAGAAATTATCCTTCTGATGTGCCCAAATTACCTGTGGCAATTGTTGATCTTGCAGAAAACGCGGACTATGAATCATTTCATGAAACCACTGCAATGAACGCCGGTCTTACATATAAGTGGTTCACCGATATTGATGAAGCCAGAGCCTGGCTTAAAAATAAACTATAATAATATCTTCGATGACAAATAAAAAAGTTATCAAAAAGACACCGTTCGGTTCTGTCTGTATAATCTGGTCATTATCAAAAAACCATCCTGTGATTGTTAATATTCTACTTTCCCGGCCGGGTCTTTCAGCAGAAGGTCGGGCAGATAAACTATTTCCGGATTCAAAAATATCTTCCTGCAAGGAAATTGACTCAATAGCTGATTCTATCAAGGCTTGTCTGGAGGGCGAGAAAGTAAAGTTTTCCCTGAATGTTGTCGATCTATCTCCATGCACAGAATTTCAGCAGTCGGTTTTGCGCGCGCAACATGCAATTCCATACGGCTCTGTCAGCACTTACGGTCTGATTGCAGCGCATGTTGGTTCGCCTGGCGGAGCAAGGGCGGTGGGTAACGTTATGGCGGGTAATCCTTTTCCTCTGATCATACCCTGCCATAGGACAATCCGTTCAGACCTTCGCTTGGGCGGTTTTCAAAGCGGAACTGCAATGAAAAGAGAATTGCTGAAAAACGAGGGGGTTATTTTTGATGAATCGGGGCGCGTAATGTGCACTCTATTTCACTTTTGAGAATTCTTTTTCCCAGCATCATTTTACCAAAGGCGGCGGTTTATTCCATAAAAGCCAGTAGAGGCTTAGCAATTTGACCGCTTCCATGAACTCTTTAAAGTCAACCGGTTTAGGGATATAACTATTGGCGCCCAGTTTATAACTTTCGATCAGGTCCTCCTCCTGATTGGAAGAAGTTATAACGACGACAGGCAGTAGTTTGGTTATTTCGTTTTGGCGGATGGCCTTGAGCAATTCCAATCCGTTAATTTTCGGGAGGTTCAAATCCAGGATGATAAGTACGGGCAAATCATTTATATCACGTTCTTTATACATTCCCCTTCCTAAAAGATAATCTAAGGCTTCCACACCGTTTTGCGCCACGATCACCTTATTGGCGATATTATTTTTTTTGAATGCCCGCAGAGTCAACTCGACATCATCGGGATTATCTTCTACCAGTAAAATATTTTTTTCTTCCATGTTCCCTCCTGGAATGATTACAACGATTCTTGAAGCAAGATTACAGAGATTTTAAAAATCGTTGTAATCGTTTTTTCTAATCGCCGTAATCATCTTTCATCTCATTAGCCGCCTGACTTCACAACTTCTATTGCCAAAATTAACAAGCAATCCCACTTTTATATCAGACGCTTTTAAATAAGAAATGATCTGACTTTCAAATATCTTGGGCATTCTGCCCTCCACTGCTTTCAATTCAACTATTACAGTATCATTTACTACAAGGTCTGCTCTGAATTTTCCCACGGACTTACCTTCATATTTGACAGCAAATTCTTTTTCAGCGAGAAATTGCAGACGACGTTCCGTCAATGCAATGATTAATGCGTTCATATAAATACGTTCGACAAATCCCGGACCTAATTCAGTATGAACACGATAGCAAGCGTCAATAATCTTTTCCGTTAAAGGATCCCTCACCTTACCATTATCGCCGTAATCTTTTATTTTACTCTGGCAGAGTAAAATAAAAAACTGCTCCTTTGCCGACTTCACCTTCCGCCCATATTTGTCCTCCATGGCGGATGATAATTCTTTTTACTGTCGCCAATCCAATTCCCGTGCCGGGAAATTCATCTGTTGAATGCAAGCGCTGGAAAGCGCCAAACAGCTTGTTCGCATAAGCCATATCAAAGCCCACGCCGTTGTCCCGGATAAAGATGAGTCTCTTTCCATCATGATTAGTAGTACCGAATTCAATTTTGGGCTGCGCTGTCTTGCCGGTAAATTTTAAGGCGTTTTCAATAAGATTGGTCAGAACAATGTGCATCATGTCGAAATCACCCTTAATGCTAATGTCTTCCTTAATAATCGTGTCGACAATCCGGACTGAATTCTTTTCCTGATAATTTGTGATAATTTCCCTGAACAGTTCACTCAAATCAATGGATTGAGTATGCAATTCGGTGTGGATTATCCTGGAAAGTTTTAGCATGTCTTCGATGAGCATGCCCATATGCTGTGTTGCCGCACGGATCCTATGGAGGTAATTGCGCCCCTTATCGTCAAGTTTTGCCTGATAGTCCTCCAGGAGCGCCAGGCTGAATCCGTCAATGCTTCTGAGCGGTGCGCGTAAGTCGTGGGAAACAGAGTAGCTGAACGCCGCAAGCTCTGTATTGGCTTCCTCCAGTTTCTTGTTGGCGACATCCGTATCTTTTACGCTCTGGTTCAGATCCTCCACCAGATTCAACAGTGCCAGTTGGCTGTTGCGCAATTCTTTGGTCCGTTCGGCTATTTTTTGCTCCAGTTCCGCGTTGAGGCGACGAATTTCATCCTCCGCCAGCTTTCGCTCGGTTATATCACTACTATTGACGATCATTCCAATATGCTCTCCGGTAGATTCGTATAAGGGGTGGCCGGATGAACGGAGCCAGATGTAAGTACCATCTTTACGCCTGTAACGTTGTTCCATCTCCCTTTCTGATTGCGTTTTAACGCCATCCATGTATGTAGATATCACCAAATCACGGTCTTCGGGATGAACGAGATCAAATGCGGAACTACCTATAAGCTCTTCCTTATTATATCCCAGTATCCTCTCTACGGAAGGACTGATATATTTGATAATCCCTTGAGGATCTAATTCGCTTATGCCGTCGCTCATATTTTCAGTGATGCTCCGGTATTTCTCCTCGCTCTCCCGAAGATAGTTTTCCGCCCGTTTGCGCGCGGTAATATTGTCAATGCTGGACAAAATACATTTTTCATTGTTGACCATGATGATTTCAGCCGAGAAAAGCCCGATGATCACCTCTCCTGATTTTTTCCGGAAGGGGAACTCTCTCTGTTGCAGCTTGCCCCTGGTTGACAATTCGTTGACGACCAGAGCGCGGTCTTCGTCTTTGTCCCACAGATGCAGAGCCGGCGTTGTTTTTCCTCTGACTTCGTCCCGCTGGTATCCGGTAATATTCGAAAACCCTTCGTTAACTTCGATAATCTGTCCGTCTGTGAGCCGGGTGATCATTATAGCGTAAGGAGAGGAGTGAAAGGCTTTGGAAAATTTCTCTTCCTGCGTTTTGACATCCGTTAACAGGGTTTTGTTGAACATCAGCACCAGGGCATATGTCAGAAGAAGAAACAACATCTGATAAGATATCATGATGAGCTGTGCAAATATTCCGGACTGAAAATAATTGCTTGTTGTCTGAATAACGGTAAAATAATCGACAATCCGGATGACACTAACCATACAGTAAGCCGCAAAAACAAAGCCCACGCCTCTTGTCAACATGCGTTTTTCCGGTTCAATTCTGTAAAGCATAAGCCAGGTGCATTGCCAGCAGATAATCAGTAATGCCAAAGCAAGATTGAGATTTCTTGCTGCCAGATCAGGTTGAACAAATGTAAAATAGGCATGAATTAAGGCGAAAGCCGCGAGCAGAACGTAATTGTGTGCCTGTGAACTTTTCTTTCCGGCAAAATGCGTAAGTCCTATATAACCCAGAAGCGCTCCCGCAATTACCATGGTGTTGGAAAGAACCATGGACGCCCAGTCGGGAATGCGGCCGCGCGCAACAATCATGAAAAGCGCCGCTGTCTGCAATGCAAAATCAAAAACAAATAATTCCGTGCCGGAAAAACGTTTACGGTTCTGCTGCCACAGAAGTATGATAACCACCAGACAGACAATATCTGTGATCAGATTACTGAAAACAATTGTTTTCATGTCCAGCAGAATCATAAATCTCCTTGAGGCTCTGAGATTACAACGATTAATTCATCTCTGTAATCATTTCTTCTTATCGCTGTAATCTTGTTTTCCCTCCAGCTCCGCGATCCTTTCTTTGAGCTCCGCCATTTTTAATTCCCGACCGACAAAAACGCGGTTCGTCTCTTCGAGCTGTGTGATGGTTTTATCAAGATCGGCCGTCCGTTCTTTTACCCGCTGTTCCAGATTTTCATTGAGTTTCCTGATGACATCTTCCGCTGTCTTTTGCTCCGTGATGTCGAAACAATGGCCGATGTAGCCGATGAATTTTCCGCTGCTGTTATAATTCGGCGTGCCTAAATCTCTAATCCACCGGTATTCTCCGCTTGCATGACGCAGCCGGTAGTTCATATCAAACGCTTCACGCTTATCAAAAGCGGTGACATAGATCTGAACACAGCGGTCAATATCCTCCGGATGAACGCCTTCGGTCCAGCCGTTGCCCATCTCCTGCTCCAGAGTGCGCCCGGTAAATTTTAACCAGGGCTGGTTAAAGTAATTGCATAATTTGTCTGTTCCCGATGTCCAGATAAGCGCCAATCCTGAATCCGCCAGAGCACGGTATTGGGTTTCTTTCTCGCGAAGGGTTTCTTCCGCCCGCCTGTGCTCGGTGATGTCCATTACTGAAGATTGGTATCCTGTCACGTTGCCGTTTGCGTCACGGATGGAGGTTGCCATGGTATGGGCAATAAAGGTCGTTCCGTCTTTCTTCTTCGCGGTAAAGTTTCCCTGCCAGCTGCCATTCTCATTAAGAGCATTGACGATGGCAACTGCTTCGTCCGGATCGTTTAAGAAATACGATATGGGATGGCCGATGACCTCGTCCTTGCTTGAATAACCCCAGAGCTGGAAAAACGAATCGTTGGCCTCAGTGATGATTCCATCAATATCCGCAATGCTATTGGCGGCTATTGATGTATCGAAAACCTGATTCTTGAGTCGCAGACTGTCCTCGATCTGCTTGCGTTCGGTGATGTCACGCAAATGTTCCACGACGTTTATCAGATCCCCTTCTTCTCCGATGACGGGATATGCACCAATCTCAAGCCAACAGGACATCTCAGGGATAAACCGTTCTACTCGGGAAGGTTTCTTTGTTTTATAAACTTCTGCGGTAGCACAAATGTCGCAGGGTTTTTCCCTGCCAATCAATTGGAAGCATTTCTTCCCCTTAACGCTTTCCTGTGTCAATTGAAAAAAATCATAGCCGGCTTTATTGTATCTGATGATTCTGTGGTCCATATCCTGGACGCCAATTATGTCTGGAATCGCATCGAAAATCGTTTCAAACATAATGAAAAGGTCTCTATATTCTTTTAAGCCATTTTCCAATTGAGATTCGAGTTCTTTGCGTTCGGTGATGTCATTACTATTAACAATCATTCCAATAACTATACCGTCAGATCCTAATAAGATGTGGCCGGATGAACGGAGCCAGATGTAAGTTCCATCTTTACGCCGGTAACGTTGTTCCACATACCTGTCTGATTGCGTTTTAACGCCATCCATGTATGTGGCTATCACCATATCACGGTCTTCGGGATGAACGAGATCAAATGCGGAACTACCGATAAGCTCTTCCTGATTATATCCCAGTATCCTCTCTATGGAAGGACTGTTATATTGGAAAATCCCTTGAGGATCTAATTCACTTATAAAGTCGCTCATATTATCTGTGATGCGCTGGTATCTCTCCTCGCTCTCCGTGAACGCCTCCTTGAAGAGCTTGCGCTTTAACTCATCCAGCGCCTGTCCTAAGCTTTGCCCAAGCTTCTTGCTTTCATCTCTGCTATTTAAGAGTAAAGACAGCAAAACACCGATGATAGACATGCTGACCATGAAGATTAAAGCTCGCAGTAATGGATCAGGGTAAGGTGATACAAACAGGGCGCGGGGAAGAAAGACGAGCAGGGAAAGGAAGCCGGTTATTATAATACCTTTCATTCTGAATTCATAAGTTGCATACATAACCGGTATAAGAAATAAAGCCCGATGCAAATCATGAACAGTGTAGAAAATATGCCACCGCAGATTTACCCAGCCCGCATAATCTATGATAACATCCACATAGTAAAATACCGAACAGGCCACCATGAGTAAAGCGATATGCCAGAAAGAGGCATCCTTCCACACAGGGAGCTTTTCGTTCTCGCGGGCATTACTTGTTGTGCCTGAATTGGCCATGGTTTTATCCTTAAAGCAAGATTACAGCGATAGTAAAAGATTACAGAGATTAGGGACAGTGATTACTGCGATTAAGAAATCTCTGTAATCGGATATTAATCATTGTAATCTTTCCCCTGAATCTCAGTAATCTTCTTCGCATCTCTGTAATCGCCCCTATTTAATCTCCGTAATCTTGGCTTCCAGTTCGGCAACTCTCTCTTTCAATTCCCGCATCCGCAGTTCCCGATCCACAAATACTTTATTGATCCGTTCCAGATCAGCGGTCTTGGTTGATAATTCGGCGGTGCGCTGGGCAATACGTTGTTCCAGCTCTTCATTTAGTTTTATTATTTCTGCTTCTGCCCGCTTGCGGTCGGTAATGTCCTTTGCAATGCTGAGTAGAGCGGGTCTGCCGAACCAATCCGCTTTCTTGGCGTACACCTCCAGCGGTAACGAGGAACCATCCTTGCGTATATGGCACACCTCGAACAGCGCCTCACCTTTCTCGGCGATCCGTTTCATCCTTTCGGATATCAGGCTCTCGCTCTCGGGTACGTCCAACTGGTGGAGGTTGAGGGACATGAACTCCTCTTTGGTGTATCCATGCATCGCGAACGTCTGATCGTTTGCATACATGAAGACGCCGCTCTCATCATGAACCGTGATAGAAAGCGGTGAGATGTGCAAGAGTTGCGCCTGCTCCTTGAGCGCTTCCTCCAACTTTTTACGTTCGGAAATTTCCATCTGCAGATTATTTACGGAGGTATAAGATTGGTTCAACTTAGCAACCGTTTCATTCATGACCTTGGCTAAATCAGTCAACTCATCATCACCTATCACAGGTATTTGATATTCCAGCTTGCCACTACCGATGATTTCGACCTCTTGCTTCAGGGCTGTCAGACGTTTTGCCACCGTTCTGTTGAGCGAAGTTGAATTGACGATAATCGCTATGCCGCCGCCCGCAAACAAAATGATGATCAGCAAAAGAGCCCTGTTTTGTGCTTTGGTCTTTTCTCTCACGGTTGATTCCTGCAGTCTATTGATAATATCCATCAAGGCGTAGGCCTTGAGAAATACCTGGCCGATCTGCCGCGTTCCCACTTCATCAAAAATAAGTCTGCTTTTCGCACGGCGCGCTTCCCGCTTACCTCTCTCGATTATCGAGGAGAATGAAGCAAATGTTGCATCAAAGTTTTTTCGCGCTTCCTGTAACAGGAGTTTGTCCTCCGCGCTCGAAAAACTTTTAGCTGCTGTTTCCAGTAATTTCAGGAGAGCTTCGGATTTTAAGTGCCACTGGATGCCTGCCCGTTCTTCCCGATTAAGAAGATAATCGTCCCGCAAAACGATGCGCTCAAAGGCCGTTTTTTGTATTTTATTGACCAGATTCTCATTCCGGTTTGTCCTATAAACTTCCAGGAACGACCAGGACAGGGAAATTGCTATAAGCACTGTTATCAACAGGGATATCCAGACATTTAGCATGAGTTTTGTTTTTATCTTCATTTTTCCCTCGTCCGGCATCTCCTGGCGAAAGGTGAAAGGTGAAGCGAAAAAACGAGATAGTCTTCACGAACGACGAGTCACCGTTTCTTACGTTTCACATTTTACCATTCACACTTCACGTCTGTTTGCTCCTAATGTATAATCCGCACGGCATCCGGTTTGACCGCCTCAAGGCCGTCCAAATAAATAAAATCAAGGTAATTGGGCATGACATTGTTTGGCGTCAAACGGTTTTTTATTGCCCATCGCGTCTGATCTTCAATGTCCACCAGCAGAGCCTGATCAAGTGCCACCCGGAACATGAAAATATCCCATATTTCATCAAGAAGGGCTTTATCCACTTTGAGGAATCCGGCGACAAGTCGACGTGATTCTTCGGGGTACTCATGTACAAATATTTCAGCTTTGATGAGCGCCCGCAAAACTTTTTTTACCGCTTCGGGATTCTTCTTTGCATACTTCTGCCTGGCAACTAGACAGAAATTTTCAGTGTAGAGTGATTCATCGAAAAATAATATTCCTTTACTTCCCAATCGTTTCTTAATTTGTGTCAAATGGGGATTCCATATGGAGACGGCATCAACTTCTCCAATGTCGAGGGCATGGGCCATTTTATCAGGATTCATATCAATTATTTTGACTTGCTTTCTGCCGATATTGTGGAGTTGCAGGAAAGAATCCGTAAAGAAATGCCCCGTTGTCCCCAGTGTAAGGCCGATTTTTTTTCCTTTGAGGTCTGATGGCCGGGTAATTCCCCTGTCTTGTCTGGCCACGATGGCGGCATTTCTGTTAGAAGTCTGAAGCACGGCCAGCGTCGTGATAGGTCTGCCGGCCATGACGGCAAACATGATCGGCGTATCCGCCACTGTGGCAATATCCGCTTTGCCGTCAATCACAGACTGTAGCGCTACTTTCCCGAAGGCGTGAGGCTGGGGCGTTGCCTCCAAACCCTCTTCCTTAAAGAAACCCTTCACCAGGGCGATATGTATAAGAACCGGATTTAAATTGGTCGTATAGGCGATGGTGATCTTTTCTGGCGGATCCGTTTTTTGCTGTTGACAGCCATTAATGGTCAATACGATAAATAGAAGCGTGCTGAGGAAAAGAGCGGCAGGATGCAGATATTTCCGAAAAGGAATCATATTCTTTCCTCCTCCCTCTGTTAAGCTTGGCGGTCAGCAAATATGATATTTTGTTGTTGACGGTGAGTTTTCTTCTATTTTATATTGATTTTACTACGGAAATATTTAAAGTCAATCCTAATATTGATAATCATTTGACTTGATAAAATTTCGGCGGAGTTGTAAAAAAAGCCGTAGATTAATGCCACAGGCATTAAAAGATATAAACAAGGAATGCCGATGCCAATAACAGAAATTCTTACACGCAACGCCTCTCTTTACGGCGAAGAAATATGCCTTATTGAAATAAATCCTCAAATCAAAGAAATAAACACAAGCTGGAAGGATTACGATCTTGTAGAAACCAATCCGGAAAACCGTTACCGGCGGGAGATGACCTGGCGTGAGTTCGACGATAAAGCCAATCGCCTGGCAAACTTTCTGCTGGGCAGAGGTTTAACAAAAGGTCACAAAGTAGGTATCCTGCTGATGAATTGTCTGGAGTGGCTGCCGGTTTATTTCGGTGTTCTGAAAACCGGAGCACTGGCTGTACCGCTTAATTACCGCTATACGGAAGATGAAATAAAATACTGCCTCGATTTGGCTGAATGCGATGTTTTGATTTTCGGGCCGGAATTTACCGAAAGAGTTGCTGCAATCAAAGATAAAATTCCAAATGTAAAAATGAAGCTGTTTCTGGGAGTGGGACGTCCCGCTTTTGCCGAAAGTTATTATGCCCTCACCGCGTGTTGTTCTTCCGTTGCTCCCAAAATCAAACTTTCCGATGATGATGACGCAGCCATTTATTTTTCTTCAGGAACTACCGGCTTTCCCAAAGCAATTCTTCACGATCACCGCAGTCTGATGACATCATGTGAAGTGGAAATGAATCATCACAAACAAACACGCGCAGATAATTTCCTCTGTATACCGCCGCTTTATCACACAGGAGCAAAAATGCATTGGTTCGGCAGTTTTCTGGCGGGGAGTAAAGCAGTTTTATTGCGGGGCGTCAAACCGGAGTGGATATTCAACGCAGTGTCCGAAGAAAAGATAACGATTGTCTGGCTGCTGGTTCCCTGGGCGCAGGACATTCTTGATGCCATCGAACGCGGTGAGATAAAACTTACGGATTATAAAATAGATCAGTGGCGGCTGATGCATATCGGCGCGCAACCGGTTCCACCAAGCCTGATAAAACGCTGGAAAAAATATTTTCCCAAACACGAATACGATACCAATTACGGCCTTTCGGAATCCATCGGGCCGGGTTGTGTCCATCTGGGTATTGAAAATATCCATAAAGTCGGCGCTATCGGCAAGGCCGGTTACAAATGGGAAGTGCGGATAGTAGATGAAAACGGGCATCCTGTGAAGCAAGGCGAGGTTGGTGAACTTTGTGTCAAAGGTGCCGGTGTCATGAAATGTTACTACAGAAATCCTGAAGCCACAGCCGAGATTCTAAAAGACGGCTGGCTATATACCGGCGATATGGCACGAATGGATGAAGACGGATTTATTTATCTTGTCGATCGCAAGAAGGACGTAATTATCACAGGCGGAGAGAATATTTATCCTGTACAGATCGAGGATTTTCTGCGTACGCATGATGCGATTAAAGATGTAGCGGTAATCGGTCTTCCCGATCAGCGGTTGGGAGAAATCGTCGCGGCGATAGTTGAATTGAAGCCGGGCTTCACCAATTCTGAAAAAGAGATTGCAGAGTTTTGTAATGCACTGCCGCGGTATAAGCGTCCGCGAAAAATCATTTTTGAAAAGGTGCCGCGCAATCCTACGGGAAAAATCGAAAAACCGAAACTCCGCGAAAAATATTGCGGCGGCAGCCTCGTGGAAGCACAGACAGAGAGTCATTAAAAAACAAAGGAGAAAAGTATGTTTGCTTATCAGCTTTCTATTTTTGCTGAAAATAAGTCTGGAAAACTCGCTCAGATAACCGGTGTGTTGTCTAAAGAAAAAGTAAATATAAGGGCAACTACAATAGCGACAGCGGATACTTTCGGTATTATCAATCTGATTGTTGATGATCCTCGGCGCGCCGAGGCGGCGCTATCCGCTGCAGGCATGACAGTACATTTGCGGGAAATATTGGCTGTTTTGATTCCCGATACTCCTGGCGGGCTGGATAATTTAATGCAACTGCTTTATAATGAAGGCATCAATATCAATAACGCTTATGGTTTTGTGCTGGAGAGTTCGAAAAAAGCGGTGTTTGTGGTAGATGTTGATCAGATGCAGAAGACGGAAAAACTATTGGAACAGAAGGGTTTTAAGACGCTGGATGTCCAAGCACTTTCCGCAATGTAGCACCGCTTCGCATTTGTGTCATTCCGTGCAAGCGAAGCGCGACACGGAATCCAGGATTCTGGTAACTGATTTTCAGTTTCTACCTCTAGAAGACATCTGGATACCCCCGGCATTCGCCGGGCTTGGGGCCGGAGTGAAATCCCGCGTATGCGGGACCGGTATGACGATATTGATTGTATTATTCTGATTACGGCATAGTTTCGGATTTAGAAATGGTATAAGTTGTAAAATAAGTTTTAAGGGAGGGTAAAATATGACGCACGAGGATAAAGGGAAATATTTTAAGAAACATGCTCAGGATGTCGAAATAGACGAGGACCTGAAAAACGAAATAATTGAACAGGCAAAAAACAAGAGTATTTCGTGTAAAAAAGCTGAAGAAATTGCCGGGGAACTCGGGTGTTCACTGGAAGAAACAGGAAGAACTATCGATGTTCTTAATATTAAAATAACCAAATGTCAGTTGGGACTTTTTGGTTACGGCGAAACGAAAAAAATTGTCCAGCCGGCAAAAGAAGTTGCTTCTGAAATTAAAGAAAAGATTACAGCGGCATTGCAAGATGGAAATCTTTCCTGTGCTGCTGCCTGGGAAATTGCCGCGGCATTAAATATTCCCCGCTTGAAAGTGAGTGCTGATTGCGAAGCTTTGGAGATAAAGGTAAAGCCGTGTCAGCTCGGCGCCTTCTAGATTAGGCAATAATATTTTTGCTACTTTTGTCATTGCGATGAGACCGAAGAGCGAAGAAGCAATCCCAACGCCTGATGAGATTGCTTCGGTCGTTTCTCTCCCTCGCAAAGACATTAAGAATATAACTTCAGGTAACTTCTAATTATCTGTATCATTAAATCGGCGTTTTTACTGGTACCGGCAATAATTTCCTCTATGGTTAAAGGTTTTTTCAAAAGCCCGTTGCCGAAATTATCTATCGAGCAGGCGGCAGCGTAAGGCAAACCCAATTCCAACGCGATAACCGCTTCGTTTGCCATAGTCATACCGACTATATCGGCATAATTGGTCATCATTTTAATTTCCGCTTTGGTTTCCAGCCGGGGACCCTGTGTTTGCCAGTAAGTTCCTTTCGGGACAACTTTAATTTTTTTATTGGCTGCCGCATTGATAAGCTTTTGCCGTACTTCTTCATTTAATGACGGAGTAATGTGAACGGCGCTGTTTTTATGAATGGTCGGCGTAGCTGTCAATGTAATAAAATCATCCGGAATAACTATCATTCCCGGACATAAATATTTTCTTAATGAGCCAGTGGAATTTATGCTGACTATTTCGGTTGCATCCAGGTCTTTTAGTGCCTGTAAATTTGCGCGATAATTAATTAAATGCGGCAAAATATGACTTTTGGCGGTGTTACCATGTCTGATAATCCACGCCATTTTGTCTTTGATTAGAACTGATGCCCGGCCATATTTGTTTTTCATCAATTTGGTCGCGCTGTTTCTTAATAAATCACTTCTTTCCACGACTAAATTGTTGGAAATAACACCTAAAATACCCATAAAGACTCCTTTGTTAAGGTTTATAGCAAATAAAATAGTGGCAGTAAAGGCGGTTGTTTTTATGCCGTCAGATAGCATTTGACTTTCTAAGTTCTATTATGACATATAAACTAATGATAGAAAAGTTATGGAGGACATAAAATGACCAGCCAATTTCTGGGTATTGCCACCGACGATAATTTTGAAGGTGAGGTTCTTAAAAGCGACAAACCGGTACTCATTGATTTCTGGGCGCCATGGTGCGGGCCTTGTAAAGCCATCGGTCCTATTGTGGAAGAACTTGCCGAACAATTGAAAGATAGTGTCAAAATAATGAAGTTGAATGTTGATGAAAATCAGAAAATCGCTATCAAATACGGTGTGCGCAGTATACCGACACTTATTCTTTTTAAAGACGGTAAGGTTTTAGATACGCTCATCGGCCTTGTTCCCAAAGAAAGACTGGAAAGTTTTGTTAAAAAAAGTTTATAAATTGAGACCTTGTCGCGAAAAGGTTGTGATAGATGAATTTTAAAATATACGGAGAAATAGTGAAATTAAAAATAATTTTATTAATTTTATTGATGAGTTTGATTTGCAGCGGTTGTTCGATGCTTAATTTTTTCAGTAAACATGAGCCGACCAAGCCGACTCCTGAGGGGCTTTATGCGCAGGCTTCCGTCGAGTTTAATAAAGGTCGTTATAAAAAAGCACAAGAGTACTTTCTGCGCCTTAAAGAAGAATATCCGTTGCATGATCTGGCGATTCTAGCGGAAATAGGAATAGCCGATTCCTTGTACAGCGATAAAGAATATGTGGAGGCTGAAAACGCTTATAGTGACTTTATAGCTCTTCATCCTGTAAATGAAAATATTCCTTACGTGCTTTATCAACTGGGAATGTGCCATTACAATCAGATAGGAGATATTGATCGCGACCAGACGGAAACAATTCAAGCCAAGAAAGAATGGGAAAGGCTTGTTGCGCGTTATCCTGAAAGTAAATTTTCCGCTATGGCCGAAAAACTGATTCGGGAATGCAAACAAAAACTGGCGGAACACGAATTTTATGTTGCTAAATTTTATCTGAGACAGAAAAAGTACCAGGCCGCCCTTTCGCGTTTTGAGGAACTGGCGCGTGTGTACCCCAATGTCGGTCTCGATTATAAGATAGAATATTACATTAATGAAACCAAGGCTAAAATAGCCGAAGAAAAACAATTGGAACAGAAAAAGATAGAGAAACAAAAACGTAAAGAAGAAAGAAGAAAGAAAGCTTCAAAATAAGGATACTTATTTTCAGCTAGCGTAACTGGTTCATTTTAATTAGGGTTCCATCTCAATTTTTTGTCTCAACTCTACTTTGCACTAGAATTTTCTTTTCTCCCGTGTGGTGAAATCGAGAAAATCGAATTAACCGGTTTTTTGACTTTGTAAACAAGGGCTCCCGCAATAAAAACTTAAAAAATGTGTTTTTTAATAACCTCAATCTCTGCCGGATGGTGGGAATAAAAGTCCGGCTTTTTCATGGCTTCAATTAACAGAGAATGAGTCATAAGATTTTCTCTTAAATATCCTTTCCGGCAAACGATATGCCTTTTAAATATCCGGTTTAGTTTCTCAACAGAACATTGTCATGTCGACCAGAGGGAGATATCTTTTATGTTTTTTATTAAGATTTCTTGCTTCGCTTCGAAATGACAGATTGTATGGATATTTATGAGGCACTACACTAAATCAATCACCTGCTTATAATCAAGTTAAAAATCAGACTTGCGTTCGAAAGCTAATCATGATTATTTTAGAAACATAAAAATGGAGAAAGATATGTTTAAAAAACTGCGCAAGATAGCAAAAACCAAAACCGCGGGAATAGTCCTTTACTGGATTGCTCGGTTGTATTGCGCTACGTTGCGCGTCAAAATAGAAAATGAAAGCGAATGGTCCCGCTATCTGGAGCAGGGAGGAAAGGTGCTGCTTTGTTTGTGGCATCAACAGTTCCTTGTATCCGTCGTTTTTTTTCCAAAATATAAAAAATATCAGCCCAGTGTCATGGCTTCCCGAAGCAAAGACGGAGATATTTCTTCCAGAATACTTGCAGCGGGTGGCGTTACCCCTGTGAGAGGATCATCTTCGCGGGGAGGCATCGCTGCTTTGAGAGAAATGATACGCAGAATTAATCAGTACAGATTGGGTGCTCATGTTCTGGACGGACCGCAAGGTCCGGCCGGAGTTGTCAAACTGGGCGCCCTTGCCATTGCCGCCGAAACAAATGCCGTAATGGTTCCTTCGGTCATTATTGCGGATCGTGCCTGGTATTTGCGCAGTTGGGACAGATTTATGATTCCGAAACCTTTTTCCCGCGTCACAATAAAGTTTTTTCCGAAAATAGAACTGCCGCCGATAATGGATAAAGATGAATATGAAAAACAAAGGAAAAAGCTGGAAGAAATAATGCGGCCTTATCTGCATCCTTAGTACCACGTCTAAATCAAAGCGCTATCTTTGTTGGCATCATCATCGGCTTCCTCAACGTATGTAAAAATACGCCTCGTCGCCTCCTCTTTGCCGCCTCGATATCATCTTTGATTTAGGCGCGGTCTATTTGTGTTCCAGCCATTTGGTCATATGCTTTTTCTCATCTTTTTCCCACTGCGCTGAATAACGAATTTGCAAAAAAGAATTATATAAACGGTCGATTTTCTTTGCGGCTTCTTCAATAAGGTAAATCCGTTCCAGAAGTTTTCCTGACTGATCTTCCTGACTTTCCTCCCAGTCTGTCACCGGCAATTTCAAAGATTGAAAATGGAAAGAGTCCGCTTTAAGAATAAATTCCCATTCGTTTTTATCGTGAATCAGTTTGATTCCCGCTTCTTTAACTTTTTTCCCCTGACGGATTGCTTCCTTGCCTTCTTTATGTTCGGCATGAATTCCGTGGCAGACGACTCCCTGAGAATATTCACCTTCGCCAGCTTCTAAAACTATCTTTTTTAAGAGATGGAGTTCAACTTCTTCTTTATCCGATACTTTTATTCTGCCGTTTCGTTCCTCCGATTTGAACCAGAGCCAGGTTAAAAATTCCCGGCCGGCCAACGAGGCCGTGTCCGACGATTCGGGGTCTTTTGTTATCAGATTATTTTCCTGTGGTGAAAAAGGCTTGAGATTCAGGGCAAATGTTTTTTTAAACATATCGGCAAAGTCATCAACGACCTTTTCGGCAAGCGAAGAAAAATAGATTGTTTTTTGTCCTACAGCCCAGCAGACATCGTAAAAGGATGGTATAGCATCAAGTCTGGTCAAAAGTTCCAGCTTCACCTTGTCTTTAATTCCCGTGGCCGCTGCTTTGTTGATTCTGTCTTTGCTATTTTGGGCAAGATATCGTCTTTCTTCTTCCATTAGTTTTATTTTCATGAGCTTGGGCGAAATAAGTTTACGGTCGATGCGTAAAGAAAAGATAAGGTAATCGCCCAGCGCGTAATTGGCTTTTTCAAAATCGTTATCCAGAATGTCGGTTAGAGAAACCCAGCCCAGCCTTTTTTCTTCGGTTGATTTAGGCATATCTTTGTAAGAATTAGCTTTAATCCGGCTGTTGACGAAATTTAAAAATGCCTGCGGCAACTGGCCTTCTACGTGAAAACGAGCAAAAGTAAAACTGCCTTTTAATAAACCCATAATGATCACCTCGACGGGCTGCACCGTATATTATTAAATACAGGTATGTCAAGAATTTATGTTGGATAATTATATAAAAAAGATCAAATATTCCATGAAGATATTCATGAAATATTATCCGTGGACAGAGAGTTTTTTTTATGTTAGTGAGCTCAATATTCCGAGGTCTAAGTAAATGAAAATTAAAAGAATAGGCATTATCGCCAACCTTGAAAAAGAAAAAATTGCCGACCATGTCCGTTCGCTAAAAAAATGGCTTGAAGAACGGAACGTGAAAGTATTTCTGGAAATGGAAATTTCCAGAAAAATTGCTCTTGATGGAGGGCTGAGTAGAACCGACCTGGCAAAAAAATCAGAACTTATTGTTGTTTTAGGCGGAGACGGCACGATGTTACGCGCGGCACGATATATAGCCGGGCATAAAGTTCCTATTCTGGGAATAAATATGGGCAGCTTCGGCTATCTCACCGAAGTAAATTTAAACGAAATCCACTCGGCGCTGGAGTTAGTTATCAGAGGGGAATTCGAGATAGAAAAAAGGATGATGCTTGATGTCAGCATCAGGCATGGGAAAGCTGTTACTAATGCCGGTAGTGTTTTAAACGATGTAGTCATTAATCGCGGCAGTCTTTCCCGTATGAATGAATTCGAGATGGAAGTTAACGGTAATTATCTGACAACTTATAAAGGTGATGGTCTGATTGTTTCCACGCCCACCGGCTCCACGGCCTATTCGCTTTCCGCCGGCGGTCCCATTGTTTTTCCCGGGAAAGACCTGATTATTATTAATCCCATCTGCCCCCATACTCTGACTAATCGTCCGATTATTTTTGCGGAAGATTCAAATTTAAAAATAACTCTCTGGTCCAAGGATAAAGGTGCTATATTAACTTTGGACGGACAGGAAGCTTACAAACTCGTATCCGGCGATGTCGTAACTGTCAAGAGATCCAGACATGCGACAATGCTGGTTCTCTCTCCCTACCGCAGCTATGCTGAAATTCTTCGTTCCAAGCTCGGTTGGGGTGACTTACCTCCGGGAGCTAGAAAAAAGAAGAATGCTTAATGAATTGAGCATTAAAAATTTTGCCATCATTGATGAACTCCATGTTTCTTTTGGTAATGGATTGAATATTATTTCCGGTGAAACCGGCGCCGGTAAATCAATAATTATCGGTGCGGTAAGCCTTCTTTTAGGAGATAGAGCCACGACGGAAATAATCAGGTCTCAGGCCGACACGGCTACTGTTGAAGCAGTTTTCGATATATCCGCGAATAAACCGTTGCGGGATAAAATTACAGATATGGGTTTTCCCGATGAAGAAGATTTAATCATTCGCCGGATTGTCTCGCACACAGGTAAAAATAAGGCGTTCATTAACGGACAAACAGCGACTTTGGCTAATCTGGCTTCCATAAGTGAGAGATTGATTAATATTTGCGGTCAGCGTGAACATCAGGTAATTCTCAATGCCGAAAATCATATTAACATTCTGGATGAGTTCGGCGGATGCCTGCCTGAAAGATCAGATTACGAAGTGATTTATGATCAATATCGGCAGATCAGGTCTCAGATAGAAAAATTACAGGACTTGAGTAAAAGCAGAGAAGAAAAAACTGACCTGTTGAAATTTCAGTTAAAAGAGATTCAGGATATTAATCCTCAACCGGCGGAAGACACGGCGCTGGCCGATGAAAAGAAAGTTCTCGTTAATTTCCAAAAACTGTCCGGGTGGGCTGATCGTGCCTATGATTTGCTCTATGGAGAAAAAGATTCTGCCATCGTTAAATTGAAGGAAGTGCAGAGTCAGATAAAAGAGATTAAAAAAATAGACACCGGATTGAAACTTGCAGACAATGATATTGACGATAGTTTTATCACTTTACAGGAAGCTGCGCTGACGCTGCGTGATTACGGCAAAAACCTTTTTTTCGATGCTCAGCGGCTGGCGCTTATCGATGAACGACTTGAACTTTTGAACCGGCTCAAACGCAAACACGGCGGCTCGCTGGAAAATGTTCTGCGCCGGAAACAGGAGATAGAAGAAGATTTGAACAAGGTCTCTTCCATAGAAGAAGAACTGGAAAAATTAAACAGGGAAGAAGAGAAAATAAAAGATAATTTACGCCAGAAAGCTCTTAGACTCTCCGAAATCAGAAAACAGGCGGCAAAAAAATTGCAGGAGGCAGTGAACAAAGAAATACACGAACTGAATATGCCTAATGCCTCTTTCCATGTCAATTTTAACAAATTTGCTGCTGATAAAAGTATTGAACTGTTTGAGCAGACGGGAGGAGATGAAATTGAATTTTATCTGGAGGCAAACAAAGGCGAAGAAGCAAAACCACTGAACAGTATTGCCTCCGGTGGTGAATTATCGCGGATAATTCTGGCATTGAAAAATGTTTTGTCGCGAACAGGTTCCGTGGCATCGATTGTTTTCGACGAGGTGGATAATGGTATCGGAGGAGCAGTGGCGGAAATTGTCGGCCGGAAGCTGAAATCTGTTTCCGCCAATCATCAGATTATCTGTATCACCCATTTGCCCCAAATTGCCTGTTTTGGAGATAATCATCTGCATGTCTTCAAAAAGGTGGCGAAAGGCAGAACGAGTACATTTGTGCAGGAACTTGATGTTGAACAGAAGGTTGAAGAAATCAGCCGCATGCTGGGTGGCGTGAATGTTACAGAAACAACACGGAAGCATGCCCGTGAAATGATAAAAGAGTCCAAAACATCCAAATTTTAAATTAGGAGAAAGAAAATGCTGAGAAAAGCGCGCATTGATGATGTGAAAACCATTCACCGCCTGATAAATCTGTCGTCCGGAAAAGGCGAAATGCTGCCGCGCGCTTTGATGGATATTTATAATTCCTTGAGGGATTTTTTTGTTTTTTATGATGAAAGCAATTCGCAGGTTACCGGTATTTGTGCGATGAATATCATCTGGGAAAATCTCGCGGAAATACGTTCGCTTTATGTCGATGAAAATTATCGGAGCAGGGGTATTGGCAGGGAACTTGTGGAAGCCTGTATTTCCGAAGCTATTACGTTGGGACTTTTCAAGGTATTCACTCTTACTTATAAAAAAGATTTTTTCCTTAAATTGGGCTTTAAGG
>LNQE01001374.1_pt1 | contig 28713 bp, 31 predicted proteins | sample 603111 | NCBI WGS metagenome assembly LNQE01 (sample SAMN04260313, study PRJNA301899) | hydrocarbon metagenome | isolation source: hydrocarbon-contaminated ditch | place: Germany: Bremen | collected 1998
CTCAGGGCATCTGGCACCGGGAATGGCCATGGCAGGCCCTGCTCCTCCCTTCAGCATGAGATCGAAGAGCTCGTGAGAATTTTCCAGCAGATCCACCGCCACTTCCAGATCGCGCAGAACCCGGTAACGGCTCGCTTCAACTCTCAGGGCTGCAGACTGGTTTACCGGGCCCACCCCCTTTCCCACCCTGAGGCTCCCGCGAAGGGCACTCTTTGCGAACTCCTTTGCATTCCGGGCGGCATCCTCAATTGAGCAGCCCAGGGCAAGAAAAGAGGTTAAAGCGGCAGAGAAGGTACATCCAATGCCGTGGTTCTCTCCTGGTATCCTTTCTGAGGGCAGAAGAGTGGACTTGTTGCGCACCATGAGCAGATCGGTGCAATCCAGGTGCCCTCCCTTGACGATCACCGCTTGCGCCCCCAGGCTCATGATACCAAGGGCGGCATGAGCAGCACTATCCATGTCGCGAACGCGGATTCCAGAAAGAGCCTCTGCCTCGAAGATGTTGGGGGTGACCACCCCTGCCAGGGGGATCAAGCGCTCTTTCAGGGCAGATACCGCATCGGGCCGAAGGAGCCTGCCGCCAGCCTCAGCCTCGATCACCGGATCCAGGACCAAAGGAATATCATTTGCCTGGAGGTGATCGGCTACTGTATCCACAATCTGGGCCGAGTGGAGCATACCGGTCTTGGCCCAGGCAATGGAAAAGTCCTCTGTGATCGATTCGAGCTGCGCTCTTACCTCTTCGGGAGAGAGTGCATAGACGTTTTGCACTCCCAGAGTGTTCTGGGCGGTGATGGCAGTGATGGCGGATGTTCCATGCAGGCCCAGGACGGAAAATGTCTTGATGTCCGCCTGGATTCCGGCACCTCCTCCTGAATCCGATCCGCCTATAGTCAGCACTACTTTCGGCATATCTTGGGCATTGAAAAATCAGGATGGCTTCAAGCGGCTTTATCCGGCTTCAGAATATCTTTCAGGATATCTTCTTCTCTGCCTCTGCCACCATCTCTTCTGGAAGGTCGTACTTCTGGGCGATCTTCAGGGCTTTGCGGTAGAGGCCGGCTTGCATATGCTGCTCAAAGGACTTCTTTGCTGCCTCCTGTTTCATTGGTCTGGGGAGGTCGAAGTCATCGGCGATCTCAGCAGCGTTCTTGACCATGCCCATGCTCATGCTCTTATTGAAAGCCTGGATGGCCGCCTGCCGGACCATATCCTCTGGCAGCCCGAACTCCTTGGCGTACTCCGCAGCTGCCCGGTAGAACTCGCTATCTATCTTTCTATAAAACGATCTCTGAGCGGCTTCCAGACGATGGTCGCTGGGAAGATCATATTGTTTAGCCAGTTCGGCAGCCAGAGAATAATCCCCCTTCTTCATATTGGCATCGTATGCCGACTTCACCGCATCCTGAAGCATCGAGTTCGGAAGGCCCAGATCCGACTTGATCTTTGCTGCCTCTTTGTAGGCCCCTGCGTTCATCTTCTCTTTAAACCGTCTTGCGCCTTCTGCCAGCTTATCTTCTGCCATATAATCCTCCACCGCTATCTTTTGATTTTATCGATCCTTCAGTCGCTGATATTTCTGTCCCGGAGATTGGTAATGAATGCATACTGTGTGGTTGTAGGAAGCTTCCGGCGAAGCTCTCGCACATCGGGAAGGTAGATTACGATCTGCTTGTTCAGCGGCTTCTCTTTGCCCAGTATCTTGCTTACCATCTCCACCTCTGCCTCACCCTGAATGCGGGCTCCACCACTGCCGAAATCAGGGGACATCTCAATGAGCATTGGCAGCCTGAGGCGGCTCCACAGGAATCTTGGAACTGACTCGGAGATCAGCTTCAGCTCTGACTTGTCCATAATGAAAAAGGTGTTATCCTTTCCCCTGATTCCGGGCTTCTCCATTGCCAAGAGCTCGGTCAGATTGAGCCGCCTGTTTGGCAGGTGCTGATTCATCGTCTGGATGGTCTTGACCAGTATGTTCTTGTTTAATCCTCTTCCTTCTCCGGAAAACGCCATTGGAATCAATCTCTCTTCTTTTGACTTAAAGGTAATCGTTATCGATGTCTGAGAATGTATGCTGCACAGTGCTCTTCTTCAGGTTCAAGCACCTTCTGGCAGCTTTTGCCACATCATCCCTCAATTCCGCTGGGGCGTAGACGCCGAATCGCCAGGTGGCCCTCTGGGCTCTCTCCAGGATGCTGACCAGGGGGGAGACCATTCGCAGGGGTCTGGTCTCTTCCCCGACCAGGGCGGGAAAATTGCCTTCAGAGCTATCGGGCAGGGGTGGATTGTCCACCAAGATGCTGCCCTGATCCACTCCTGCCTCCGCAGCTATCTCCTGAGCGATGATCTTCTCGCTTACCCTCTGCAGCGAGGGCTCCAGGCGTTCCAGATCCACATAGACCGCTCTTTTGAATAGCTTGCGAGTTCTTATGCGAGAGGCCATCTCCGCGGGATAGCCATCCGCTGTATCCAGGGCGGTGAAAAGCTGGATGTCGTCCATCTCCTTCACCTTTGCGGCGCTGGATATGCCATCTTCTATCATCCTTCTGATGCCCGAGGAGATCATGCACTCGGATATGCGGCAGACGTGATGGTAGTAGACCGCGGGGTGCATGAGCAGCCGGGAGATGAGAAGCGACGTTGCTGCCTGCACCCCACCAGCTTCCACCGCCAGCTGGCCCTGGTGAAGGGTCATCTTCTGCAATAGTCTCAGCCGGTCTATCACCCCATAGGCCACGCCGGTATAGTGAGCGTCCCGGATCAGGTAGTCCATGCGGTCGACATCGATCTCGCCGCTCACGATCTGGCCTTTGCCCTGGCCGTGGATGAAGGATTGGATATCGGTTGGCTTGAGGCCGTGTCTATCCAACACCTCCCCCAGCTCTCCTTTTTTCAGAATCTCGATGACGCTCTCGTGCTCTGTTCTCAGGAAGGGTGCCAGGGCGGACTCGGTAGCATGAGAGAGGGGGCCGTGGCCTACGTCGTGCAGGAGGGCGGCAGCGCCCACAAGCAAGCGATCATCCTCATCCAGGCCGAGGTGATCGGTGAGGAGAAAAGCCATATGGTAGGCTCCCAGGCTGTGCTCGAAACGGGTGTGGTTGGCCCCGGGATAGACCAGGTTTGCCAGGCCCAGCTGTTTGATCCAGCGGAGCCTCTGCATCTGAGGGGTATTGGCAATCTCCAGGGCCAGGCCCTCCAGCTTGACGTAGCCGTGCACCGGATCTCGGACCTCTGTCATCAAAGAAGCCCTTTTAAATCCTGGACCTTAAAAATCTTGGCTCTTCGCGCGTTCTCAACAAGAGGTTTTTCACTGAGAGAAAAGACAGCATTTTGTGCATTCTTCCGGGACGCCGCCAGTCGACTTTTCGGCTCCTACCTCAATGCCCGGGAGGCACGGGTTCAGCCGCAGACGGAAAAACGAGATCGAAGAGCTTGCTCCTCAGGATTTTCCTGATCCCGGCAACCAGTTATTTGATTCTTTAAAACATCTATCTCAATCCAATCGACCGGCAAAAATCGCTATAAGGTCGCCCCTCAATTGCCAGGTACATGAATATCCCAGACCATGCCCATACCGCCAGGGCGAAGACTATGGTGAACACGAGAAAGAATGTCAGCATGATCAGCAGGCCAAGAACGAATAGCAGAATGGATATCGCTGCATATTTCAGGCGGGTGGTTTTGTCTATCTTCTCATACATCTGATTCCTTTGAATGAGCAATTGCAGGCTATCAACTTTGCGGAACTCTTTTTAAGCCCTTGGTACAAGGCCCTTGAGCTATGGGATCCGGCTCAACAGAACTGAAGGCAGAATATCAGGATAAAGAACAGGAATCGGGCAGCAAGAACCGCTACATCGTCCTGGTTTTAGTCCTGACCGGCGTCCTGATGGCCGTTCTCGATGGCTCAGTGGTCAGCATCGCCCTGCCCACCATAACCGAGCACTTCCGGGTGTCCATCGCCGAGTCCCAGATGATAATGACCGCCTATCTGGTGACTATAACGAGCCTGCTTTTGATATTCGGGAAGGTGGCTGAGCGGGTGGGAAAGGCCAGGCTCTTCATGCTGGGTCTGGCCCTCTTCACCTCCAGCTCTCTTGCCTGCGGCATCTCCACCAGCCTGGAGATGCTGGTCTTATGCCGGATCTTTCAGGCTACTGGAGGGGCGATGATGTTCTCCATAAGCGCGGCGATAATATTCCTCGCCTTTCCCAAGAGCGAGCAGGGCCGGGCCATGGGCTACATCGGATCGACGGTGGCCATTGGCAGCATCCTGGGGCCAACTCTGGGAGGCTTCATCGTGGACCTCTTGGGCTGGAGCTACATCTTTCTGATCAACGTGCCCATAGGCATAGTCCAGCTCCTCCTCTCTGCCAGATACCTGAGAATCGAGGAGACGAGATCCAAGAGCCTGGAGGTGGACTGGATAGGCGGCCTGACCCTGATCGCACTCATCGTCTCCATGATGACATTTCTCGGCCAGCTCTCTTATGGCTTTGCCCCGACGCCGCCCATACTCCTCTTGGCCTTGATCTTTGTCCTATCCTTCTTCGGATTCATAATCAACGAGTCCAGGCAGAAGTCACCCCTGCTGGACCTTTCCATCTTCCGCTACCGGATGTTTGTCCTGCCCAGCATCAGCATGATCCTCTTTTTCGTGGCCAACCTGATGATAACCGTCCTCGGGCCGTTCTATTTTGAGGGGGTGAGGGGCTATACTGCTTCGCAGGTGGGACTGATCTTTCTTATCGTCCCGGCCATCACCGTCTTCGGAGCGCCCCTGACCGGTGCCGTATACGACAGGCACCAGTTCAGGTACCTGGCAGCTCTGGGAATGTCGATCATGGCCCTCTCCATGATCGCTCTGGGATTCCTGGCAATGGGTGTGACAACTGACATCAGACAGCTCTTGATCTGCTTCGTCTTCATAGGGCTGGGAGCGGCGTTCTTCCAGAGCCCCAACAATACCGAGCTGATGAGGGCACTGCCAGTCTCCAAGATCAACATCGCCTCCAGCTTCACCGCCACCATCAGAAACCTGGGAATGGCACTTGGAGTCTCCCTCTCCGGCCTTCTGGTCTCGCTGCAGATGGCCCAGGCCGGTTACTATGGGACCATATCCGATGCCGGCCCTGCGATCCTCGCAAGCAGCATAAGCCGTGTGATGATGATCGCAGGGGGCTTATGTATTATAAGCGCCATTGTGGCCATATATAGAGGATCGAAAATAAAGCAATGACATTGACAGCTTCCCAGGCAGCTCTTGCGGCTGGCAGAAATCCAAAAGGTAACACTCTTGATCTATTCTGAGATGCAATCGATTGCTTTTTATGCACCCTTGCCATCACTGAATCAGGTTGATCATCAATGTCCGGTTACTGGGACCCTCATATTGAGCGCATGCCCCTTGAGGACCTGCATTCCCTTCAGGAGGACAGGCTCAAGTTCGTAGTGCGCTATGTGTACGACCACTCCGCCTTCTACCGGCAGAGGTTCAAAGAGGCAGGCATAACGCCAGAGGATATCAAGACCCTGGCAGATGTGGCGAAACTGCCTTTCACCAAAAAGGCAGATCTGCGAGACAACTATCCCACAGGCATGTTCAGCGCCCCCAAAAATCAGGTGGTGCGCTACCATGTTTCCAGCGGCACGACGGGCAAGCCGACGGTGGTCGGCTACACCAGGGGCGATATCGAGACCTGGTCTGAGTCGCTGGCCAGGGCGCTGACATCCTTGGGGCTCTCCCGGGATGACGTGGTCCAGGTGGGATACGGCTACGGCCTTTTCACCGGCGGCCTGGGGCTGCACTATGGCGCAGAGCGTATGGGCGCTGCCGTCCTGCCCGTCGGCACGGGCAACACCGAGCGGCAGATCGAGCTGATGCAGGACCTGGGCACCACAGCCATCGCCTGCACACCATCTTATTTCCTGCACATCATGGAGGTGGCAGAGAAGATGGGCGTCTCCATCAGGAACGATACCCAGCTTAAGGTGGGCATCTTCGGGGCGGAGCCCTGGTCTCTTGAGACCCGCAAGAGAATCGAGGCTAATACGGGAATCAATGCCTATGACATCTACGGGACGAGCGAGATCTCAGGGCCTCTTTTCACCGAATGCCAGGCGAAGAACGGCATCCACGTCTGGGGAGATATGTTCCTCACCGAGGTGGTGGATCCGGATACCGGCGAGCCGGTAGCTGAGGGGGAACAGGGTGAGCTGGTCTTCACCACCCTGCACAAGTTCGCCCTGCCGCTCATCCGCTATAGAATTGGCGACCTCTCCGTAATGAGCAACGAGGTCTGTGAGTGCGGCCGAACCCACCCGCGTATCATGAGGATCATGGGCCGGACGGACGACATGCTCATCATCCGGGGAATCAACGTCTTCCCCAGCCAGGTGGAGTCGGTGCTGATGAGAATTCCCGAGGTGGGAGACCACTGGGAGATAATCGTCGACCGCAAGGGGCCTTTGGATATGATGACCGTGCGCGTCGAGCTGACAGAGTCCGGCTTCTCGGATAAGATCGGCGACCTGATGAAGCTGGAGAACAAGGTCTCCAAGGAGCTGAAAGGTGTGCTGAACATAGCGGCAAAGGTGGATCTGGTGGAGCCCGGAACCATCCCCCGATCCATGGGCAAGGCCAAGAGAGTGACAGACAACAGAAAGGTTTAGAATAAGTTTAGAATAAGTCTTAGGAGGCTATTATAGATGTCAGAGATAAAACAGGTTTCGCTCTTTGTGGAGAACCGGCCGGGAAGGACGGCAAAGGTTGCCAAGACGCTATCGGATGCCGGGGTGAACATCCGCGCCCTCACCATCGCCGAGGCAGGAGATTTCGGGGTCATTCGCATGGTCTTAGACGATGCTGAGAAGGGGTACAAGGTCCTGAAGGAGAACGCCTTTACCGTCTCCATGACCGATGTGCTGGCGGTGGAGATGAAGGATCAGCCCGGTGGCCTGTATGAGATCGTCAATACCCTGGGAGGGAATTTGGTGAATGTGGATTACGCCTATGCCTTCGTCACCGCCAAAGCGCAGAGAGCCATGCTCATCCTGCGGGTGGACGATATCGCCAAAGCCCGCAAGGTCCTGAGCGACAAGAACATCAAGATCGCCACCAAAGAGGAGATCCAGGCCATCTGACGGCCTGGACGGTCATTTTTTTAATCAGCTTTCTGTTCATCATAGTCTCACAAAATTCTTATATATTAATCGCCAATTCGGCCGAACATGAAATCTCTTGCCGCCTTTCTGACCGGCATCGTTCTGCTGGCCTGCCTTGCTTTGCCTGTATCGGCTCTGGAATCAAGTGTCCTGACGATCTGCGATAAGAACCTCTCCATTGACATTGGGCCGAGCTACGAGATCGTCAGCAGCAATGTTGATGCCAGCAGCAGCGGGATGATATCCAATGACTTCTTCATCAACGACACCGCCCAGACGGGGTCTGCCTTTGTATCCATACTGACCATATTCGACGAGATCCTCACCAAGATGAATCCAGACGCTCTGTCCGAACTCTTCCTCATCGGAGGGGTGGAGGCTGCAAAGGAAAACGGCGATACAGAGATCGGCAAATGGATGGCTGCTGATAGCAGAGGCAGAAATGTTAGCGTCACCACAATGAGTTCTGGGGATGAAGACGCTCAGATGCCCCATGGAGTCTACAATATCTCTATCTGGAACCTGGATAGTACGACTTATGCTTTGCTGGTATCGTCATTTGATGAATATAACACCACCCAAATAATTAAGACTCTGACCGTCAGCTAGGCGGTGGATGCATCAGATCTCTTACTTTTTTCGAGCCACTCATTTGCAGGAAGTCTTTTAAGAGCAGTCCGGCCTTAGCCGAACATCGCCCCTATCCCTGCTTCTGCCGCTTCTGCCTCATCCCGGAAGGCTTTTAGCAGGGCCTTGCCCTCCTCGCCCTTGAGTTCCTCGGCTGCCGTATCTGCCAGGAGCTTTTTGGCTTCTGCTGCCAGCTCGTCCTTGACTTTGATGTAGATGCACATGCCATCTTTGTCCAGGCCCATGGCTTTGCAGTCCCTCACCGTGGGCCCCAGGCGCTTCCAGAACTCCTCGTCCAGCATCTTCTGCATATCTTTGCTTTTATCCATGGGATAAATATATACCAATTCCATTTTATTACGACTCCTCTTACAGATCCTTCAATGCCTTCTTCAGCATCTCTGTGCACTCGTCCATGAGCTCAGCTGCCCGGTTTATGTCCTGGGCGGCCAATTCACTCACCCTGGCAACCTGAGCCGCCCTCTCCCGAAAAGAGGTGCTATGGCTCTGGTTATGCTCTATCCAGTGCTCCAGGAGGTGCTCTACCTCATGGCGGTTCAGGTCGTGGCCCTTTGAATCATGGCTATGATCATGGCTGTGCATAATTAAATCAGCTCCAGACCCATGATGATCCTTTCCCTCATTTGAACCTTGCCTTCAGGCTCTGAAGAGCGGCAAATGAGTTTGGTCAGACCACCTTCTCCAGCTCTTCCCGGCCGAGCATATGCACCTGGACCATATGATGAGGATGATAGCGCATCTTCGCCTCCCGGATCCCCTCCACACCCATATCGCTCTCCCGGTTGATATAGGTGTATTTTTTGGCCAGGATTTTGGCCGTCTCGGCATTTATCGCCCGGTAGATTCCTTTGCAGTCAGGGAGCCCCTTCTCGAAGTGGACCAGCGCTGTATCCTCGTTTTGCCCCTCAAAGAGGGATATGGCCCCGATCTTTCCCTCCGAGCGGATGGCTATTCCCGACAGCTCAAGCTCCCGATAATGGGCCAGGGCAAAGCACAGGGCATCCTTCTCCGATGCCAGATCCGGGTTTGAATCGCAGTCCTTCCACTCGCACCACTGCTCTACGAAATCGTTTATCTCCTCGATATTATCTGTCCCCAACTCCTCGACCAGGGGACTGCAGGTCTTCATGAACTGGTTGAGCTGGCGCCTGATGGTCGAGTATCCCTTTCCAGGCAGATGGGCCAGATCATTCGCCAGATAGACATAATCAAAGTACATCCTCTCGGGCTGAAACTGCAGCTCCGGATAGATACCGCTTATCCATTCCAGCGTCTCCTGGTCCAGCACCACAAAGGGCCTCGTCTCATCGCTCTTCAGAGCGAGGGCCAGAACCTCATGGAGGAGATCCGGATTTCTTGGCCCGATGGGAGGACGGTAGCGGGTCTTGCCGGCAATGGTGCTGGAGAGGAGCACGCAGTCCTGGACAATAGCATACCGGTAGTTGGCATAATAGTTCCAGCAGACCATGTTGGTGAAGGTGTTGTCGCTGTGCCTCTGAGGGAACCGGCGGTAGTGCTGGACGAAAAAGTCCCTGTCCGAGAGCGTCACCGGCTTGAAGTCGCAAGAGCTCAGCACCCTTGGCCCTCCCAATCCAGGAGCATGGGCACATGCCCAGGCATTTTGCGAAATCCAATTGAATCGTAAAAGTCCTCCTTTCCCGGCTCGGCGATCAGGCCCACCCAGGCGATTTTCCTGGCTCTGCACCCCTCTATAAGCTTCTCAATTATCATCCTGCCTAATCCCATATTCTGCCAGTCGGCTAAAACCACCAGATCCTGAATGTACCCATCTGAGACCCCATCGGAGATCACCCGGCCCATACCCACTGCCCTGCCACTCCTTCCGTCAACCGCCACTGCGAATAGAAAGCTTCCCTGAATCAGGTCATTGAGATGAGATGGGTCCATGTACTCCCTCCACCAGCCGCCGGCCCGGTACAGCTCCACTATGTCCTCTTCTTTCCAGCGGCTGACGAATTCGACCACTACACAATTGTTATTGTCTAAAAGGCTTTTGTCCGGCAATGAGTCTACCCCTAATATTAAAGGAAAATTGAAAAAGCCGAGGAAAGATGGGTGATCGAATCGAGTTTGTTATCCAATCCCCGCACTCTCCACTGCTATTCTTATGTCGGAAGTTCTCGACGCTCCGGTTTTTGCTTCAAGCGTATATATCAGCTCTCTCTACCTCTCTGGAGGCCTTCTTGCGCAGCTCCCTGGCCATTGATGAATAGTATTTCATCGTATCCGCAGTCACCGAGGGCCCAATCTCCTCTAAGGCGGCAAGGAAATGCTTCTGGCTGATCCTGGTGGCGGCCATATCCTCCCTGAGGGCCAGGCGCCCGGCCTTTCTGACCAGAGAAGCGATGTCTGCGCCCGTATACTGATCAGTCTGCTCGAGCAGCTCCTCGACGTCGATATCATCTGCCAGGGGCGACTTTTTCAGATGGACCTGGAAGATCTTGCGCCGGGACTCGCGGTCCGGCACGGGCACCAGTATCAGCTCATCGAACCTTCCCGGCCTGAGAAGAGCAGGATCGATGATATCCGGCCGGTTGGTCGCTCCGATCACCACCACTCCGTGCAGCTCCTCCAGGCCGTCTATCTCGCTTAGAAGCTGGTTGACTATCCTCTCGGTGACATGGGGCTCGCCCATCGCTCCCCCTCTGACGGGGACCAAGGCATCCAGCTCGTCTAAGAATATGATGGAAGGAGCAACCTGCCTCGCCTTCCTGAATATCTCTTCTACTCTCTTCTCGCTCTCTCCGTACCACTTGGACAGCAGTGCGCTCCCTTTGACGGTTATGAAGTTCGCCTCGCTCTCATTGGCCACCGCTTTTGCCAGCATGGTCTTTCCCGTGCCCGGCGGGCCGTAGAGCAGGATTCCCTTGGGGGCATCAATGCCCAGGCGCTGGAAGCTTTCCGCATTGCGCAGCGGCCATTCAACTGCTTCCACCATCAGATCCTTGACCCTCTCCAGGCCACCTATGTCCTCCCAGCTCACATTGGGGACCTCCACCAGGATCTCTCTCATCGCCGAGGGCTGAATCTCCCGCAGGGCGGCCTCGAAGTCGCTCTTCTGCACTATGAGCCGGTCCAAGATCTCCTTGGGAATGGTGGGCTCGTCCAGATCGATCTGTGGCAGGATGCGTCGCAGGGCGTTCATCGCCGCCTCACGGCTGACCGCAGCGATGTCCGCTCCCACGAAGCCATAGGTCTCTATTGCATAGTCCTCCAGGACCACGTCTTCGTGCAGGGGCATGCCCCGGGTATGGATCTGGAAGATCTCCAGCCTTCCTTCCATATCCGGAACGCCCAACTCGATCTCCCGGTCGAACCTTCCCGGCCGGCGCAGTGCCATGTCCAGAGCCTCGGGACGGTTGGTTGAGCCGATGACTATGACGTTCTTCCTCTCCTTCAGCCCGTCCATGAGAGATAAGAGCTGAGCTACCACCCTCCGTTCCACCTCTCCGGTGACATCTCCTCTCTTGGGGGCGATGGAGTCCAGCTCGTCTAAGAAGATGATGGCGGGAGTGTTCTTCTCCGCCTCCTCGAACAGGTCTCTGAGGGCTTTCTCGCTCTCCCCATAGTACTTGGACATGATCTCCGGGCCGTTAATGCTTATGAAGTAGGCGTCGCTCTCATTGGCCACCGCCTTGGCCAGCATGGTCTTTCCCGTGCCGGGCGGGCCGTGCAGCAGCACTCCTTTGGGCGGATCGATGCCCAGGCGGTCGAAGAGCTCTGGATGCTTCAGCGGAAGCTCAATCATCTCTCGGACCTTGGTTATCACCGGCTTGAGGCCGCCCACGTCCTCATAGACCACTGAGGGCACAGAGCGTTCAGGCGTCTCCACCGCCTGGGGCAGGAGCTCTATGTCCGTCCCCTCGGTGATCTTGACGATTCCGCCCGGGCTGGTGGAGACCACCCGGAGCTTGATCTCCCCCAGGCCAAAGGCCTGAGCACCAAGAAAGCCCCGGAAGATCTCCTCGAACATGGTCTCCCTGCCCATGGAATCGGTGGGGGGCTTTCTCACGCTGGTGGTGGAGATGACATCGCCTCTTAATAGCGGCCGGCCGTTGAAGACCTTGGTGAGGACATCGCCCGGAGCGAAGATCTGCATGCCCTGGGTGACGGGAGCCAGCGTTACATGCTTGGCCTCTTCCCAGGTCGCCCTCTTGACCTCTACATACTGACCGATGCTTGTTCCGGCATTGGATCGAATCAGACCGTCCATTCTGATCATGTCGATGCCCTGGTCCTGGGTGTAGGCGCTCACGGCCAGAGCAGCTGTGGGTCGCGATCCGATTATCTCCACTACATCCAGGGGGCGGATGCCGATCCGTTCCATGAACTCGTCGCCCATCCTGACAATGCCCTTTCCTACATCGCCCTGATTGGCCTCAGATGCCTTCAGCCTTATGGATTCTCCTTCGGTCATGTCTCTTATGCACCTGCTTATCTGATCAGTATTGGGGTTTCTATTTTTTAAGTAGTTTGCTATCTTGAGTTAGAGTCCATATTGGCTCGGAATTCTCTCTTATTCCAGGGAGATGAACATAATAGTTGGAGCCTATTTGCAGAAATCTCTTATTCCAGAGGTCTGTAAATGATCTCCTGGCCTCCAATGCGGCCAATATCGATGGCGCCTTGAATAATCCTTTTCGCAGCCAGGGATTGCGGGGCTAAAAAGTTGGTGTACGCATCATCTTCCGCCGTTTACGGAGATGAGCCTGCGCGGGCCCAAGCGCAAGGACCTGATGCCCGATCCACTGTATCCTTATGCTGCGGGCAAGATCACAGGCGAATATTATGCTAGGGTCTCTCTGGGCTCTATGGATTAAGGACGGTATGCCTGCGATTTTTTAGTGTTTATGGGCCCAGGCAGGATCCGGCTTCAGAGTATTCGGCTGTCGATTCCCATTTTCATCTTCGTGGGACTTGGATTGGGTTGATGTACGAGAAGCCAAGGCCGGGGGACATCCAGGATTCTCTAGCGGATATATCCGCGGCAAGAAATGAACTTGGATACGAGCCCGGAATACAGGCCTTATATCAGGGTTAAAGGAGACTGTGGTTGGTTTAGGGGATGACAGAGAAAAGAAGCATAATTCAAATCAGGACATGCCCAGACGCTCTTTTATCGCCCGGATATCGGCCTGCACCAGCCTGAATTGCGCTGCGTATCCCGGCTGGATATCCTCTCTCATGCCTTTGATTTCTTCATGAATCTGAGGTATTATGTCGGTGTTCTTCCTTACAACTTTCATATCGCCCTTCATCTCTTTCATATCGCCCTTCATCTCTTTCATATCGCCCTTCATCTCTTTCATATCACCCTTCATCTCTTTTATATCGCCCTTCATCTCTTTCATATCACCCTTCATCTCTTTCAGATCATCCCTCATATCCAATAGCAGCGGGATAGCCTTGTTTAGCTGGATTGCGGTGCAAACCTGGGCATATTCTCCTGTCTTCATGACATTGCTATTGGTATCCTCAAATACGATGCTCGATACCAGGGAGTGCTCCGGCCTTTGGCTCTCTGCTAGCTTCTTGAAGCCTGCAATTGCTTCTTCATTGCCCTCGATCAGGGCCACTACCTGCTGTTCATTTCCCTTCATAGTATTGCGGGCGTTGAAACCATCCAGACCCTGGTCTATGGCACTGGTCATGAGAAAATATCTGTAGCCCACGTTGTGCACGTTTTCGCCGGTGATTGTGACTTTTAGCTTCATGCTATCCATAAACATATTGCTTGAACTATTTGGCAGTTTCGCTGATCTTCATAATTGCTTATATCTTTGTATTGTCTTCATGCGGTTGCTCTCGAATATCTCAACACTTTTCAGCTTTTATCATGAATGGGCATTCAACTGGGGGATGATTCAGAGATTAAGGCTAAAGCTGCGATTCATCCAATCCAATGCAACTGCAGGCAGAGCAGCCTTCGCATTCGCCATAGAGCAGTTGATCTTTCAGTGAGGCATATTCTGAATTGGTTATCGATCCGGAATTGAGCAAATATCTATAATGCTGCAGCTTTTGGACCTTTTCGTTAATCTCCCTCAAATACTCCGGGTTATCCAAATCGCCCAGCTTTCTGGGAAGCAAAAAGCGTCTATTGCTTGAACTCCATAGCTCTGGTTCGATGATTCTGATGGTTCTCAGAAGGGTAGCAAGATCAGCACCTAAGTTATCTGCAATTATTCTCATGATTTTTCTGCCCCCAAATTTCAGGTAAGTATCGTTGATCCCAATTAAAAACCTTTCCCCGTCTGGATGATTGATCCAAGGCGAGATAGCTGCAAGAAAATGGTGATTAGTTGATTAATTCTTTCCAAAAAATCGAAAAAATAAATGGATAATGACTATTAAGAAAATTTCATACTCGTCGACAGCTATGCATTCATGTTCTGACAAGAAATAATATTTAATTTTCTCTTTTATAATGCGAAAAGATATTGAATAAAGGATTGAGCGAAGACTGGTTTGTTCGCATAGCTGCTCTTTAGGCCTCTGTGGTTCCGTCCGTTAGTTTGCAGCCCCGGCACCGTGCACTGCAACCGCAAAACCACACAGAAGCAGAGGACAAAAAAAGCGGAATTAAACCACAAAGAACACAAAGATCACAAAGGACGCGCAAAGCCCGGTCTTTTTGACCTCCAATTCATGATACCGATTTGATGACATATCAATAAGAATCAAAAAAAGATATCAATTAATGAAAGCACTGGTCAGGGGAGGAACGGGAGTCATCGGCTCCAATTTAGTATGGGCGCTGGTTGGCCGGGCAGCGGATGCATTCGCAGCGCTGCGGGAGGAGGGACGCAGATCGCAATGTGCGCGGCGATATAGCTAAATATATACCAAACATCTAGAACATAGAGGACGATTCAACAATGATCCGGCTGGCGGCTTTCTTATCGGGCAGAGTGCCGGGGGTCGGATACAGGGTTAAAGCAATCACTCTTGCCGATGAGATGGATCCGGCCGGCATTATCCAGGACCGCCTTGATAAGAGTGTTGGTAGTGTCCTGGTGATTGCTGAGGGAAAGAAGAAGGACGAATCTGAGTGGTTCACCTCAGCAATTGCAGTCAAGAACGCACTCATCCATGCGGATAATGTCGATGCCCAATACTCTCAGGGATCAGGACAACACTCAGCTTTCCGGAAGATTGCAGGTCCAAAAGAGGTCAGAGAGCGTCTTCCTGATGGCGTCGAGATAGTCAACTACCGCTTCCTGAAGGGCGCGGCTTGCCTCTACGCAAAAAGTCGCGAGGCGTAAGGGTGGCTGACTCTTCATGCTGACTACACTGTGGCACATATTCGCGTGCTGGCACCCCAGGTACGGGAGGAGAGGTTCATTTGTCATCTTATCACCTAGATCGGTTGCCCGATCTCATATGCCTCCGATACCGTGTCCCTGTATTTGCTTGTACGAGTCAGTTAAGCTGTTGTCTGTTCCTCGTCAAAACGAGGGGAAGTAAATAGCTTACGGGAGGGCCCAATTCCTCCCCACCCTGAAGGATGGGGACTCTTTGAGCAACGTGTTGAAGGAATGCAAATCGACATCAGGAGTCTTACTGTCAGCGTTGACAACCTGACTGACCTCACTGAGGAGAGCTTCGAAAACCTTAATACCACCACAAAGAATGGATTCGGGAACCTGGGCGGCAAGATGGACCAGACGCCAAACAGGCAGGAAGAGACCAATAGAGAAAGGACTAATCTGATGAATATGATGACACCCCATATCCAACGGAGATCTCGCCAACTAGGCACAGAGCTTACAGAGACGTGATTGGGAGCATTTCTCACCGAAATGGCCTTAGCGATTAAACATGATGTCGAGCAGGACGGATAGCGGGATATAAGAGAACGCATGCATAGTGTGCCCAAAAGAGAAAACAAGCGAAGTGACAGCGAACCATGCAGGGTGTATACATAAAATGAGCAAAGCCAATAAAATATATAATCATGCTTTGAACTTATCAAGAAGGAAGGCCTTCTTATTTTTTCAAAAAATGGGACTTCATTTGACACCAAACCATTTCTACATCCCGATTCCTGACACGAGAAAGTTGAAAATGGATTTATGGAAAGAACCGTCGGACCTCAATGGTATTGATATCAACGAGGAGGAACAAATTAAGCTTCTCGCGATGTTTTCCTCGAAATTTAAAGATGAATATGAAAAGATTCCCAGAGATAAAACATCGATTCCTCATCAATACTATTTAAATAATGGTGCTTTTGAATCGGTAGATGCTGAAATCTTGTATTGCATGATTCGACATTTTAAGCCCAGAAAGGTATTCGAGATAGGATCAGGATATTCAACCCTATTGGCCGCTCAAGCGGTTTTAAAAAATGAGGAAGAGGGTTATGATAATTGTGAGCTGATCGCCTTTGAACCTTATCCGAATGATACCCTGAAGTCTGGCTTTCATGGACTTTCAAAGCTTGTTACTGCAAAAATTCAGGACGTTCCGTCGTGCAGGTTTAATGAACTAAATAAGAATGATATACTGTTTATCGACTCAAGCCATGTATTGATGATTGGAAGCGATGTCCAGTACGAATATCTCAATATAATGCCAAAACTTAAAAAAGGGGTTTTGGTTCATATTCATGATATATTCTTGCCCGCGGAATATCCCAAAGAATGGATATTAGAGGACTTCAGATTCTGGAATGAGCAATATTTATTACAGGCATTTCTAATTTATAATCAGGCTTTTGAAGTATTATGGATGGGAAACTACATGAACCTTATGCATTCTAATGAATTGGAGGCGGCTTTTAGTTCTTATAAGAAGGGGAAAATTTCTCCGGGGAGTTTTTGGATGAGAAAGAAAATATGAGAGACTCTTTGCTGTTTCCGATTATTTATTCCCGTAAAACCGCCATTATTCAAATTATCCTCCCCCATATAGTAGTACATTGTCCAACATGATGAAATTACGGTTAATTGAAGGCTATATCAGCCGTCACTGGATTGAGGTTATGAGAGATCGATCGATTAATTTTAAATCCAATTAAGGATAATAGGATCTCGATATGTTTGCAGAATACATTCAAGCAGCTTTAGAGCGGGCCGAATATGAGGTAATGGAAGATGATGAGCCTGAGCCTTATTACGCTCATGTGCCAGATCTTCCTGGTGTATGGGCTACAGGCAGGACCTTCGAGGATTGTCGCAAGGAGCTAGTTTCCGTTATTGAGGGATGGATCGCTTTGAGGCTGAGATTTGGAGATCCAATACCACCTATTGATAGCCATACGATAAATGCTTCCTCGGAGCCCATTTGCATTGTCTAATAGACTTACTCCGGTTTCAAGGAGAGAGCTAATCAGGCGGCTAACTTGCATGGACTTCGAAGGTCCGTATCCCGGGGGAGACCACGAATACCTGGCGAGGAGTGGTATTTATGTGAGGATTCCAAATCCACATCATGGTGAGGATATAAGTGTCAGGCTCTTATCCAGAATTTTGCGTGATGCCAAAATAAGCCGTAAGCTACTCCGGCCTGAAGACCGGAGCTTTCAGCAGCCCCGATCTGGTCTGTTCCAAAAATCAGAGACCAGATCGGACCTCCAGGCCAGCCTACATGCAGCGACGATCTGCAGAGGTCCCAGTCTTGCTGGAACATTGGCCTCAGATCTGCCAAAGACGGCTTCAAATCGTGTTTCGACCGCACCCTTTCGGGCAAGAGTCTGGCAGAGCCGTACAGGATCAGCATCAAGCGGTTTACCGCGTGGGTGCCTAAGATGCCCAAGTACAATACAGGAGATGGATTTGACATGTTAAATATGTATGCAGAGCACAGCGAAAGTAATGGGTGGGGCACGCTCCTCCCCGGCCTAAAGACCGAGGCTTCCGCTGCCCCTATACCCCGGAGCGATCTGTGAACTACTATCCGAACTTCGGCCAATCTGCCTCGGTTCTATTTCTATGACGCTTCCAAGCTTTCCTTTATGAAAGCTATCCAATAATCGAGCCGGGATTATTAACCAAAGAGGCACAGAGTTCACAGAGACGCCCAGCATTCCTTTCCATTCAACCTAAGAAAGCCAACCCAATTGCTTCTGGGATAGTCGTCTCCGTTCGTTCGTCCTCCGTGCGCTCTCTTGACTCTGCGGTTCTATTCCCGTTAAACCCCCTGGATTCCACCATCGCTCTACGATTCCCACACAGAGCCATAGAGCCGAGCAATTCCCCCCTTTTTCTCCTGAGACCATTTGTCCTTCGTGTGCTCGTGGTTGATTCCTGCAGATCGCCATGGCAATAATCGATCGAAATCTTTTTAAATCTTTGTAATGATCATACTCTCTCAAAAGGCAAATAATATTAAAATGAATTGCATAGTTCTCTGGGAGCTATTCTCGGTCATCATCTGAATTGAGGTTGTGATAAGAGGGGATGGCCAGATAGCTCGGGCTTTTGAAGATTTCAGATCGAGCTCCCTGAAAAAGCTAAAATTCTCTGTGTCTCTGTTCCTCTGTGGTTCCGTCTGTCGGTTTGCAGCCGGCACTGCGCAGTGCAACCACGAAACCGCAGAGGACCCAAAAAAAACGAAATTGAAAGAGAAAGGACTGACTTGATGAGTCTGGTGTACAACCCATGGCCAAAGGACCCTGCGAGGTTGATATGATTCGCGTGGAGATCATTGCTGGGGGAGACGTCCAGAGGGTTGGATTCCGGGATGCCGTCTGGAAGATCGCCCGCAACCTGGGGCTCTCCGGCACCGTCCAAAACCTGGAGCCATACGACGTAAGCATCGTGGCCGAAGGAGAGGAGGATGCCTTAAAGGAGTTTTTGAAGGCCATAAATATCCAGGATGGGCCAATCAGAGTACAGAAGCTGAAGGTAAATTGGTCTGCCGCGACGGGCGAGTTTCTGTACTTTAAGATCTTGAGGGGAGACTGGCAGGAAGAGCTGGGCGAAAGGTTCGATGTTGCTGTCGGCCTGCTGCATAGAGGTATCGAGGTAGGCGAGCAGAACCTGATGGTTAGCAAAGAAAACCTAATGGTGAGCAAAGAGAATTTGTCCATCGGAAAGATGATGCTCGAAAAGCAAGATAAAATGCTTGAAAAACAGGATAAGATGATCGAAAAACAGGACGGGATGCTTGAGAAGCAAGACCGTACGATTGAGACGCAGGACGAGACCCTTGATGAGATTCGTGGCATGAGATCCGATCTGCATGAAAATGCGAACAAGCGGTTGGCTCGAATTGAAGATGATATCGTTGAGATCAAGAGGTCTATAAGGGAGCTCGGTGGAAGCTGCAACTAGAAGAGACGCAGAGACTCAATCTTTGTGCGCCCTCTCGACACTGAGGTTCTATTCCGCAACCAACAGTTTTTTATTTTTTCGGCTACGATTATTAACCACAGAGGCACAGAATTCACAGAGACGCTCCGCATTCCTTTCCATCCAACCTATGGCGTTGATTCATTTAGATTAATAGAAGAAGAGCTAAAGGCGGAGGCTGTCCTTGCCTGAAGTGGTCTTGCAGGACATCGCCACTCCAGTATCTTCATCAATTGGGAGTGCTTCTAGATGCCAAACGAGCCGGCCACATAATTGCAGTGAAGCCCTCTCTTGATAAGTTACAGGAATTGGGATTTCGCCTAGCGTGGCGTAGAAATATAATATTACTGTTATATCACAGTCGGGCCCATGCATGTGGGTTCATCATATGCCCGGTGTGCGGTACGGTGAAACCACAGAGACGAGAGAGGCACAGAGGAGAAAAAACAAAATTGAACCACAAAGAACACAAAGCTCACAAAGAACTCCCAAAGGTTGCTTCGATTTCCTGATAACCAAGAATCTTCGGTGCGGTCTTTGTGCCATCACATGAAAGACTCATAAAGCATACTGGTTTTTCATGCTTTGTGTATAATCCCCTCCTGAGGATCATGGGCACTTTGTGGTTCAGTTAGCACGTCATCAGTAACTTAATATAAGTACCCCCAAAACCCATCCCTCATGTCGAACAAGCGCTATAAGGACTAAATTCTCACAAATATCTTACAAAAGTGTGCGGGGGGAGGGGCAAGCAAAACGCAGATTGTCCAGAAATCCTGCCTGAATTTTCGCATCGTCGTTCCGTATCTCGACCTCCTCACCAACCGCGGCCTGGTGGTGCGCGCAGAGGGCCAGATACCAGTGTGTACAGGACTACCTCCGAAGGGCGAGAAGGCTCTCGGGCACCCGCGAGAGGCCCAGAAGTTGCATAAGAGGCGGAGGATGGGCTGGCAGCGCGAGACAATGTCATGCGAAAGGCTTTAAGAACTACAAGGACGAATAACTAAAAGCGATTTTATGGGTATCAAGATCAGGGCAAGATACGAGGGTAATGCATTGAAGCCTTTCAAGGAAATAGGTTTAAAGGAAGGAGATGAAGTAGAGATCGTCGTAAAGAAAAGCGCAGTCGATGAATTTCACGGAATGATGAAAATACCAAAGAAACTGGCCGATGAGATCATTGAAATGGAGATGTGGGATTGATTTTATCTCAGGTCCCATTAAGCGAAAGAATCTTCATAGATGCGAAATATATTCCTTTACTCAGTTTTCGAGCATCCCACTTACGGAAAGAGCTGCAGGGGATTCCTAAAGCATGTGGAGAACGATGAGATAAAAGGTTTCACATCCGATCTGGTTTTGAATGAAGTATTTCATAAGCTCATGATTGCAGATATCGCCGAGATTGAGGGGATCGAGGCCAGAAATGTTGCTGGTTTGATAAAGAGGAGGCCAGACGTAATAGGAGAATTAAAACGACTTTGGGCTGAGATGGAGTTAATATCCAACTTTGGGATATCTGTCCTGAGCACAACAGCATATCCTGAATTTGTTAGGCTTTCCAAGGAATATATGCTAACCGCCGCGGATGCAGCCCATCTCGCGACAATGGAAGCAAATGGCATCATTAGCATGGCCAGCAATGATCGGGACTTCAAAAGGGTTCCATGGCTGAAATTATGGAGACCTGAGATTGTTAATTAGTGATAGCCCATGGCATAACTTGGTGCTAAGAGGAAAAGCAGAGATACAATGACTATCAATGATGAGAGATGTACGACTTGGATTGATTATTAATTTCAACGCGCGTCTGCTTGTGGAAGGGATAAGAAGACTTCTAAACGGTTAGGAAGATGGTTAATCAAAAAGCTACGATTATTAACCACAGAGGCACAGAGTTCACAGAGACGCTCAGAATTCCTTTCCATCCAACCTAAGAGAGCCTACCCAATTGCCTCCGGGATAGTCGTCTCCGTTCGTTCGTCCTCCCTCGCGCTCTCTCGACTCTGAGGTTCTATTCCGTAACTCAGATCTATCAGGATCCAAGGGCGAGCATCTCGGGATACAAGACAAGTCCGCATCAGACCCGCAGCATTTGCCAGCACTGCAGAACATGGTGAACTGGATCGGAAATTTATGAGTTTTGAATGAAAAGGTCTATAACTAAAAAGGCGATTAAAGTTTCATAGTGGTTAACGGTGGGCGAGATAAAAGTGGATGTACCCGAGGGTCTGCCTTTAAAAGATCTCCGGAAGAAGATCCTTGAGCTCATCAAAGAGGAAGAGGACAAGTTGATGTTGCTTGACAGGTCAAACAAGATGAAAGTGTTTAGCGACGAAATAATAGAAACAAAAGAACCGCTGCAAAAAGAGGAGCGAAAGAGAATCCTAGATAAGTATTATGGAAGCGTCAAGCTTGACAGAACTATAAGCATAGAGGAGATCCTGGATCTGGAGGAAGATACCTGGCGATACTGATCGACACTAATATCATCATCTCTTTCCTATTCCCAACAGATAAATCAGAGAGGGCCAGAGAGATCCTTGAAATGTCAAACGGTCCGATCATAACCATAAGCATTTTGGAAGAAGCGGCATATGTTGGACTTTCACTCATCTATGGTTGCCACGGATTTAAGTTGAGAGATCAACTGAAAATGAAGCTCAAAGAGACAGCCAGGGTCTTTCTTGAGCGCCTTAAATCATTCTTGGTTGAATTCAGGATTAAGCTCTTATCAATGCCCGAGGATCCCGATCTTCTTTTAAAAGCAGTTGAGGCTTACAGATTGCTTCCCAATGATGCAGCTATCGTTGCTGCCTGCCAATATTACGGGATAGAGAAAATAGCCACGTTTGATAGCGATTTCAATAGAGTTGCATCTCTATATGTAATTCGATAACTGCCTTAGGGTACGATTTCAATCATAAAGCTACGATGTCTTCTAATTATGGAACTGAGATTATTAACCGCAGAGACGCAGAGTCGTGAAATTTATCTTATTGCAGCACTTGAAAAGGGATTGCATAATTGCTTCGTAGCAATAGTCGTCTCCGTCGTTCGTCCTCTGTGCGCTCTCTCGAATCTGTGGTTTTATTCCCGTAAACCCCCAGGATTCACCATTGCTCTATGATTCCCCCACAGAGGGCACAATAGCCCTCACAAAGGACGCACAAAAAGAGCCTTTTTCCAATAATCCAGCGAATTTCACATATGCTCGTGGCAAGCAGTAGTCGCGAAAGCCTTATCATAATACAGGAAAGAGACAGGTAAAGATGAAATTTAAGATTACCATTGAGAAAGATGATGATGGCAGATACGTGGCTGAATGCCTTGACCTTCCGGGCTGCCTTTCCGAAGGAGAGACTTTGGAGGAGGCCATAGAGAACATAAACGAGGCCATCATAGGATGCCTGAAATCCCGGCTGAAGACTGCAGGAGAAAAGCTCAAAATACCCTTCTTTGACCGCAGGCTCGACATATCTATAGATCTGACAGGTAACTCGTATGCACAAGCTTCCACGGGCTAGCGGAGATAAACACGTGGCTGCGTTTAAAAGGGCTGGATGGGTGGTGAATCACATAGAGGGCAGCCACTACATCATGGTTAAAGAAGGAAGCGATGTCCATTTATCCATACCAGTGCATAAGGGAAAGGATCTGGGCATTGGACTTCTTAAAAAGCTCATAGCGAAAGCAGAACTTGATAAGGACGAATATATAAATAATTTTTATAGTAAGTAAGATTTGGCCAAATACACTAATGATCGCTCCTGCGGTTACTAGCCCATCATAGAGACACGAAGAGCAAAAAGCTAATTCGTTTTGGCTACGATTATTAACCACAGAGGCACAGAGTTCACAGAGATGCGATATCATTGTTATCTCGATCCCTTCCAACCTTGAAAAGCCCACCAATTGCTTCCGGGATAGTCGTCTCCGTTCGTTCGTCCTCCGTGCGCTCTCTCGACTCTGCGGTTCTATTCCCGTAAACCCCAGGATTCCACCATCGCTCTATGCTTCCCCCACAGAGTCTCTGTGGTTTTATTCCGTAACCCAGCTCCGTCAGGATCCAGCTTATATAACTGAATATTTCTCTCACGAGAATCGCTCCAGCATTCCAAAACTCATCGAGTGCAAAAATATTTAGCCATTGAGCAGATACTAATTTCGGGCGATTTTATTGAAGGTAAAAGCCATTTACAAAAGTCACGTACTGAGGCCAGTTGGAGACCTGGATCTGGAAGAGGGCGAGGAAGTCGAATTAGAGATTAAGAAAAATATTGTAAAGAGAACATATGGGTTGATTAAACTTGACGCAGAATCGATAGATGAAATCATAGAGGATACGAAATATGGGTCACAATGAAAAAAGGACCCTAGCCAATTTGCCGCCTGGCGAGAGAATTCTTGTTGATTCAAATATCTTAACGTACCACCTTCTCGATTACCCTACTTTTGGCCCAATTTGCGAAAAATTTTTACAGGATATCCTGGATGAAAAATATCAAGGTTTTATAACACCCATAATAGCATCAGAGACGTTATTTAATTTTATAAAGGCATATATTTTAAAGACATATGGAGCAAAAGGCAGCGATGTGCCAGTATTACTCAAACGAGACCCAAAGATCCTCCAGGAAATCCCCTTCGATCGACCCAAGGAAATATTTGGCATATTTGATATCCTCCCCAACGGGGCAGTGGAGGTGGAATTGTCTATCGAATACATATCAAGATATGCTCTGTTGACCAATGATGCAATTAATGCTGCTACGATGGAAATTAATAAAATAAACAGTATTGCAACCAACGATAGGGATTTTGAGAGAGTGGAAGGTGTGAAGGTCTGGGGACTCCTGTAGCAGACATCCATCTATTCGCTTTTATTGTATGCTTCTTTACGGGATAAGAAGGTTAGCGATTGGTTGCTTAAATAGTTTGATTAAGTAGCTACGATTATTCACCACAGAGTTCACAGAGACGCTCAACGTTCTTTATCTTCCATCCATCCTTGAAAGCCCACCAATTGCTTCCGAGATAAATAGTCGTCCTCCGTCCGTTCGTCCTCAGCGCGCTCTGTGACTCTGCGGTTTTATTCCGTAACCCAGCTCTATCATAAGTTGAAGGTGTGTTATTCCTTGACAGAAATCAATCAGGGGGGCAGCTATTTGAACGCCTGCGAGAATGATATCTCCGGGAAGATCATAGGCGCGGCCATTGAGGTCCACAAGCACCTTGGACCTGGGCTATTGGAATCGGCTTATGAAGAGTGCTTATGCCGCGAGCTGGAGTTGAGAGGAATTAATTTTGAGCGACAGGTACCTCTGCCTTTAAATTACAGTAAATCACCAAGGAGGCCCGTCTCCTTTAGGGGGCGGGAGGAATTGGGTACACTTCCCAGTTCACTTTCGCTGTGCGCTGCATACTTATTTATCATATCAAATCCATCTCCTGTATGTACTTGGGCATCTTAGGCACCCACTGGGTAAACCGTTCGATGCTGATCCTGTACGGCTCTGCCAGACTCTTGCCCGAAAGGGAACAGCTGAAATACGATTTGAAGCCATCTTTGGCAGATCTGAGGCCAATGTTCCTGCAAGACAGGAACCTCTGCGATTCGTCGGCGCACGTAGGCTGGCCTGGAGGTCCAGGCAGATCTCTGATTTTGAAACAGATCTGCTCAGGGCTGCTGAAAGCCCCTCTCCTTTAGGGGAGGGGTAGCTTACGAAGCACAGATGCTCACATATCTAAAATTGAGAGATGTACGACTTGGATTGATTATAAATTTCAACGCGCGTCTGCTTGTGGAAGGGATAAAAAGATTTGTAAATAATTATCAATGGAACTAATAAAGATATATTATTAACCAAATTGCTTCTTAGCAATGGTCGTCTCCGTCGTTCGTCCTCCCTCGCGCTCTGCGACTCTGTGGTTTATTCCCGTAAACCCCCAGGGTTGATTTTTCAGCTACGATTATTAACCGCAGAGACGCAGAGTTCACAGAGACGTGAAATTCATCTTATTACAGCACTTGAAAAGGATTGCATATTTGCTTCTTAGCAATAGTCGTCTCCGTCGTTCGTCCTCTGTGCGCTCTGCGACTCTGTGGTTTATTCCCGTAAACCCCCAGGGTTGATTTTTCAGCTACGATTATTAACCGCAGAGACGCAGAGTTCGCAGAGACGTGAAATTCATCTTATTACAGTACTTGAAAAGAATTGCATATTTGCTTCGTGGCAATAGTCGTCCTCCGTCCGTTCGTCCTCCCTCGCGCTCTCTTGACTCTGCGGTTTTATTTTTAAACGTAATACCCCGCAGCTCGCTGCGGCTGGGATAAAGGGCATGCGTATTCAATTTAGGCTCAGATCTGCTTGGCCTGGCTCCAACTTCATGCGGCAGCGCCTCGGATGCCCCGCCGCTTGCGGCGTGGGTGCGCTGCCGCCGTTTCACTAAAGAATGCTGCGTTCTTCTCCGACATTTCAAAATCCGGTTGGGATGATTTGCCTTTGCTAATGGTCATATGATAGGTCACTCCAAAGATGATGTGAAATATAACTTCAGTTACTGATTCAGTGAAACCCACATGAACATATTGCTCACGCAAGAAGGATGAAAACCTGATATCATTGCAAAGCCATTATAGTCCTTAACACAACGTATGTGTTAAGATCCCCAAGAAATCCATCAAAATATATTGGTTCCCAATCAATAATATTATGAGGGAAATAATTTTGCATTGGAAAGGGAATCGATATCAGTAGCAAAATTTGCTAAAATCAACTCTTGAGGACTGGAAGCGCGAGATGATTTGGAAATGTGCTCGTTAATGCCGATTGTGTTTAGATAAACACATACAACACGACAAATTTAACTTATCATACAAGAACCTAGGAATCCAACTTTTTGCTACTGAAAGATTTGCTATCAATCCAAAGAAAGCATCCTTTAGGATATATGTGAGCTCTTTCCGGTTTTCGATTTCGGAGATAGATAAAACTCTCTTTATGCTTTTCCAAATAAACTCTATGGGATTTAAGTCCGGAGAATATGGTGGTAGGTAAATCAGAATAATATTTAATTCCTGAGCTTCCTTGGCCTGCAAGAGTACCTCCGAGCTGGCAGACATGCCGCTGTCCTTGATCGTAGATGCTCTCTTGCCCTCCGTCCATAGGCTCGAAAGCCGCTCTGGCTATCGGTGACGCTGACCCACCAGCAACATTAGTCGCTACATCGAGGACCTTCCATCCCCACCTTCCGATAAGGCCTCCTGATCACCGGAGCCATCTTAATTATCTCTGGCCTTGTTCCCAGTATTGTGCCCATGCAAACGTCTCGCTCTTCTTATCTGCTCAATCTCATTCTTGAATTCATTCATCATCTTGGATATGCTGTGCAATATGATCCCAGTCATGGCCAGGAATGACCCCACCAGCGTCAGCAATATCATAAGCAGAATAGGCCCATACGCCAGGCTCCCCCCATGATAAAACACTCGCAGAAAATCCAGCCCCATTCCAACCCCCACTGCCGCCAGCAGAATCCCAGGCACTGTGAAGTAATAAAGCGGCCTTCTCAGCTCCATATCATGCAGGATCTTGATCAGCGTCTTCACCCCGTGGGATACGGGATTCTGGGTCGAGGCCCTCTCCACATCGTATCGGCAGTGAATCGGAACCTCCTTGATGGACAGATCATTGTCCTTGGCCTGCAAGAGTACCTCAGAGCCGGCGGACATGCCGCTGTCCTTGATATAGATGCTCTCTATCGCCCTCCGCCCGTAAGCTCGAAAGCCGCTCTGGCTATCGGTGACGCTGACGCCCCCTGCAACATTGGTCGCCACATCGAGAACCTTCATCCCCACCTTCCGATAGGCGGGAATGTCTCTGCTATTGCCGTCGCAGAACCGGGAGCCTATAACCAGATCGCAGCCATTGTTGAGTGGATCGAGGAGCTTGGGAATCTCAGCGGCATCATGCTGGCCGTCCGAGTCTATGATCACCATCTTTTCCGCCCCGAGATTGCGTGCTGTCTCAAAGCAGGAACGGAGTGCTGCACCATAGCCACTGTTCTTCTCATGCCGAACCACATAAGCCCCCAGAGCTTCGGCTATGCTCGCCGTGGCGTCAGAGCTGCCGTCGTCGACCACAACCACCTGGTCGACGTACTTCTTGCAGCCTAAAACCATCTTGGCGATGGACCTCTCCTCATTGTAGGCAGGCATGGCGGCTATGACAAATGACATTTTTCCTCTCAGATTTTCTCGATGGATGCATTATCTCTGCTTTATGATCCTGATAATTTAAAATGGCTCTTCGCTGAATTTATGTGGGTGAGGTCCGGCAGAGAATATGGCCTCTGTTCCTCTGCGCCTCTGTGGTTGGGTCAGTGCATCGCGGTTCACCACTGAGGCACAAAAGATACGCGAGGAGCCAAACCCTTTTTGCAATCTTTGTGAGCTTTGTGGTTTATACTCGCCATAGATCGGTTTGATCGGATTACAGATTACGGATTTAACCACAAAGCGCACAAAGATCACAAAGGACTCGCAAAGGTTAATGCAATTCCTGATAACCCGAGAAACCTTTCGTGCGGGCTTTGTGCCCTTTGTGGTTTATACTCGCCGTAGATCGGTTTGGTCGGATTACAGATTACGGATTTTAACCACAAAGTGCACAAAGATCACAAAGGACTTCGCAAAGGTTAATCCAGTTCCTGATAGCCCGAAAAACCTTTTGTGCGGGCTTTGTGCCCTTTGTGAGCTTTGTGGTTTATACTCGCCGTAGATCGGTTTGATCGGATTACAGATTACGGATTTAACCACAAAGTGCACAAAGATCACAAAGGAATCGCAAAGGTTAATGCAATTCCTGATAACCCGAGAAACCTTTCGTGCGGGCTTTGTGCCCTTTGTGAGCTTTGTGGTTTATACTCGCCGTAGATCGGTTTGGTCGGATTACAGATTACGGATTTTAACCACAAAGTGCACAAAGATCACAGAGGACTTCGCAAAGGTTAATACAGTTCCTGATAACCCGAGAAACCTTTCGTGCGGGCTTTGTGCCCTTTGTGAGCTTTGTGGTTTATACTCGCCGTAGATCGGTTTGATCGGATTACAGATTACGGATTTTAACCACAAAGTGCACAAAGATCACAAAGGACTTCGCAAAGGTTAATACAGTTCCCGATAGCCCGAAAAACCTTCTGTGTGGGCTTTGTGTCCTTTGTGAGCTTTGTGGTTTATACTCGCCGTAGATCGGTTTGATCGGATTACAGATTACGGATTTAACCACAAAGCGCACAAAGATCACAGAGGGCTCGCAAAGGTTAAACAAGTTCCTGATAACCAGAAAAACCTTCTGTGCGGGCTTTGTGCCCTTGCTATGAAAAACATCTAATAAAGGATAACAAGGGGTTCATTTCACCCCCCTTGAGAATCTTTTTTAACAAAGTAGCCTGCACCAACTAACACCTCAATCATCTCGTCTAAGCTGGGATAATTTGACTCTTCCGAAAAGCTGACCTTAACATTCTTTGGCTTGGCTAAGCCATCATCTTTGTACATCTCTTGGTTGATGAGGAGATG
>LNQE01001595.1_pt1 | contig 28593 bp, 32 predicted proteins | sample 603111 | NCBI WGS metagenome assembly LNQE01 (sample SAMN04260313, study PRJNA301899) | hydrocarbon metagenome | isolation source: hydrocarbon-contaminated ditch | place: Germany: Bremen | collected 1998
CCTACCCGGGAACCCCGAAGAACACCCTGCCCTTAGCAAGAACAAATCCGGTGGTAACCGCCACTCCCGTGACATATTATCCGATTGAAAATCCCTGCCCGGATGCCATCTCGATGAATCCCAGAAACTTGGCTGAATGGGACTGGACCCCCGAGGTGAAAGAGGCGCTCTCCCGGCTCGGTCTCGACCCGTACATGGGGAACACCCGGCTCGGTTACGAGAAGTCGGGGAACACGGTGACGATGGTCGGCATGACGCCGTCAGCCGTGATGAGGGAATGGAATCTGGTCAGGGTGAACGGGGAGTGGACCTGCTCTGCCGTTACTGACGGCGAGCTCGCCGACCTGCTGTTCATCCTGGAGAAGATCGGGGCGATTGAGAAACCGGGCACGGGATCTGTCCTGCCCCTGATCGCGCAGGAGCGAAAGACCCAGTTCTCAGACCGGATGAATACGAGTTCCCTGTCCGGCGCTTTTGCGAGCTCCATCCGCGAGAGTACGTTTGCGTCGCGGTTGGGAACCACGACCTCTCCCGCGATACCGGCCGTGTCGGGGAGTTCCGGATCGGCATTCACCACCGATCCAGCACACTCTGCGGGGGCAGTCCGGGAAACATGGGCTCAGGCCATTGAGGAGAGGACTGCCCAGGCCACCGCTGGAGATTCGGCATCGGCATTCCGGAGCGACCTCGCCGCTGCGAGAGCAGAGTTCTTCCAGGACTACGCGTCGCGGCTGAGTGGAGCGGGGTAGACTCCCTTTTTTCCGGGTCTTTTGGGTCCGCCGACACTACGCATCGCCTCTCGCCCTGGTGCCACAGGTTCAGTGACGGGCGGTTATGCAGATATACAGATTCGTGGGTCGTTTTGACCGTACGAGTGCCAGGGTTCCTTCAACCGTCACTCCGGCATCTTTGATCATAGCCTACAACGGCCCGGATTACTTCCACATGGCTGGAAACGGTTGCGGCCCTCCCGGAGGTACCCTGCCTCCTTCTCCTGGAGGAGTGGCAGCTTGTCCCATACATCGAGTGCAATACAATGGGTCTATGACACCTTCCTCGTGACAACCCTGTCGATTATTTCCGGGAATGTGCGGACGGGGCAGTCCGGGAGAAAATGATTCAGCGCTCCCCGTCGTCCCCCGCGTACCGCCCGAGCATCCCTTCATACACCTTTGCTGCATTTTCCAGGGACTCAATCGTGACATGTTCATCGATCGCATGGAGGGCCTGGATCTCTCCCGGACCGTACTCCACGACCGGGAACCCCTCCTTTCGCAGGTACCGTGCATCGCTTGCCGCCCACTGGACGATCGGTCGTGCCGTCCGGTGATGCACCTTCCCGATCTCCTCGAGGAGGCGGGTGACAAGGCGGGAGTCCGGCGGCGTGATACCCGGCTCGGCCATTTGGGTCACCACGATGTCAGCCCGGGGAGCGTGGTGCCGGATCTCGTCTTCAAGGTCCGGAAGGCTGCACCCCCACGGGACCCTGATGTCGAGTTCGAGGCCGCACTGCTGGGCCACGATGTTTGCCTTCTCGCCCCCCTCGATCTTCCCGGGGTTGAACATCACGCTGGTCAGGATGGCCCGGGTATCATCCATGCCAAAGATCTGGCCGAGGATCTGTGTGGACTCAGAGATTATTCTCGCAAGAGCGGGGTCCCCCGGGTCATACTCCCGTGCGTGCAGCACCTTCATGAACGCGAGGAGCGAGTATGCTTCCATCACAGCGCTCACCCCCCGGACCGGGTAGAGCGAGCTGTGCCCCGGCTCCCCGTGGAACCTGCAACAGAGGCGCATCAGGCCTTTCTGCCCGACATTCGGGGAGAAGGCCGGTGTCGGCTCGGCCACGATAGTATCGCACGGCTTGAGGCGCTTCTTTGCAAGCAGCGTCTGTATCCCGTAGGTCCCGCTCGTCTCCTCGTCGCAGACGAATGCCAGGTCGGCAGGGAGCTCCCGGCCGGAATCGATGAACTCACTGCAGGCCCACAGGAGCGAGGCGCACCCGCCTTTCATATCGGTGGTCCCTCGTCCCCAGACCTTCCCGTCCGCGATCCTGCCCGAGAACGGGTCATCCGTCCATCCCTCGGGAATCGCAGGGACAACATCCACATGCCCGCAGAACAGGATCCTGCCCTGCACCCGGGCCGAGACGAGGTTGTGCCGGCCCCCCTTCCTCCTGATAACGGTGGTCGGGATTCCCAGTCCATCGGTAAACTCCCTGATGTACTGGATAACCTCCGCTGTATCTCCCGGAGGGTTCTCGCTCCGGATTCGCACGAGGTCAGCACAGAGGCGGGCAGGGTCCATGGGTATCCTGGTAACCAGACAGTTCAGGCAGAGCGCTGGAACTCCCGGAAGAGGTTTGCGAGCGATGCATCGTCGTAGAGGCTCTTCAGGAACTCGGTCCTGAAGAAGTCCTCGATCATGTTGTAGAAGACATGCGGCCGTATCGGCTCCCGGGTATTCGGGTCAAGCACGATCCGAAAACTCCGGTAGGATGCGGGGTCATCGGGGTCATAGATCCTCCTCCAGAGGTACGGGAGGTCATCGAAACGCCCGGGGTGGTTCGCTTTCAGCCATGCGACAAACGCCGGGAACTTCGCCCGGTCCCCTTTCTTCTCCTCGTCGATCCTCCAGCGGAGGTACTGGCCAGCCATGATATTCTTTGGGGACTGGTAGTTATAGGTCATAAGGCCGACCGTGTAGTCGATATGGGCGAGAGCGTCGATGAAGTAGAAGTCGAGCACGGGGTGCCAGAGGGTCTGGTCATGCAGGATGAGCGACTTCTCGTACAGGTGCTCAAGGATATGGACGTATTCCCGGTCTTCATTCATAGGTGATCGTTCGCCCCGGGGTGGTATATAAATTCGCAACCGGACAGTTTGTTTCAGGGTTGCGGGGAAAAAAATCCGAAGCTGCCCCGGGAAAAGCGTTCCGGGAGCCCTGCTGCACCTGCAGAGCCATGGCAGGGATCATACGGTCAGTGGTAGAAGGGAGCACGCCGTTCTACCGCCTCTATGAAGAGCTCGCGCAGTTCGTCTCCGGATTTTCCCCGGATATCAACATGGTTGTCGGCCCGGAGCAGGCACGGTTTCAGTTTCCCATCAGAAGTTACCCGGAGGCGGTTGCAGAACGCACAGAACTCTGTATTGTGGAGCGGCCGGACCACCTCGACTTCTGAACCCTCGAGGCAGTACTTCTTCCGGTGGTGCATCCGGCGGGTCAGCACCTGGGTGGAACGCTCGGCAAGCCGCTCCTCAAGCCCGATCAGCGCACTATGGTAGCTGCACCCCTTCATCTCCATCAGCTCTATCAGCTGGAGCACGAGATCGCGGTTCCCTCGCACGAACCGTATGAATGCATCAATCTCGTGCTCGTTGATCCCTTTGAGTACCACCATGTTCAGCTTCACCGGGGTAAGCCCGGCCTCAAGCGATGCATCGATACCTTCGAGCACCGCGTCCAGGGTATCCTTTCCGGTTATCGTTTTGTAGGTCTCATGGTCAAGGCTGTCGAGGCTGATATTGACCCGGCGGAGCCCTGCTTCCTTCAGCCCCGGTGCGAGATCGGCGAGCAGGGTCCCGTTCGTGGTCATCGAGCTCTCCATCCCGTCAGGCACTGATTGGACGATCTCGAGGACGTCTTTGCGGAGCAGGGGTTCTCCCCCGGTGAACTTCACGCTCCTGAACTCAAACTCGTGCGCAACCTGCATAATCGCCGCAATCTCGGCAGCGTTCAGGCTGGACTCAGGTGCAACCTCCCCCTCTGCGTGGCAGTAGATGCAGCGGAGGTTGCATGCCGGGGTGAGACTCACCCGCAGGTTGGTGACGGGCCGGTCAGAGGGATCTCGGAGCTTCATGTGATGTTCACAAAATTCCTGGCAATGATGTAGATCTCCGAGCTCCCTTTGCGGCTCGTCCTGCTCCGCAACGTGCGTACCGAGAGAAAATGGTTACGGACCTCCTGCAGGAATGCACTGAAATCCTCGCCCTGGAACGCCTTGACCACGAAGTTGCCACCCGGTTTGAGGACAGCGCAGGCAAAGGAGAGCGCCGCTTCCCCGAGTTCCAGGGACCGGGCCTGGTCGTAGCTCTTCTGCCCGGAGAGTTTTGGTGCAGCATCGGACGTGACCACGTTCACGATGCCGAGCAGTGCATGGACCGAAGGACTGAGCGTGGGATCAGAGAAATCAGCCACCAGGGTCTCCACTCCCTCGAGAGGAACGATGGGAGAGAGGTCGATCCCGAGCACTTTCCCTCTCGTCAATCCCCTGATAACCTGGAGCCAGCTCCCCGGGGCAGCACCGAGATCCACGACATTGTCAGACTCCCGGATGATGTGGTACCGGTCCTGTATCTCGACCAGCTTGTATGCAGCCCGTGACCGGTAGCCTTCCCGCATCGCCCGTATGTAGGAGTTGTCCTTAGTCCACTGCGATCCCATCTGAGTCCATCCGTATCGTTCCCAAACCTGCTCCCGTAACGAAAGGAGATATTATTAAAAATGTGGTGGCATAGTGTATAAGAGACTATATAAGGGGTCTATGATGTTAAAAGCAACGATTGATGCAGATATTCTGAAAGAAGCCATCGACGCGTTATCCGCGCTCGTCACCGAATGCCGGTTGCATGTCGATGAGAACGGGTTGTCTACCCGGGCTGTTGATACGGCAAACGTTGCAATGGTGTCTTTCAACCTCAAAAAGGAGGCTTTTGAGAGTTACTCGGCAACAAAGAGCGAGATCGGCCTTGATCTCACCAAGTTAAAGAACATCTTTGGCATGGTCGGCAAGAACGATATCATCACCCTCGACCTGCCTGAGGAGACACATAAACTCCAGATCAGTTTTGAGACCTATCGGTACTCCCTTACCCTCCTTGACCCGAATACTATCAGGAAGGATCCAAACCCCCCGACTATCAATCTTCCCGGTAGTGTCGTCCTCTCGGGAACCGAGCTGAACAATACCATAAAAGCGGCCGCAGTCGTTTCGGACAAGATCGCGCTCGGGATCGACCCGGTTGCCCAGTCCTTCTACATGGTCGCTGAAGGGGATACGGACCATATCCGGCGCATGTTTGAGAAAAACGAGGTCAATTTCATCAACGCGGTCGAAGCACGGTCGCTGTTCTCGCTCGATTATTTAAAAGACATGGGAAGGGTGATGAGCCGTGCCGCAGAGGTCGAGGTATCGCTTGGTATCGACCACCCTGCAAAGTTCTCCTTCTATAGTGCGAATGGCAATGGTCATGTCGAGTACCTCCTTGCACCCCGGATCGAGGCCGACTGAATGCGGGTCTCCCTTGAACTGAAAGACTTAGCCAAATACCCTTTTTTACGCGAATCACAGCAGTTCATGGGGACATCAGCTGACACGCTGGAGGATTTTCTCCACGCTGCCCAGGGAAAGATTGCCGTCCGGCACGCTATCGGCAGGATCCACACTGCGCTCAGGGGGACAGACCGTGATAAAGAGGCTCTGCCCCTCCCTTCGGACAGTATCGATGTCAGGATCGCGGTATCCGGGTATGCGCTCGCCCGAATCCTGGTCTCCTGTGCTGCTGACCGGTCGCTTGTTGAACGACTCGCCCGGTTCGAGGCACACCGGGCATACAGCTTCCTGATCGACGAGGATGATCAGAAAAAAACGTACATAGCCGCCAGTGTCGGGATGGATATCCAGGGCCCCTCCCTCCCCCTCGTGCAGTATGTGGAGGTTGTTGCCGGTCTGAACGAAGAACGATGGCGTCTCGTAAACCGGGACGTGTATGACGGTTTTGTCCCGGTCACACCCCTGGAGAAGAACGAGCTCCTGCGGGAACAGATACGGGTTATCCTGCTCCGCCAGCTCCCCCTCCGGGTCCCTGTACCCGTGTGCGAGCTCCTTCTCCCCCAGGTGGAAGAGCTCAAGGCTGCGTACCAGAAGACGATCCTCGAGCAGTTCGGGGCCGTGGAAGAAGACTGCTTCCCGCCCTGCATGCAGGCGCTGATCGGGGCCCTGAGCGCGGGAACCAACATACCGCATACCGGCCGGTTTGCCCTCACCGCATTCCTCACCAACATCGGGATGGGCCCGGCTCAGATCATCGAACTCTACTGCAGGGCTCCTGACTTTGACATCTCAAAGACCCAGTACCAGGTCGAGCATATCGCAGGGAGGGGTGGCACTGACTATACTGCGCCGTCCTGTCCCGCGATGCGAACATCCGGGCTCTGTATCAGGAGCGATAGTACCTGCGGCAAGGTGAACCACCCGCTCAATTACTACCGGTTGAAAAAGAGGAAGGGGGAGAAGAGAGAACCTATACCGCCGCATTCTGATTGAGTTTCCACCCGGCAGCACTCAATACCATGACAAAAGCAATAATCGCGGTGAGATACGCCACGGCCTCGTTGAGGAATGCGGGCAGGATGACAATGAGCACGAGGAACGCCCCAAACCCGACCACGGCGACACCGATATCCACGAGACGGGGATCCATGGCTTTTTCTCTGGATGCCATATGGATACCTGTAGGATGTTCGCGCTTATTGTTCTTTCCCGGATTCCTGCGAACGACCCCTGGTTGATGCTCCACGGGGAATCCGGACAAGAGATTTATGCGAGTCCCGCCAACGGGTGATTGCCATGAGCAGGGAACTGCGTGAAGAGGTGCTCGCCGGGCTCTCGGCCGCCGTTGAACAGCTCACGCGCTTCATGGACCCGGCCCTGATCCCTGAGGTCGGGACCAACCTCGCTTTTGCACTGCCCGGTGCACGGACAAACGACGATGTTGCCGCTGTACAGGGGCGTGTGGTGCTGCTGGAAGGGCGGGTACATCCTGTCGGTCAGGTTGCTTTTGGTGCAAGCGACCACGTTGCACGGATCGTGCTGACGGCAATGAAATTTGATCCTGCAATGCGCTCCGCAGGAAACATCCGGTATTCCCCCCGAATCATTGAGATCCTCGAAGGCATGCTCCTCGAGATCTGCTCGTTTGACCGGGAGCGCGAACCCCCGGGTATCCGCACCATGGACTGGGGAGTGGCCTCCTGCTGCCGATCAGGTGTCCCGGACGTGATATTCGACCGTGGAGCGGTCGGAAAAGAGCCCATGGTGCGCATCCTTTGTGAGAATCCCTCGGATGTTGCAGCTATCATTATGAAGGTCAGCACCCGGATGCGCACCAATGGGCGGAGTGCCTCGACCTGAACCGGGTACGGATGGCCGGTGCCATATATTTTTATGCCTGCATGGTCCATGATTTAAGAACAATTGGTGAAATGAACATGGGAATCAAGCCGACCTATATCAAGGCGCTCGGGATCGAGCTGCTGTCCAGCTACGGACCCCGGTTTTCACAGGATTTTGATGAAAACAAACAGATCGTGAGCGAAGTGACGACAATCGAGAGCAAGCGGGTACGGAACCGGGTAGCCGGGTACGTTACCAGAAAAATAAATACGGGAAGACACTAGAATAACCCTCTTGTATGTTCGAGGGAGTTCTTCCGGCAGTCATCACCCCTTTTCAACGAAATCATGCGATGGACCTCGATATCGATGGTCTTGTGTCCAACATTGAATTTCTGATAGAAAACGGCGTCCACGGTATCGTCCCGTGCGGCTCCACCGGGGAATCAGCAACGCTCTCATTCGAGGAACACGAAAAGGTCATAGACGCAGCTATCAACGCTGTCAACGGCAGGGTCCCGGTCATCGCCGGAACCGGTTCAAACAACACTGCCGAGGCCGTCCGGTTCACACAGGCGGCCAAGGATCTTGGGGCGGATGGCGTGCTGGTTATCAGCCCGTACTACAACAAGCCCAACCGGTCAGGGCTGATCAAGCATTACACGATCCTTGCCGACATCGATATACCGGTCATTGTCTACAATGTCCCGGGTCGGACCGGACAGAACCTGAGTCCTGACCTCGTGATCGAGCTTGCACACCATCCGGGCATTGTGGGCATCAAGGAAGCATCCGGCGATGTTACCCAGATATCGCGAATCATTGAGGGGACACTCGACCAGGATTTCACGGTCATCTCGGGCGATGACAATCTCACCTTCCCCATCCTTGCGCTGGGGGGCAGCGGTGTCATCTCGGTCGCTGCGAACATCGAACCTGCCAGGATGGTGGCCATGTTCGAGGCATTCTGCGAGGGGGACTTTGAGACGGCGCTCGATCTCCACTACGAGCTCTCACCGCTGTTCCGGTCCATGTTCATCGATACCAATCCCATCCCGGTCAAGAAGGCCGTGGAACTCAGGGGAATGGCGGCAGGCCCGGTCAGGTTGCCGCTCGATGAACTGGATGCCACAAAGACTGCACAGCTGCGGGAGGTCCTCACCTGCTATGATTAAGGTCGTGGTCTGCGGTGCGCTTGGCCGTATGGGCGGAACGGTCGGGAGGCTCGTGAACGAAGCGCCGGATATGGAACTCGTGGGGGGAATTGACCTCCGCGGAGGAACATTCTTCGGGGTGGATGTCACGGAAGCTTCCGGGATACATACGCTCCTCTCCACCGTGAAACCGGATATCCTGATCGATTTCACTGCCCCTGGCGCATCGGTGAACCATGTCAGGGCTGCTGCGGAATGCGGCACGGCAGTCATCGTAGGGACGACAGGGTTTACCCCTGAACAACGCAATGAGATGAAAACCGCGATCGAAGGGCGGATCCCGGCCGTCATCTCGAGTAACTTTTCTATCGGGGTGAACATCTTCTGGAAACTCCTGCGCGAAGCAGCACGCATGCTGCCCGAGTACGATGTTGAGGTGATCGAGGCCCATCACCGGTACAAGAAGGATGCACCCAGCGGGACGGCAAAGACCATTCTCGATATCCTGGATCACGAGCTCGGTGCGCGGGAGAAGAAGTACGGCAGGGAAGGGATGATGGAGCGGGGCAGGGAGATCGGCGTACATGTGATCCGCGGTGGTGATATCGTGGGCGACCATGCCGTGCTCTTCTCGGGCAATTTCGAGACCATCCAGCTCTCCCACCGGGCATATGACCGGACGGTCTTTGCCCACGGTGCCCTGAAGGCGGCCCGGTGGGTTCCCGGGAAGAAACCGGGTATCTATGGCATGACCGATGTGCTCTCGCTCGGATGAATTCCGCGGGTACCAGATAGAAATCTATTTCTTTTTCCCCAAAAAACGGGTACGCTAGTACTATGACAGCTGTTGTTGACAAAGAGAAATGTACCGGATGCGAGACCTGCGTTGATGAGTGCCCTGCCGCAGCGATCACCCTGAACAGCGAGAAGGCAAAAGTGGATGCCGAACTCTGCGTTGACTGTGGTTCCTGTATCGACGTGTGCCCCTCCGAGGCAATCCACCAGGAATAAAATCAAACGTTTTAATAACTCCGACGGACTCATTACTCTTACCTATGATCAATGTCGGAGTTCTCGGTGCCACGGGAGCTGTAGGACAGCGGTTTGTGCAGCTCCTTGCTGATCATCCCTGGTTCAGACTGACGACGCTGACGGCTTCGGAGCGCAGCGCGGGGAAACGGTATCGTGATGTCGTCAAGTGGCGGCTCGACGTACCCTTCCCCGAGACCATCGGGGATGTCCTGGTGAGCCCGACCAGCGTCTCCAGCTTAAAAGACGTGGACATCGTCTTCTCTGCGCTCCCTGCTGAGATAGCAAAGGATGTTGAGCTCGCCTGTGCCGGGGCGGGGCTTGCTGTCTGCAGCAATGCGAGTTCACACCGGATGGAGCCGGATGTCCCGCTGGTCGTCCCGGAGGTGAACCCGGACCATCTCGCCCTCATCGATCTCCAGCGTGATCGGGGCAGGGATGGATTTATCGTGACGAATCCCAACTGCTCAACCATCATCATGACTCTCGCACTCGCGCCGTTATGCGGATTCGGGTTCACCGACATCCGTGTCGCGACCATGCAGGCGGTCTCTGGTGCAGGGTTTGAAGGAGTCCCTGCCATGGGGATCTATGACAACGTTATCCCCTACATCGGCCAGGAAGAGCAGAAGATGGAGATGGAGACACTCAAGATTATGGGAACGTACGAGAATGGATCGATTCGGCCCGCTCCCTTCCAGGTGAGCGCTAGCTGTCACCGGGTCCCTGTCCTCGATGGTCACACTATGGCGATCTGGGCTGATGTCAGAGAGCCGGTAGAGAAGGTGAAAGAGGCGTATATCCGGTATACTCCCCCCATCAGCGGGCTTCCCACCCAACCGAAGGAGTCGATACACTACATGGATGAACCGGATCGTCCGCAGCCACGGCTCGATCGGAACCGCTGCAACGGGATGACCGTATCGGTTGGCCGAATCAGGGAGGGAATCCGGTTCATTGCCATGGGGCATAACACCATCCGTGGCGCCGCTGGTGCATCAGTACTGAATGCTGAACTGATCTGTTCGAGAAAGTACCTCTGACGTGGTATCCATGCTTAAAGACAACACAGTATTCGTCGGAAACAAGCCGGTCATGAACTACGTGCTCGCCGTAGTTACCCAGTTCAATAATGGAGCATCAGAAGTCGCCATCAAAGCGAGAGGGAAAGCGATATCACGGGCCGTAGATACGGCAGAGATTGCCCTGAACCGTTTTCTTGAGAATGTGAGCAAGAAAGAGATCATCACCTCAACCGAGATGATCGACACTGACAGCGGAAAGACAAATGTATCCAGTATCGAGATAGTCCTGGTGAACCACCAGTAGTATTCTCTCTCTTTTTTCCCCCAGACGTCTCCCGGATACTGCCACGGAGAGTTCAGGGCAAGAACTATCAGGTTCAGGAATGGATCGCGGGAGTTCGATCCTGTACCTACCAGAAAAGATATAAAACTCTCATGATCACTAAGTACCCAATGAAAGGCTGGGCCATAGCGGTGTGCGTGATTCTTCTCACGGTATGTACTACCCCGGTAATCGCCACCACTTCGGACCGGTTCGGCTATATCACCATCCAGGCCGTCGATATCACGCTTGAGGGTGGGAAAGCCAACATCAACATGAAGTACACCCTCGATGAGCCCACCCGGGTGATCGTCCTGCTGCTGGGCAAGCATGACCTGAAAAACCGGCTCCTCACCGTCCTCAATTACGAGGAGGCAGAAGTAAAACGCCTTGATCTCACCTCGGCAGAACTGGTGGTTGAGGATGCATCCTATGCATATGGGAAAGGGGTCTACTGGTTCCCGGCCCACACGTTTAATATTCTCATCCCGACACTTCGCGTAACCACTCCGCAGGTCTCCCGCGAATATACGGCAGTCAGCGAGCTCCCGAATGGGATCGGGTATTTTGATACCTGAAGATCGCTTTGCACATCCGGCCATATGGCTTTCCCGGGACGCCTGATGGCTTATACCGGTTCTCCTGGCGCACTCTGATGTGGACGCAAATCTTCTGAATTGTTGACCTTGGTACGAGGCGACCGGATGGTCATTCCCTATGCCAGCGGTCAGAGCCGTCACGGTAGTGCCGGGGGCGGCGCCGGTTATCCTGCCGGGAGAGGAGACACGATCCCGGGTTGTTCGTTTGAATACAGGCCCTCATCCCTTCGGGATAGGAGAATCCCTCAAAGGTGAGGGAGAGGTAAGCGATCAGCCCTTCATCACGTCCGGTCCGCATCCTCTGTCCCGGTGCAGGAACGATCGTGACAACCCATCGGATATGTCAGGGACAGAGCGTGCATCCCTGTCAGGGTCAGACGAGCTCAATCATCTCCAGGGTTTCATGAACGGAAATATACCGGTTGATGAGGTATTGCATACCAACGCCGGCAAATGCGCAGATCAGGCCTCCGATTGTCCCAAAGAGCATGTAGGTGATCGCATTGGTGGTCGAGAACGGGAAGTCGGGCACATTGCTGACCGCAAGGGCATAGATGCTCGCCCCATAGGTTATCAGACCTACTGCTCCGATAAAGAACGGGAATATGATCACCTTGGCGAGGCTTGGCCGGTCATGAAAGAAGGTATCGATAACGATCCCGGTGGATGCCACAATCCCGGCCAGGGTCAGCCAGAGAACCGCACCATAGACGAAAATGAGCACGTACAGGAGGATTCCCACTTCTGCGTAATAGATGAGAATGGTCATAAGGCCGAGGATGATCCCGATGATGACGAGCAGGATCCCTGCGATATAGGTGACAAAGGAGAACCTGCCCCTCGTCATGGAGGTCTGGAGGGCAGTTGCAAACCCGTTGAACAGGTCGTCAACACCAAATCCCCGGTACAGGAGGTAGATGCCGATGGCTCCCACCACAATGACCGGTGCCAGTTCCGATCTTCCCAGCAGGTACGCGATCGGCCACAGGAGCATAAGGAGGCCGATCGGGACGAGGACCAGCCGGGCAACCTTCGGTTCGTTCAGGAATTTCTTCAGGAGGTAGTAGGTACCCTCGAGGTTCGGCATCTGGCTCACGATGACCCGTCGGATACTCGTGACCCGGAGCCGTGACTGGACGATCGGGAGGACAAATTCATCCTCGGCCCCATCTGTGATAACAATGCAGTTGTCCACCCCGGATTCCCTGACGAGGCGGTCTAGCGACGCAGCTATCTTCCGGTCCCCTTCGAGCATCTGCGTGTGGCTGCCTGCAATGAGTGCAATCTCCACGCTCTCACCGCTCGCAGCCAGTTCATCGTAGGTTTTTATTGCCTGGAAGATTGCATTCACATCGGAGTCTTCAGGATCTGCCAGGGCGAGGGCGTTTGCAGCCCGGAGACATGCCGGGCGTCCGATGACCGGGCTCTCAATCCTTCCCTTGTACCCGATATCATCGTCGCGATCGACACAGAGGACCAGCGTCCGCCCGGTTTGCATCACAATAGAAATCGCGATATATCTATTAAATGATTCCTTCGAACAACCGGGGAAAAATGAGGGTTATATCAGTTTTGAGCGCTGGAGGAGGAGGATATCATCGGTGGTGAGTTTCTCTCCGGACCGGAACATCTTGAAGAGATGCTCTGCCTCTTTCCGGACAGCTTTCTGCTCTTTTGTGACCTTGGCCTTCTTTGTCTTCTTCCGAAGCCCTGAAATGACCTTGTCATAGTCCCGAAGCTCTTTCTGACAGGCAATGAAGTACTTGTGCTCGGCATCAGCTGCTTCCTGGGCCTCGACAAAAGAACGGTGTGCCGCATCTGCATCTTCGCGTGATTTGTCCGCTTTGCGATAGAACTCGACCATCAGGTCGTGGTGTTTCTGGGCGAGTTCGGCCATCTCGGTGACCTTCGCATGCAGATCAGATGCCTGGCGCCGGAGTTCACGGGCATTGGTGATCTTGGTCTTGATCTCCTTGTTCTGCTCGAGCTCGGCCTCCTGTTCACGCATGGACTCCTTCATCTGCTTGATCTTTTCGATCAGCTCGCGTTCCTTATCCGTGCTGATAACCTCTGTCTGCTGGCGGAACTCGAGGTGCTCGATCTGCTTCTGGAGCTCTTTTAAGCCACGGTTTTTCATGCCCCCGTGGTCTTTCTTGAAATTTTCTATCTCATCAAAAAAGACATTCGCCTGCTCGTTGACCTCATTGCGCTGGTCTTTTAATGCCTGTACATCGTGGTTGAACTGGTCGCGCAGTTCCTTGTTCTTCTGTGCCTCTTCAACACATTCCCGGGTCTGGTTGTTTAATGTGTTCCGGTCACGTGCACATTTGCTCGCCTTCGCATTGAGGTCGTTTCTCAGGTTTTTATGCTGCTCAGATTCTGCAAGAATCTTTTTTCTTTTTTCAATCAGTTCGTTCAACATGCCCTACCTCCCTCGACATATGCCGGGTGGATTATCCTGCTACAGTTCGGTCTGCCGGATGATATGCATACGGTAAACGGGGAACGTCCGATGCGCCCAGCCTCACACGCGAGGAATACGAAAAGAGGATCCTTCTCTTGCGAGAGAGTTCGGGAGCCGGAATGTGCCGCGTCCGGGATGTTGCTCGAGCCCGTGTTCACCTGTCTGTCCATCATGTTCGACTCCCGATACCAGAAGGGGTAAGAATTCCGGTCTTCCGGAAATAACCCTTCACACATCAGACTGTTCCGTGAGGGATAATCCTTCAGGATTTCACTAGTATACACGTCATGCTCGGATTTAATAATTTCCCAACGACGAAGAAAGAAGAAACGGGTATGGGAACCTGATTCCGGTGGTGATGGTGGCATTCCGGTGCTGGTGGCAGGTGTACCGGATCTGTGTAAACCAACGTGAGATACGTTCCCTGTCATCCGGTAAAAAATTCAACCGGGCCAGAGAGACCCGGTTCCGGGGGTGATGATGATATTCCGGTACTGGTGGCAGATGTACCGGGGCAGTTATGAATCAAGGTGGCTGTGTGCTCGTTTTTTTATCCGACCCATTCCAGTAAATTACCTCCGCTGGTGAAGTCACGTGCCTTGCGGTTCTTGGGGAGCTGGGGAATCTTCGGGTTCTCGGTCTTCCTGACCTGCTCTTCAAGAACTGACTTGTAGGAGACACGGTTTCCTAAAATCTTATCACTCTGCACCCCTGTCATGATGGCCATGACGCGGACCTTGCCCTCCATATCGTTCCTGACACGGGCACCCCAGATGACATCTGCGTGCGGGTCAAGTTCGTAGGTGAGCGAGGTTGCGATCTCTTCGGCATCCTGCAGGGTGAGGTCGCTTCCACCGGTAATGTGGATGAGACCCCCGGTTGCTCCGCGATAGTCGACATCGAGCATCGGGTTGCTCAGGCATTCCCGAACAACGCTCTCAGATTTGTTCTGCTGTTTGCTCTCGCCGACCAGCATCACCGCAACCCCTCCCTTGCTCATGATTGCCCGGACATCGGCATAATCGATGTTGATGAGGGATGGCTCGGTGATGGTCTCGGAGATACCCTTGACCGTCTCACCGATCAGCTGGTCCATGACCGAGAATGCCTGCCCGAGCGGGAGGTTTGGCACAAAGTTCTTCAGCCTGTTGTTGTCGAGGACAATGACCGAGTCGGCATTGGCTGAGAGCGTCTCGAGACCCTCCTCGGCACGGATGAGCCTGGCTTTCTCTACCTGGAACGGGTAGCTGACCATGCCAACGACAATGGCGCCCTGTTCTTTTGCTATCTGGGCAACCACGGGCGCCGAACCAGTTCCTGTCCCGCCACCCATTCCAGCGGTGATGAAGACAAGGTCGGTAGATTCCAGGAGCGCTTCGAGCGTAGGCCGTGCCATCTCTGCCGCACGTTTCCCGATATCGGGATACCCTCCCGCACCGAGACCCCTGGTGAGCGACTTTCCAATCAGGACTCTCTTGTCTGCCTGGATCATGTCCAGGTGTTGTTTGTCGGTGTTGATGGCCAGGGTCTCTGCACCGGACACACCCATGTGGTGAAGCCGGTTCACCGTGTTGTTCCCTGCACCACCGCAGCCGATGATCATGATCCGCGGTTGTCCAATGAAATCATCATCCACACAACTCTGTGGATTTTTCATCTCTTTCTCGATTTCTGCGTTTTTAAGCGCTTCATTAATTATACTCTGCATTTCTGACCCTCCTAAACCTTGAATGAAACCTGGTCACTCTCTCTGAGAACACGGGCCGCTCGTTTCTCGATAAGTTGTCGGACAGCATCCCGCACGGCTTCAGAGACGGTTGGAAACTCCCCCGCTTCCACCATCTGCTGAAGCATCTCGATCTGCTGGTCGGGAAGCCTGAGCGTGATTCTCTGCATGTTTGTGTCCCCTTATATGACAATTGTCAGACATTTGTCTGCCATTTGTCAGTCATTGAGCTACCATTTGTCTGACTTAAGCAGATGAATCCTAGTTCAACACAATAGTATATATACTTTTGCCTATCTCTGCTAAAACCTATCTGCATACCTTAATGGTCCCCTGCTCCCATTTTTCTAAAAGATACTGTGCTGATGCAGGATAACCCGGAAAAAGTGGTACATGGCGGCGTGATCAAGCAGCTCCGCGAATCGACCGGTCTTCAGGTCATCGACTTCAGTGCAAACCTGAATCCCTGGCCTCCTGCAGTACCCCTCGAGTTTTCCCTCGACGAAGCATCGTACTATCCCGATGACCAGTACCTCCTGCTCAAAGAGTCGATAGCACAGGTTTGCAACCGTCCGGTCGATGAGATCGCGGTAGGGAATGGATCGATCGAGCTCATCAGGGTCTTCTGCCAGGCAACGCTCGCTCCCGGAGAGGGTATCAGGATCGATACACCGACATTCGGGGAATACGCATTCTCGGCCCGTCTTGCCGGTGCGGTGGAGGCCCGGGCAGGGGAGCGGGCACGGGTTGCTTTTGTCTGCAATCCCAATAACCCGACCGGGGAGATCCAGTCCCGTGGCAGGATCCTTTCCCGTCTCTGTGGGAGTGACCTGCTCTTTGTGGACGAGGCGTTCATCGAGCTCTCTGACCCACACCAGAGTGTTGCAGATGTCAGGGATCCTGCGCTCTTTGTCTGCAGATCGCTGACCAAGTGCTTTGCGATTCCCGGTCTCCGGTTCGGGTATGCGTTTGGAGATCCCGATCTCATAGCACGAATTGAGACTATCCGCCCGCCATGGAGTGTGAACACCTTTGCCGAGCAGTATGCGATCAGGGCATTCCGGTCCTATGACCTCCTCCGGGAATCCCGGGTCCGGATCGCCGCCGAACGGGAATGGCTCACGGCTGCGCTGCGGGATTTTCCCGTGACAATACATCCATCATCGGTCAATTTCCTCCTCATGACCTTCCCCGGTGACGTGACCCGGCTCTGCAATGACCTGCTTACCGAGGGTATCCTGGTCCGCGACTGCCATTCGTTCGGACTCCCGGACAGCATCAGGATAGCAGTCCGTACACGGGATGAGAACCGGCAGCTCCTGGAGGCGATGCGCCGGTGCGTGCACTGATCCTTGCAGGTGGGTCCGGAACCAGGCTCGAGCTCGGGGAGAAACCCCTTGTCCTTGTCAGGGACCGGCCAATGATCGAGTATGTCATCGATGCGTTCTCAGCTTCCGGACACGATGTCATCGTGGTACTGTCAGGAAAAACGCCGTACACGCATAACTGGTGTCGTGCCCGGGGTATCACGCACCTGACGGCTTCCGGAACAGGATATGTCGAGGATATAGCCGAGGCAGCTGGCATTCTTGAAGAAGAAGGGCCATTCTTCACCTGTGTTGCCGATCTCCCCTGCTTACATCCTCAGATCATCAGGGAGATCGAACTCCGGTACCGGGCGTCAGGCAAGGCGGCATGTTCGGTCTGGGTTCCCCGTGACCTCGCCCGTGCGGCAGGCTGCCGCACTCCCTATACCGGGAATGTCGGGGGAATCCCGGCCTGCCCCGCAGGGATCAATATCCTTCGGGGTGACCTGATCACGGGGCCGCAGGATGAACTCCAGATCCTGTTACCTGAGAAAAGGCTCGTCTACAACATCAACACCCGGGAGGAGCTGGCACTCCTCCGTTCTGTCGCGAACGGGGATCCGTGAAAAGTTGACTCCAACCCTCCGATCAGACCCGTTTTCCTGAAAACGCAGAAATTGTTTTACCCTATCATCACCGAAGGTACGGTGTATGCAGGTCTTCCGTGAAGTCGATCTCAAGGGGCACATCATCGACTCGGGTATCATGACAAAAGTCTTTGATCGTATCATGGACAAGGGGGGCAACTTCGAGATTATCGTCTTTGAAGTCGGGAAGCGGAAGACAGACCCCAGCTATGCACGCCTGAAAGTCAATGCAGATGACGAGGAGCAGCTCGCCGCCATCCTCTCGGAGATTCACCGGTTCGGGGCACACCTGCTCGAGGAGAAAGAGATCATCATAAAACCAGCTGAAGGGGACCGGATCGTGCCGAAGGGGTTCTACTCTACCACCCATCACAAGACCTCAGTCAAGTACCGGGGCCGCTGGATCCCTGTGGATCGTATCGAGATGGACTGCTCAATCGTCGTCTATCCCGATGGAGGATCTGCTCTCTGCACGCCGCTTTCCAAGCTGAAGAAAGGCGACCTTGTGGTGGTCGGTGAAGAGGGCGTCCGTGTTGAGCCCCCTGAACGCCCCCGCCAGCTCTCACACTTCGAGTTCATGCACGGGACAGTCTCTCCAGAGCGTCCGAGCGAGACGATCATTGCCAGGGTTGCTGCCGAGATGATCGCGCTCAAGAAGCGTGGGGGGAAAATCGGCCTTGTTGGAGGCCCTGCAATCATCCATACCGGGGCTGCCCGTGCTCTGGCTGGAATAATCAGGCGGGGTTACATCGATGTGCTCTTTGCCGGCAACGCACTCGCTACCCACGATATCGAGTATAACCTGTATGGGACCTCGCTTGGTATGGACCTCTGCACGGGAAAACCAGTCACCGGCGGACATAAAAACCATCTCTATGCAATCTCTGAGGTGATGCGATCCGGCTCGATCAGGAAGGCCGTGGAGGATGGCGTGATTACGGGGGGAATCATGTACGAATGCGTCAGGGGCAACATCCCCTTCCTCCTCGCCGGATCTATTCGTGACGACGGACCGCTCCCGGATGTTATGACCGATGCCGTGGTTGCGCAGGACCAGATTCGGGAGCATGTCCAGGACTGTGGGATGGTCCTGATGATCGCAACCCTCCTCCATTCCGTCGCGGTCGGCAACTGCCTCCCGTCTTCGGTCAAGACCATCTGCGTGGATATCAACCCCTCATCGCTGACCAAGCTGATGGACCGGGGAACAATGCAGGCCATCGGCGTTGTCAGCGATGCGGGCACGTTCCTCCCGCTCCTTGAAAAACAGCTCGACCTCCAGAGCGGGGCCGATCTCATCTGTGATAAACCCGGAGAACCGCTTCCGGGAAGCGAGCGCCGCACTTCCGCTCCTTGAAAAACAGCTCGACCTCCAGAGCGGGGCCGATCTCATCTGTGATAAACCCGGAGAACCGCTTCTGGGAAGCGAGCGCCGCACTTCCGCTCCTTGAAAAACAGCTCGACCTCCAGAGCGGGGCCGATCTCATCTGTGATAAACCCGGAGAACCGCTTCCGGGAAGCGAGCGTCGCACTTTCGCTCCCTGAAAAACAGCTCGACCTCCAGAGCGGGGCTGATCGGCGCTGTGAACCGGTACCCTGGAGAGAAAAAACCCTCCTCCTCCCTGGAACCCCGAATCCTGGATGCGCTGTCCCGTTACCGGGTAAGCGGCATGCAGTAGGGTCTCTCACGGGCGACCACGTACTCCCACTCTTCTCTGCAGCGGCATCCTTTCCCGACCACATCCCAGAGGTCTTTACGGTCTTCTGTCAGGTTATACGCACGGATGGCTTTCACGATCTCGTAGTCACAGGTCCCACAGTTGTGTGGACCACGCGCCCGCCCGCCTCCGACAGGATCGCAGCTGACCATAACCGGTGCAGAGAGCAGAATTTCAAGCACGCTCCAGAGATAGGGCGGCCGGTACTCCCCCCGTTTCCAGGAGAACTCAAGCTCGGTCAGCCGCTGGACGGTGCAGGGATTCATTGATATTCTATCTACGAGATCCATGATGTTCCGGATCGAGTCCTGCATATCAGCCATGGCCTCGGCCTCGGTGAGAAACAGAGGTTTATGGAGGAGATATGCCTTGATCCCGGCACCTCCCGCCCGGGCACGTTCGACAGCGCTGCTGAAGTCATCGAAGGTGAACCCCTTATCAATGGATTTCTCGCGGATAGCATCACTGGTAGTCTCAAGGCCCATGGCAACGGTAAGCGGCGTTTCATGGACACCCGTGTCGATTGCGCTGGTAAATGCCCCGATTCGATCAGTATCGACAAATTCAGGCCTGGTCTCGGCAACAACAAGTTTTCCTGCAAAACGGCGGGCAACTTCTCGAACTACGGCAGGGGGGACCTCTTCAGGGTCAAAGAAGCTCCCTGAAGTATATATCTTGACCATCGCTATCCCGGAGAGTGGGTAGTGATGGTCGACCCAGTCGAGCTGGGAGATGAGGAGTTCAGGGAGTGATGCCGATGTCGCATACCGATCAAAGCGGTAGCTGCACATCCGGCAGCGGTTGTGCCGGCACCCCCCTGTCTTCAGGATGATGGTGAGCGTGGGGATCACCTCACCGCGATACCGCTCCTCACCTTTCCAGCATGCGAGTGGCCGCTCCATTATTCACAACTCTTGTCTGGTGGGTCATGTTCCTATATAGCACCACCTGAGATTCCCCACGCTCCGGGTACGAGACAGGTGCGCGATGGGCAACATATTAAAGGGGCGGCACAAATTCCTAATTTGCAATTGCCGCATATTCTGCCCGAGTCATGTGTGCAATCCGGCGGGAACAAACGATGATAAACAAGAGAATCACTGCCAGACATAGTGCCCGGATGTGCCTGGCCCTGCTCCTGTGCTGCATCATATGCGGGGGTATGGTGCAGGCGTACGAACTTGCGATCACAACACCGACCCAGCTCCAGCGGGGGATGCCCCTCGTGGTGAATGGCACGAGCAACATCCCGCCCGGAAATACGGTCGATATTGTTCTCTCCAGGACCGGCCATGTCACCGAAGAGATTGCGCGGGAGCCGGTCACGCTCCAGACAAACCAGGTTTTCACCGTGATTTTTGACACGGCCGATCTCACGAAGGGTATCTACAAGGTGGAGGTGCCGCCGATATCAAGCTATGCCTACCTTGGCAACTCGGTCACGCTCCGCGTCGTTGAGATCATCGACCGGAGCAACGAAGTGACGTTTCGGACGCCAAAAACTCAGGAGATGGATGGGACACTTGCCGTTGAGGGTATAATCAATTCTCTGAGAGGTTCGGGCGTACAGATCGAAGTGATCGGCCCCGGTGACAGGGTGGTGTCCGGCTCTGCATACGTGCCCGTGAAAACTGATGGATCATTCACCCTGAACGTTCCTATCACCGAGGCCGGGCTCTACAGGATCAGCTTCACTGATGGCAAAGGATATATCGGGACCTTCAAGGTCACGGTGACGGAAAAACCTGAACCGGTTTCAACGACCCTGGAGGTCACGCCTGCGAACCGGATCGTCTCAGAGAGCGCACCTGCTTCACGCGACAGTCCTGCGACATTTGCGATCCATACCGGCACAGAACCGGCCCGTGTTTTCACCTCATCGGGTTTCGACTGGGTCCTGGAGTACAGGGATGCGACCGGGGAGATCGTCAGGGTGAACGAGAAAGGATCACTGGGAAACGAGGAAGTGACCCTGAATGGAACAGGGGGTGTCATTCTCGTCACGGTCTACCCGTCCAGCTACTCAGTTGACGAGACCGTCCTCCTCTCCGCGGAAGGGGCAGACCGAATCGAGATAGCAACCCCCGTGACCACGGCAACCACAGCCGCAGGTACAACCGCCGGGAAGTCCCCGCTCCCCCTCATCGTGGTTGTTATCGCTGTCATCGCCGCTGCAGCCCTCCTGATCATCCGGAGATACTGGTGACATTTTTTTTATGCTTTGACCACGTATGTATTCTATCCGGGCCGGGGTAGTCTAGACCGGTAAGGCGGTGGCCTTGAAAGCCACTGGTGCCCTGCACCTCAAGAGTTCAAATCTCTTCCCCGGCGTCTTTTCCCTGCACCTGCCGCAACCTGTATCCTTTTTATCCGTCACCCCCAATACAGAGAACATCTATGGGTAGTGACCCCAGGTTCCCGAAACTATTGAAGACAGGCGCGAACCGGTACCTGACAATCATCGTCTTTATCGGTCTCCTCAATGCATCAATTGGTTTTGCGTACGTCGAAGCACAGAGATCAGAAATTACCGTGCTTCATATCAACGGTGCACCGCAGGATATCGTTTTTATTGCCGATCCGCACCTGAAAGACAGTAACATTGCCATTATGCGCACCATCATTGATGAGATCAATTCCCTCAGCCCCTCTGTTGTCCTGATAGGCGGGGATTTTGTGTACGGAGACGGGGAGAACATGGATGTCCACGAAGTATGGACCGGAATAGAATCCCCGGTCTATGCGGTGCTCGGGAACCATGACTACAAGTCGGGCATCACGGGAACATCCTGGATAGAGAAGAACCGGGCGGTCAGAGCTGCATCATTCGAGAAGGATACCTATGATGTGGGTGTACTCAGGGACGGCTCTGCAGACCTCGAATATGCTGAACGCCTCACCAGGGTGCTCAGTGAGAACGGCGTCATGGTCCTGAAGAATGAGTATGTCCTCATCGACGCAGGTGATCAACCACTCCTTCTCGTCGGCATCGACGATGGATGGGCAGGAATGGCTGACCCGCCTGTCGTTCCACAAACCGATGCCTTCACCCTCTATATGATCCATGAACCTGAATGCAGGGCCGACTGGGACGCCGACCTCATCCTCGCGGGCCATACCCATGGCGGGCAGTTCCTTCCCCAGAATACTCCGGTTCCCGGCTTCGAGCTGAGCGGGCTTGTGGAGCGGAGCGGGATCCTCACCTATATCACCCGGGGGGTCGGGACGTCGAACCTCGGGGTCGAACTCAGGCTCTTTGCAACGCCCGAGATCGTGGTGATCAACCCCACTCTCGCCCCTGAAGATCTCTTCCCCGGAAAAAAGGTCGTCCATATAACCGTACGCTGATACCTGGATCCGGCTCTTCGTTTTCCACGGTTCTGATTGGGGAAAAGATTATGCATCTTGCTATGCCTTAGCATAGCAAGGTACATACGCATGAACAGAAAGCTATTCGCAGGTGCAGTGCTGCTGGTCGGCCTGATCCTCATTGCAGGGTGTACAGAGCAGCCGCAGACACAGGAAGAACTCAAAATTGGTGTGGTCGCCTCCATGACCGGGCCGGCAAGTACTACGGGAAAGGATATCTGGCAGTCGGCAGTCCTTGCTGTTGAGGAGATCAATGCAGATGGCGGAGTATATATCCAGGATGTCGGCCATAAGGTTCCCGTCAGGGCAGTTCTTGGCGATGATGAATCCACGCGGGAAGGTGGACAGAAAGCCGTCACCCGGCTGATCACCGAGGACAAGGTTGATATTCTGACCGGCGGCTTCTCAAGCGCAGTCGTCTCTGCCCACCAGTCTATCGTAGCCCAATACGGCATGCCGTATATCGTGACGGGGGCATCGAGCCCGATCATCACACGCCGTGATGATGTCGATACCAGCACCATCTTCCACTACTGCCCGACAACGGATGATTACGGCCGGCAGACCACCCTGTTTACCAGCGAGGTTATCCGGCCGGCAGTACAGGAACGGTTTGGGTTCCCTGCTGACCGTCCGCTCCGGCTGGCCCTCATCTACCAGGACAGCCCCTATGGGAAAGGAGTGCAGACTGCGGTTTTAGAGACCATCGAGAAGGAGAACCTCCCGGTTGTGGTAGTGGCGCAGGAGACCTTTAAAATGGGCGAGACCGATTTCCGGACCGTTCTGACCCGGGTGAAAGCGGCAAAGCCCGATGTGGTGTATCCGGCCACCTTCCTGAACGAACAGATACCCCTGATCACCCAGGCGCGGCGTGATGTCGGGGTCAATGCGATCTTCCTTGCCGTCGAGTGCAACGATGATCCTGATTACTATGCAGGGGTTGGCAGGTACGGGGATTACTCCATTATCGAGACCCGGTTCAATCCCTACACCATACCCAAAGGACCGGTGGCTGACGATACCGCCCGTTTCATGGAACAGTTTGAGAAACGGTGGGGCGGTTTCCCCGGTATGATGGGGGCATCAACCTACGAAGGGGTCTATATCGCGGCACAGGCCGTGGAAAATGCCGGCACCCGGAATAAAACAGCAGTCACTGCTGCCCTTGCAGAACTCGAGATGCCCGAGATGATCGAAGCAATGGAGGGGGGCATGATCCGGTTCAGCGATGACTACCGGGAGGCAAAGTTTGCGCTCTACATGGTGCAGCTCCGCTGGAATGAGACGGCAAACGCAGTACGGCCGGTGATTGTCTGGCCTGACAACCTTGCGCAGGGCGAATTCGTCCTTCCTGACTGGTTTGAGGCTTCCCTGAACTGATGGGTCCGTTCGCAAATTATGGGAACCGGGAGATGGACTGAATCACCCTGATTCACTTTTTCCTGATACCTCCATCCGGAATTTTCACCTCGTGAAGCCCGACCCCGGGGCCGTCATCAGAAGCGTCTGTCTTACTGCTCCGCCAAAATGGCATGCCGGCATGCCTGGGTCTCCCCGTGACACAGGTTTTTACGGGTATTGGACCGGCACATTCGTGGTCTTGCCACCTGTTCTCCGGGTTCAGGGTTCGGGGCATCCTGTTTGAGCGATGATGCCGTACCGGAATCTGTGTTCCAGCAGGAACTACGGTAATGCAGCATAGTATTATGACATATAAAATATATTATAAAATTAATTTTTCTTACCTAGCATCACACCAGATATCTGATAATCTGTTTTTTTCCTGAAATGTACGAGAGGAGGGTAACAATGAACGGTATGTTGGAGGAGTCGACAGGCGGGAATGAACAGGAGCGGTGGAAGGCAGTCTCTGAAATGAGGAGGCTGGGTCCCCAGGCAGTGGACTACCTGATCATCAACCTCTGGGACCATGATAAAATGGTCCGTATGGCAGCGGTTGACGCACTTGGGAGCATCGGCGATCCCCGCGCATACGAACACCTGGTATCATTAATCGAAGACCCTGACCATGACATCAGATTTGCCTGTGTCAATGCACTGGGCAATCTTGGAGATGAAAGGGCGACCGGACCCCTCAAAAAGGCTTGTCGTGATAAAAACGGGTACGTCAGGACCATTGCTGCAGAAATTCTTGAGAAGATGCTCTCTGCAAAGAAGGACAGCTCATAACATCGTATGGGGCCGGACTGGCGTGACTGGTATCCGTTCGGTCGCATGTGGGTATCGATGAGGTGATCGGAAGAGGGGGGGTGACCCCTTCAGATGGTCATCCCCGGGAAATGTCTCTTCGCCTCTACCGCAGGTTTGCGTGGGCTCAGGTCTTCTCCTGGCGATTCCGGTGACCATGACCCCGGCACTCTCTCGTGGTGGATGCCGTATCCCGGCCGGTCATCGGCACCGCGGTCTTTTTCTCCTGCATAGCTGATGGAGTAGAGATCAGGGATGAACAGGGATATCAGGGAAGATGTTGTCGCATGGTGCGCCGGGATAGGTATACCCCTTGTTGGTATAGCAGGAGTTAAGCGGTGGGAGGACCCGCCGTTTCTCCCCTGGATGCCGGAAGAGTTCTTTCCGCAGTCGATCCTTCCCGGGGCACAATCGGTCATCGTGATCGGACTCCCCATTCACCTCCCGGTACTCGAAACTTCACCATCAGTCTACTACCGCGAACTGTACAGAACCACCAATGCGCTGCTCGACCAGTATACCTACCGCATTGCTGAATCACTCAATGCACGGGGATATCCGTCCATATTCGTACCGCGGGACGGGTATGGGAGCATCGAGGTCCTGCTCGAAAACCCGGTTGCGTTCTTCTCGCACCGTCATGCCGCATACTGTGCCGGCCTTGGGACATTCGGCATAAACAACATGATCCTCACTCCAGGATACGGCCCCCGAGTCCGATTCGGCTCGGTAATCACTACTGCAGCACTGCCTGCGGACCCGGTGATGGAGGAGAACCTGTGCATCAGGTGCATGCGCTGTGTCAGGATGTGCCCCGTATCGGCTATCCCGGTCGAAGACTATCCGGAAGGAAGAACAGACAAACACGGATGTGCAACCTGGAGCGCTGCACTGAACCGTCGCTACCTGTCACCCTGCGGCATCTGCATCAAGGTCTGTCCCGTAGGGGCTGATCGGATCCTGTTTGACCGGACCGATGCATCCGTCTATGAAAAAAGGGAGAATGCCGAGGGATTGCATCGCATTTGGGAGCATGTCCGGCGCTATGGAGGCAGGAAGCCTGCATCAACCCCCTCCGGGGACTGTAGCACAAATTCCCTGGCAGAAAGGGGATGAGAGCCTCATCTCACCTGTAAATCGCATTTTTTTGGATATTGAGTGAATATGTACCTCACTGGTTCACCCCATGAACCCCAACCAGCATGGTATTTTTTATCCCAACCCCTCCGATGTTCGGGTATGCCTGGTACCCCAATAGGAACACGAGCCACCACCCGGAAGTACCATTTCACCTTCCGGCAGCGGCTCAGCGCAGGAGAAGAGGACGGATGTGCCCCCCGGTCCCGGCCGGTTGCGGTCTCCCGGAGAAGATAGGACCCCCCATGGGTCATGAACCGATCATGCGTGAGGGAGGAGATAACCTGCGACCACGGAAGATTTGTGCAGAGATCAGGATCCAGTGGTTCCTGATACGGTGGAGCATACGGCGAGCTCTGACACTGAGAGAATGGTACCTGTAACCCCTTGCCGCCTCCTGCGGAAGGACAGGGGGATATCGGATAGCCAGGGAATGCCTCCACAGGTCGGATCCCCTGGTTTACCTTTTGACGGGAACGCTTCTCACGAGCCGGGGATCGTCTCCTGCCGCATCGATCGCAGCAACAGCGCTCGCTTCCTTGTCCTTGATCTCGAGCATGATATCCATGTCATAAGGAGCAGACAAATCAAGAAACCTCAGAAAATCACCTGTATCGATATGCTCTGCATGCGCTCCCTGCCGCTTTCCCGGGTGCTGGGAACTGTAATCAACCATCATGGTCCCGTCACCCTGACGCCAGGTTGCGCTCACCCGTGCAAGCACGTCCGGTACCGGCTCCCCGTGATTATTACAGCGATGGTGAAATACATCGAAGAGCACCGGAATACCGGTCTCTTCCCGTATTGTGAGGCAATCTGCAATCGCAAAGCGCTGCTCATCATTCTCGATAACCAGCCTTTTCTGTATGGGGGGGTCAAGGTCTGCCCATCTCCGGATAAAACGCTCCCTGCTCCGCTCCCGTTCCCCATATACACCGCCGATGTGGAGCTGTATCTTTGCCCGGGAATCAAGACCCATGGCATCAAGGAGGTCGGCATGGTACTGGAGTTCGGCAACACTCCGCAGGGTTATTTCTCTCTCCGGAGAATTGAGAATGATGAACTGGTCGGGATGCATCGATATCCGTATCCCACTCCCGGATATAGACCTCCCGATGGCTGTCAACTCATCCCTGAAATACTCCTGCCAGGGGAAGGTGCAGACAGGGTGCGAGGCGAAGGGGATCAGGTCGGATGTGATGCGGAAGAAGAGAAGACCGTATTCCCGGTTCCAGGCAAGGATATTCTTCAGGCAGGAGAGGTTGCTCTCCACGGTAGCAACGAAACGGTCTTCCGAATACGATGCGAGACGGAATGTCCGGTCCCCCCTGCAACCGATGCTCCGGTTGATACAGGGGTAACCAATCCGCATAGGTGATACCTGTTAACCCCCGGGCATATGGATGTTATGAAACAGAACCTTCCAGGAAATTTTTTACGGGGGAAATCGAGGGGGAAATCTCTGCAGTGCTGGAGCAGGATCAGGGATCCCTGCGGTTGGCCATCTCCATAACCCGGCCATGTATCCTCGGGAAAAATGCGAATATCAACGGGATGAGGAGGTAAACCAAAATTCCCTCGATAATGGAGATGAATGAGAGCAGTGTTCCAAAGAACGTGATGAGCAGGATAACGATGATCCGGTTCTGTTCAAGTGCAATCATCCCCCGGGTCATTCCCGGAATAATGAGCTCCCGGTTTCGTGCAGCATACTGCCACTGCGCGAAGAGGAGCAGGCTGATAAAAAGAAGATTGAGGGCGAAGGGGATCCGCGAGAACTCAAGTCCATAGTACGTGTCGGCAAGAGATGTGGAGAACGGCACGAGTCCAACCAGCAAGAGCCACATGATATTGAGCCAGAGCAGGGGTTGGTTAATGAAACGGAAATAGTGGAACTGCTGGTGGTGGAGGATCCAGAGGATTGCAAGGGCGAGAAACGCGACCACGTAGTGGATGATATCGAGAATAAGGGCCAGGAGCAGGTGGTTGACTACGGGTGGATCAGCATATTTCGGCACCTCTATCCCAAGGACGAGAAGCGTCATGGCTATCGCGAATATCCCGTCATTCAGGGCCTCGATCCGGTGTTTTGAAAAACCGGCAGGAACTGGTGCACTGGTCTCCTCGGTCACCCTTCCACCATAACGGACACGCTCATATCCCGTTCATACCCCCAGGAAATAAGTATGCTGGTGCTTTTCTGGCTCCACCCCCAGGGATAGGGGGGAAACCGGGGGCATTGCCGTTCAAAATGACAGCGTTTCACAATTTTCATGGGTACGCCGGTGGAGACAAGACAGGGTCCAGGGGTGTTCCCATGAACCTCGTTTCAGGATGTTCGTAGGGTATGTCCGATCGCCGGAAATGGGATTCATGGGAAGTTTGAATGGGAGAGGGTAACCCCGCTGAGCAAATACTGCCGGTCCTTCCTACCCACACCGTGATCCTGATCGTTGTTCCCGGTATTCCGGCAGTGCTTTAATCCTTCCGGGATTATGGATACGTGATGCAGGATTCTCACCTTGGAAACCCGGACCTCACACCCGGTGGTCTCTCAATACAGGACCTGATGCTGCTGATGGTGGACCGGATGAATGAGACTGCACAGATGCTCGATGACGCTGGGGCAGGACAGTTCTTAGAAGAGATGCTTGCGGCACGAAGAGTATACGTGGCGGGGGCGGGTCGATCAGGCCTCGTTGCCAAGGCGTTTGC
>LNQE01001848.1_pt1 | contig 28424 bp, 32 predicted proteins | sample 603111 | NCBI WGS metagenome assembly LNQE01 (sample SAMN04260313, study PRJNA301899) | hydrocarbon metagenome | isolation source: hydrocarbon-contaminated ditch | place: Germany: Bremen | collected 1998
AGCTCAAAACCCTGGTGATGGAAATTGCTGAAAAATCAAATAAAAATAAGAACAACAGCTCGGATGTTATTACTTTAAAGGGAAAAGGTGAAGTATTTCATATCAATCAGGAAGATATTATTTTTATTGAAAAGTATGGTAAAGAAGCCCAAATTCATACTGGTGATGAAATGTTCACTACCTATCAAACTCTTGACGAAATTGAGAATATTCTGAATAGTTCCTTTTTTAGATCGCACAAATCGTACTTAATAAATTTAGATAAAGCACAAATTTTACCGGTTGCGCTGTGTGTTTCGCTACCTGGCTTTGAATCAGGTCTTTGAATCTTGGCCCATGGGTAATTACTACATCATCTATGCCTTTACCGGCTTTGGGGTTCCACTCAATTGAAAAGGTATTGATCCCCGTTTTTCGTAATTCCTACAATCGCTTTGTTTCGGCTTTCTTGACGTCCTTATTTTCAAGCTTATCCATGTCTACTGGAGCGGTAGTTATTCCTAATTGCTTTGCCGCTTCTACCGCTTGTTTATATACCCCTACGCCAGCTATACCTATGAAGGTCCCGCCAAGATACTCGGCTGCTATATCCGCTTTTAATGGCCCTTCTGTGATATAAGCTACACTAGGTATAGTGGGCTTACTCGGTCTTGCGATATGCACCGGCGCTCCACTTGAAGTGCCATTGAGTTTACCAGCTGAGGACTTCCAGATGTATTTACTTAAACCAGGCTTCTGTTTTAATATGGTATCATCTACCCTGATCTGTAAGCCCTGAATCCGGTTTTCTTTATCTCTTATTGGGATAAGAAAGCCAGGTACGGTCATAAACAACCACTGGCCATCCTTTTGGTAAAAGCCAGGAATACCCTGCAGCGAACAACCTTCTTTCTGTAGAAGATAACAAACACCAACGGTGGAGTCCCAATGCAGGGTGGATTTATAACCCTTCTGCTGTATTATTGCATCGTTTAAACCACGGCTACGCAATTCTTGCCGATGTGAAGAGTGCAGTATCATCCTTTTAAGAAACGCTGTATATACCGCATGTCTTATATCGATTGGAGCAATCGAATTTTCTTTAGGAAGTGCCTGCTTTCTTCTTTGCTGTGGTTGATAATCCAGTTTATTACCGACCAGTAATTCCAATGCACTTTCCTTGGATCCCAGGATGTCATAAGCCATAGTATAGACGTTACCGCTATACCCGCATTTGGCGCAACGATATACGCCCTTAATGGGGTTTATAGTGAGTTTACCATGTATGCTTTCATCTTCACACTTCCAGCAATGCGTTTCATATTGTTTCCCGCCCTGAATAGAGTGAAGTTTTAAGTTTAGTTGTTGTGCTATATCAATAATGTCAACTAAATCAAAGTCAACTGATTTTGCCACAAACTTACACTCCTTTCTGGCTAAAGCCGGGGTTTAATCCCCGGCCCACCACGCATTGCTTAAAACGGAATTTCGTCCTCATCGTCTATACCGCTGTAGTTTACTTCGGTTCCGATATCCAGGTAATCCGCATAGGGATCATCCTCAACCTTGTTACCGTTGCCGTTGTTCTTGCTGCCGGAGAAGATGAGTTCAAATTCATCCACGATCATATTAAAGTAGGTTTTATCGCCACTTTTATTAGTAACCAACCGGCCCTTTACGATTACCTCCTGCCCTTTCTGAGCGTTTTCGGCTAGGGCAGTGGCAGCATTTTTCTCCTTATCGTTGCCAAACAAGGTACAGCTGATGAAGTAAGAAGATTTGTTGTTGCCATAACCACGGTTAACGGCCATGGAAAACTGGGTATACTGTTACTGCCAACCAATAATGTCCGCACCCCCACCCCCCTTTTGGACCTTTTAGGGCAGCGCTAACATTGTATGAGCAGCTGATACCTGGATCAGTGTCCAGAAAAGTTTGCCTTTTTAGCAACTGGAAGACTGGTGGTAAAGCTGCCCAATATAATTTGAATACACTATCCCACTGTAGAACATTAGAAAAACACCGGCAAATGAAATTATCGGTATCCCCACTGCCACAGCAGGGGCAATGGCCGTTATAATTGCCATAATAAGATAGGCAGGGGCGTAGTAATCAATTACTTGCTTTATATTATCTAGTATTTCTCCAATTCTAAAGGCATCCATAACATTATTATTGAGGGCCGAATTAGCCAGAGCCATAGGTACTATGGCGCCGGCCAACAGGGTCACGATAGATGATACCATCACCCCTAGAATAGGTACTATATGCAGAATGAAAGTAAACAAAAGAGGGATACCCAGATAAACGATAAAAATAAGCAAGGCCATAAAACCCTGCCGCAAATAGAATTCCCAATCTGACCAATCGGGAAGAATTGTTTTCCCCCGAATCCCGAGTCTGATGCATTCGACAAAATAACCTAGAACTAGAATGTTTACTATAGGTATGATCAAAAAGATGCATCCCAAGAGCATCTTCTTCAACCACTCCCGATCGCGAAAAGGAAATTTTAAATATTCCATATGATCCATCATAAAATAATCCCTCCTCCAGTTATTAATATTATATACTGAGGAAGGATTTTATTACCTGATTTCCAATTTTAATGGCTTCAAGTGCAGGATTAGGTTAGGCGTTCATAGTTTTCCAACGATTCTCCGCTGCTGCCGTATTTTCTCTGTATATCCTCCACCTGGGCTGCCCAGTTCTGAATTCTCTCTCTTACACTTGTCTCTTTGACCTGATCCACGATCAAAACGTCATTCTCATTCAACTGTATACCTATGTTATAAAATCCTTGTTCATCGGAACATACCAGTAGTCCTTCGTACTGCTCTTTAACATAAGCACTGTTGTTTACCAAGGATTCTTTGTTTATGATTCTGCCCTTTATATTAGACATATTTGCAGCCTCCTATTTGATTGATATCTTTTGCATATTATCCCCTCCTAACTAGTTTTTATGTATGGGGATAAGTCAATATCTAATCAAGAACAGGAGTCTGGCCGGTTTGTATCAGCTTTTCTTTGGCAGGTCGGGTCAATTTCTTTATTTCCATTTCTCTCTTTAGAGCGCTGCTCTTAGTCTCAGCTTCTTCCCAGTAAACATATTGCGCTGGCAGTCGTCCCCGGGTATAACGACTAGCTTTACCTTCATTATGTTTTTTCAGTCTGCCGGGCAAATCAATAGTATACCCGGTGTAATATGTATTATCACTGCATTTTAATATATAAACGTAGTGCATATACAATCCCCCATTTAAGGTATAGCCATAACAAGAGTGACCCTGCTTGATTTTCCAGCATTTACAGAGTGATCGCCATGCAAAAGGAATAGCTATAGCTATTCCGGATTAATCTCCTGCCCATCTTTAACTGGCAAAATAAAAGCCGGGAGAAATGATCCCCCAGCTTAAATCAGACATATTAGCAACGGTGATGGGTTACTCGTAAGGGCAGATTAAATTTATGAGTGATAGTATTGCCTACTGTTTCTATATCCTCCATGGTAACATCGATCACCAGGCATTTCAGTTTAGCATAAATGCGGTAGGCATTATCCAGTTCCTCGGCTACCATCTCATCCAGACTATCGATATCCTGAGGAAGATCAAAACTCCTCATACGCTCTTTACGAAGTTTCATTAAGGTCTCTATATCAATAGTCAATCCTACCATGGGCACTTTACCTCTAATATTTATGATTTCCTGGGGTATTTCAGTATCAATCTCTATCGGATAATTAGCTACTTTGATTCCCAGGTTAGCAAGATGCATAGATAACGGGGTTTTTGATGTTCTTGGCAACCCTAGAATGATTAGGTTAGCTTCGTGTATGGTTTCTAAATTCTGACCATTATCATGTTCAATGGTATACTCAATCGCTTTCATACGATTGAAATACTGATCGTCCATGGCATGAGTTAAACCAGAAATATACGCAGGCTTCATACCAGTTTTGTTTTCGATAACCTTAAACAATGGCTCCATAACATTTACTGCAAAAACACCTTTTTCTTTAGCATGTATTTCCATGTATCTGCTTAACTCGGGCTTCACGATCGTATATACGATAACTGCATCCTCTTCAACAGCTTTGGAAACAATTGTTCTAACCTGTTCATCCTTATTCACCCGGGAAAAACGGGTAACACTTCGATCTACTTCAAATTGAAGCACTGAAGCTATAGCTATTTTTTCAGCAGTTTCGCCTACAGAGTCTGACACGGCAAAGATGTGCAACTTTTTAGACATAATCATCGTCCCCCTATCTGGTTGTGTAGTCCCCTGTTATAAACTATTCTACAATATTGGATAATTTCCCTTCTTTTTTTTGTTCCAGAATAAGGATTATCAGGTTCTACAGCTTTACTTCTCCTAATCAGGACCAGACCTCAACTGCCCCTGCCGGGTAGCCACTGCTATCATCCGGAGCAACATAACTGGAATCTACCGCCATAAGTTCACATATCTCTTCCAGCGGGGCATAAACAACGTTATCAAAAGTAATAGGAGGTTTTTCGAAAATATACTCTTTATTATTAATTGTATATACTCGCTCCCCAACTATCACAGTTATGGCCTTTCCTCCATCAATATTAAAACTAAACATCCCATAACCATATAAAGTATCAAATCCTGCACTTCCCAAATCTATAGCCTGATAAGTAAGCAAGTTTTTCAGCTCGGCAGGTGAAGGATAATTTCCAAAGCGCTGCAAGGCACGAGAGTAAATTAGGGCCACTGCTCCAGTCAAATGTGGAGCCGCCATGGACGTGCCTGAAAATTTTACATACTTGCCACCAGGATAGGTGGAATAAGTATCGACTCCAGGTGCAACAATATCAATTCGGTCATTAGAATTGCTGAAATCAGCTATACCGGTCTTTAAATCAACTGCCCCCACTGCCAGGCTCTCCTGGTAATAAGCTGGATATGATATTTCTCGGGTTTCGGGATCAGCATCTCCCGAATTACCAGCTGCGCATACTACTGTTATACCTGCTTCAACCAGCTTGATAACCTCCTGATGCATGCTAGTATTAGGGAAAGGGCCTCCAAGACTCATGTTCACCACATTTACTTTTTCCCCGGCAGGACCCGTCCAGCTGCGGGTCCATTTCAACCCCTGAACTATATCAGCGTAAGACCCAAAGCCATCTTTACTGAGTACTTTTACTGCCAGTAGTTTGCTTTGAGGAGCTACCCCGAGAAGTGCTCCATTGGCGGCTATTATGCCTGCCACATGGGTACCATGCCCATTTAAGTCCATATGATCAGACTCTCCCGGCACAAAACTTATACCCCCAATTACATTTGCTTTCAGGTCAGGGTGGGTATAGTCAATGCCGGTATCGATAATCGCCACCACGGAACCCTCCCCCCGGGTGGAATGCCACATTTTCCGAGCTGCGATGAGGGATACCCCGGGAGGTGCCCATCCTTTCTCCTTTTGGAATAAACTATCATAAACCCGAATGATCTGGGGCTTTACAATATACATTAATCATCACTCTCCTTGCTTTATTCTAAGCAGGAGAGAAAAATGTGTTCATATGTGGGCTTAATTAATACTATTAATTTAATTAACTAAATATTTCACTTTCTTGGGTAAACATATGTTTTTTTTAAAATAATAATGATAATATAAGTATTAGGAAATATTGGAGTGAGTGATAACATGGGCGGCGATGAATCATTAGCATTAATAATCATCATTATAGTTCTCAGCCTGGGTCTGATAGCAGGTATAGTTGGAGTACTAATTTTTAGCAGCGACCTTCCCGATTGGTTTAAAAAATTATGATCCGCTAACTATGCATGCTAAATCAACAGGGTTTTGTGTACTTTTTTATGCTACTAAATAAGCAGGGTATTATACATACTCTGCTTTTGTTTTGGGTTTTCAACCTGCCGAACACTGTTGTTGGCCAGTCTAATAAACAAAACCCACCTCTTTACTTCTTATACTACCTTAAAGCGGGCTCTGACCTGGGCAAAAATCGGCAGACGGGATAGTCTGGAAACCCCGAAGGACTATCTCTATGGAACCCGCAGATAGTTACTGCTGATGTAGACTTATATTGACTGCGGTTGTGATGATAGCACAATTTGCTTTGTCGAATTTTATCGAATTGATATTATTGGGGGCATTTCGTACATGCAAGCTTATGCAGCCCAGGCTCTATATTTTGGGAATGATGCGTCGAGATTTGATTGATCTCTTCCAGGCTTTACTACTTGCTGGAAATAACTTCACAACAAGACAATATTCGACTTATTGATCCTCGATAAAGCTTTTTTGTGACGCAAAATTATATACAATTTCTTAAATATTTTGTTGCAAACTTTGTCGCTTTATGTAATAATATATTTAACCTTCACCCCCCATTTAAATAAAAACATAAATTCCATCACATTCCCTCTCCATATGAGCCCGTAAGGGCTCATATATCATTTCATGTGAAAATATTACTTTTAGCAATTATATTATGCAATTTCCTAAAATAGCAGTTTATTCCGACAGGATAATCATTTAGAATAAGAGATATTAGTATTAGCAAATGCTACCATAGCCTGAATTTGTATGACAATTTAGAAGGGGAGGTCCTTATTTAATGGAAAATAACACAACCAGTGGTGAGGTCATAGTAGTGACTTCGGGTAAAGGTGGTGTGGGCAAGACTACTACCGTGGCCAATTTGAGTACTTCTCTAGCCAGAATGGGTTATAAAGTAGCAGTTATGGATCTGGATATAGGGTTAAAAAAGCTGGACTTGATATTAGGCCTGGAAAATCGGGTTATTTACGATATCGTACAGGTTATTGAAGGCGAATGTACTCTAAAGCAGGCACTGGTTAAAGACAAGAGATTTCCTGGCCTGTGCATGCTTCCCGCAGCCCAAACCAGAAATAAAGACGAAATCAGTCCAGAACAAGTTCAGGCAGTATGCGACAATTTAAAAAAAGAATTTGATTACGTGTTTATAGACTGCCCGGCTGGTATAGAACAAGGATTCAAGAATTCAATCGCCGCCGCCGATACAGCTATTGTAGTGACTAACCCTGAAGTATCAGCAGTTAGAGATGCCGATAGAATTATCGGGATGCTGGAATCAGCTCAATACAAAAATATTCACCTTCTGGTAAATAGAGTTCAAAATGATATGATAAAGAGCGGTAATATGCTGAGTATAGCGGACTTAACCGAGCATCTTTGTATAAATCTGCTGGGGATAGTACCAGAAGATAGAAACGTTCTTATTTCAACTAATAAAGGTGAACCTATAATATTGAACGAACGCAGTCAGGCTTCTCAGGCTTTCAATAATATAGCCCAGAGAATAACCGGAAAAGAAGTGCCATTTCTTGAATTGGATGAAAACTCTTTTTGGAGTAAGTTAAGAGGTCTGGGACGGAGTCTTTTACCTACCAGATAAAAGGGGGCAGTAAATGTGTTAACTTTTATAAAGAATGTTTTTAAACAGGAACATAATTCCAGCCGCCGGCAGGCCAATGACCGATTGAGAGTTGTCCTGGCCCACGATCGAGCCGGGACTTCCGCCGAACTAATGGACACTATTAAAGAAGAGATTATCCAGGTTATTGCTAAACATATTGAAATCGTAGGTAACCCGGAAGTAAATTTTATTCGCGAAGGAAGACATTCAGCCCTGGATATTAGTATTCCTATAAAAGGCAGGTAAATATCTTGGCCAGCATTAAAGTAAAAGGGATCAACAATAACCTGGTCTTCGTATTTGAAGAAGGCAACTATTCAGATTATACAGAAATTTTAAAGGATAAATTTGCAGCTAACCAACAGCTGTTTGAAGGTTCGCCGGTTATATTCAAGGGAAAAGGCCTTAATACCCTTTCTTTTGAGGACATTTCCAATCTCCAGCAGCTTTGTCTGGAATACGGAATGATATTAAATAATATCGAACTTAACATCAACCGTACCCATACCAAAGACATATTCATCCATCGGAATGTGCGCAGCGGCCAGAAGATACACTCCGAAGGATCAGTGATTGTCTGGGGAGATGTCCATGAAAGTTCTGAGATCATAGCTGGCAATGATATAATCGTACTGGGCAAGATGGAGGGCATAGCTCATGCGGGATTTTACGGCAATACAGATAGTATCGTTTTTGCACTAAACCTTTGTCCGGGACAAATTCGGATAGCCAGTAAGCTGTCACATTCCAGCGGCAAAAAACCGAAGCAGATCTTTCCTGAATTCGCTTACCTTTATGATGATACCATCTGTGTAAAAGAATATAACTCCAGAGACAATCTGGACCGAATTAAGATCCTATAATTTCAAACAAAGAAACAAGCCGGATGATTATATCCGGCTTAAGCTTCGTCTTGCTTATAATTTTCTAGATCATTTTTTCGGCTGCCATACCTGCCATACGTTGCCGGCCAGAGCAGTCGTAGGTTTCAGAGTTGGTTCCCCTGGCACCCATCCTGAAGGCATTACCTCGCCAGTGGCCTGGTTGTGCTGATAAGCCAGAACCTGCCTGAGCAACTCCTGGGGGTTTCTTCCTACTGGAGGTGAGAGGACTTCTGCGGCCTGTATTATTCCTTCCGGATCGATCAGAAATCTTCCTCGCACGTTTACTCCGGCATCTTCATCATAAACATCGTAGAGCTTGCCTATTTTACCACCCCGGTCACTAAGCATAGGGAACGGCATTCCTCCGTCTACCATCTTGGACAGCTCAGTTTCATCCCATATCTTATGGGAAAATACACTGTCCACACTCATGGCCAGGACTTCTACGTTAATTTCCTGTAGTTTACTATAGCCCACGGCTATACTTGATAACTCAGTAGGTCATACAAAGGTAAAATCACCCGGATAAAAGCATATCACTACCCATTTACCCTTATAATCCTCCAGGTTGATTTTGGTGATCTTTCCCTTGTGGAAAGCTTCGGTCTTAAATACGGGAGCCGGTTTGCCAACTAACATAAATATCGACCTCCTTTTTTTCTATGTTCACTAGTGCTCACAACCCCAGTATAGTCCATTAATAATGCGTCCACAAGCTGTCCTAATGCCTGCCGGGCCTTCAGTTGAAGCATTCCACGATTATTTTATAAAATGCATACCAAGAATGGGCATAGGTTTGAGGTCGATACGTTATAATGCCAGGATATTTTTACTATTTGAAACTTTCATAGAGGGATCTGGTTGGTACAGGGTACTTCCCCTGGTTCAACCTGTTATGATCTCATGGAGGATATGAGGAAAATTAGCAGTCCTATACCGGCCAGAGCAAAACCGGCTACACCAAAAACCGAGTATTGTTCCAAAATATCAGGGTGACTGCCATGGACTATCAGAGATGAACCTATCAACCCCCCGGTAATTATCAAACTGGAGCTAAGGCGACTCACCAGTTGCCCCATTTTATGATGGGATTTTTCACTCAGATCTACCTTGATGTTCAACTGCAGGTTGCCTCGACTGGTAGCTTTGATGATATCATGGAAATCATGGGGCAAAGACCCTAGAGGCTTTACATCCCGATAGTATCTGCGGTTCAGGTGCTTGTAAACATTCTCAGGTTTAAGTCGTTCCTGGTACACCTTATTGGCCAGTTTCGTGGCTGTATCCATAAAATCATAACTGGGGTCAAGCTTTTTACCTACCCCTTCAACAGTTATCAGGGCCTTCATGAGGGAGGTAAGGTAGGCTGGCAGTTTAAGCTGATAGTTGTAGGCCAGAGTCATTATATCTTTGCGCAGGCGGTTCATATCCAGCTTACCCAAACCGCCAGTAGAAACATTCATAACCATATCACTAAAGTCCTCCAGGAAGTCTTCTGGGTTCTGATTCAATTTATCCAGAATACCCATAGAATGAAGCGCAGCCATTGCCCGCTCCATATCCTTTTTGCTGATCCCCAGGATCAACTCACCGATATTTATCAATCTGCTTTCGGTCAAAGTACCGATTTCTCCAAAATCGATGAAACATATAGTGTTTTCATTGACGATGATTATATTACCCGGATGGGGATCCGCCTGAAAAAATCCATGAAACACTATCTGGGATAAGAACGTCTCTGTTCCCAGACGGGATATGTTCCTTACATTCCATCCTCTTCTCTTTATCTCTTCCATATCATTAAGCTTGACACCCTCTATATACTCCTCGGTGAGAATTTTCCCCGTGGTATATTCCCAGTAGACCCTGGGAATAACTACTCGGTCATCACCAGCGAAATTATTATAAATTATCTCGGTGCTCCTGGCTTCGCGGGCATAATCCAGCTCACGCAAAAACATCTTGGCATAATCTTCTATCATAGCTACAACATTAAGCCGTTTGGCCTCATTGGATCTACTTTCGGAGAACCTGGCCAGGGTCAGCAATATCTGCAGGTCATTTTCCACCTGCCGCTCTATACCCGGACGCTGTATTTTTACAATAACTTTTTCCCCACTCTTTAGCCTGGCCCGATGCACCTGCCCAATGGAAGCAGCGGCCAGCGGCTGACAATTGAACTCCTCAAATATGTCATCCGGGTGTCCTAGTTCCTTGATCAACTGCTGAACAACCTCCTCATAACTCATAGGAGGTACTTTATCCTGCAGACGCTCCATCTGTTCTATATAGGGAGGAGGAAGAAGATCGGGCCGAGTACTTAGTACCTGTCCTAGTTTTATAAAGGTAGGTCCAAGTTCCTCCATAGTCTTTCTTAATTTATCTGCCATCAGGTAATGTGCTTCTTTTCTGCTGCTCATCACATCTCTTCGACTCGCCACAGGAGCCAGACCAGTCAGACCAAATCTCTGCACCACATACCCCAGCCCATTTTTAATCAAAACCCCAACAATTTGCTGTCGGCGGCGGATATTTCTATACTGCTGTTTTAAACCCATTTCGGTTCTCCCTTCTAGTAAAGGTTCAATTATAGCTTACTGTTCTTAATAATTCGATTTAATGTTTGTGCTTTCCTCTTATTCTGCTAAGTACAACCGAATAACAGGCAGTTATCGAATTTGGCCGCCTGCCTTTTATATTTACGGCCAGATGAAAATACCAAGTTTAACCTATATGTAGATACTAACAGAAACATATATTCGTATGTTAGTAAAAGCACAAGAGCCTCTCATTAATTCGAGAAATTAATGAGAGGCATCTTATATGAAATCATACGCCAGATTTTAGCCGGCTAAATTCGGAAGGTCAGGGACGTATTACATCATGCCAGGCATGCCGCCGCCCATGCCGCCCATACCTGCCATAGCCTTCATGTCTTCATTAGGCTTTTCGGTTATGATGGCCTCGGTTGTTAATACCATGGCGGCAATACTTGCTGCATTTTGAACCGCGGAGCGGGTAACTTTGGCCGGATCAATGATACCAGCTTTTATCATGTCTTCGTATACTCCGGTCATAGCATTATATCCAATACCAGCAACGGCTTCCTTAACCTTTTCGACTACTACTGAGCCTTCTACACCTGAATTGTTGGCGATTTGCCGCAGGGGTTCTTCAAATGACTTCTTAACCAGCATTATGCCAGTCATCTCATCACCTTCAGCCTCCAGCTTTTCTACGGCCCGCAGTGCGTTGATAAGAGCGGTGCCTCCACCAGATACTATTCCTTCCTCAACAGCCGCTTTAGTTGCTGCCAGGGCATCTTCAATCCGATGTTTCTTTTCTTTTAACTCAGTTTCAGTAGCAGCACCTACCTGGATAACTGCAACTCCACCAGCCAGTTTAGCCATTCTTTCCTGCAATTTCTCGCGGTCATATTCAGAATCGGTTTCTTCCAGCTGAGCCTTTATATTAGCAAGACGGCCTTTTACATCTTCTTCGGTGCCAGCGCCATCAACGATAATGGTCTCGTCTTTTTTGACTACTATCTGCCGTGCTCTACCCAGCATATCGATAGTTACGTTTTCTATCTTGATACCGACATCCTCTGAGGCTACCTGGCCATTGGTCAGAACGGCGATATCTTCCAGCATAGCTTTTCTTCTTTCCCCAAATGCCGGAGCCTTGACGGCTACACAATTGAAAGTTCCTCTAAGTTTATTGACCACCAGAGTAGCCAGTGCCTCGCCTTCGATTTCTTCAGCTACAATCAATAGCGGTTTGCCAGTCTGGACTACTTTTTCAAGTACCGGCAGTACTTCATTGATAGAAGCAATTTTCTTGTCACTTATAAGAATATATGGATCGTCCAGAACGGCTTCCATCTTTTCTGTATTGGTAATCATATAAGGAGAGATATAACCACGGTCAAAGCTCATTCCTTCTACTACTTCCAGTGAAGTACCTACTGACTGTGATTCTTCAACGGTGATAACACCATCCCGCCCCACTTTTTCCATGGCGTCAGCAATAAGCTCTCCAATTTCCTTGTCGTCTGCGGAGATTGCTGCTACCTGGGCAATGGATTCTCTTGATTCCACTGGTTTGCTGATGGCCTGGATCTCTTCGACTGCTGCCTTAACTGCTTTATCAATGCCATGTCTCATGACCATTGGGTTAGCACCAGCAGCAACGTTCTTAAGGCCCTCTTTGATCATAGCCTGAGCCAATACGGTAGCAGTAGTAGTTCCGTCTCCTGCTACATCATTAGTCTTGGTAGCAACTTCCTTAACCAGCTGACAACCCAGATTTTCCCACGGATCTTCCAGATCAATATCCCTGGCTATAGTAACACCATCATTGGTTATGGTAGGGGAGCCAAACTTACGATCCAAAACTACGTTTCTTCCCTTGGGGCCCAGAGTGACTTTAACTGTATTGGCAAGAGCATCTACGCCTCTTTCCAACGCCCTTCTTGCTTCTTCACCAAATTTTATCTCTTTAGATACCATTCTGTGTATCCTCCTTTTTTTCTTTTGTTTAGCCTATTTTGGCGAGTACATCTTTTTCAGGTAAAATTAAATACTCTTCACCATCAAACTTAATGCTATTACCAGCATATTTCTTGAAGATTACTTTATCGCCTACTGCTACAGCCATAGGTATAATTTCACCTCTGTCGTTTACAGCACCCGGCCCAACAGCCAGCACTTGGCCTTCCTGGGGTCTTTCTTTCGCAGTATCGGGTACATAAAGACCACTCTTAGTCTTTTCTTCGGTTTCTTCAATAGGTTTAATCAAAACATGATCTGCCAAAGGTTGAATGTTCAAGGGTATACCTCCTCATATGTTTTTTTAATTTTTGTTAGCACTCGTCAAGCATGAGTGCTAACATTAATATAATATTAGGCAAGATTCAGCCAGTATTCAAATGAGAAAACGGGCTAAATTCGCCCAATATTATCGATTAATAGTATGCTCCTACTATTTTCTTTTTATACCTTCAAATAACGCTGTTTTTTGAAATCATTTCGTTTATCTTTTTCGTATTACTGCTGCATTTACCACCAATTGGGCCTTTATCCATTTTTGATTAAAAAATTTCACTGCAGAAAATAGTCAACGGTAACCAAATTTTTACGTTACCGTTATAGATTATCTACCTATAAAGTTCTTAAATGATTAATCCTGGCCGCATTCCGAGGCAGAACCAATTATGATATCCAACCCATGGGCCAGAGAGGGAAGGACTGCCTCCAGTGATTCCCGCACCCCTTTTACACTTCCGGGCAGATTTATAATAAGGGTATTTCTCCTTATTCCAGCCACGGCCCTGGACAGCATAGCTTTCGGAGTCTTCTGCATACCGTAGAAGCGCATTGCTTCAGGAATACCAGGAACTAACTTTTCTATGACCTGCAAACTCGCTTCAGGTGTAACATCACGACTTGAAAAACCGGTACCTCCTGAAGTTAATAAGAGGCTGAGTTCTAACTGATCACAGGCATATTTCATCTTATTTATTATAATATCCTTTTCATCAGGTATCACTTCGTAATAACCAATTACAAAATCTGGACCAAGCATTTCTTTAATTTGTTCACTGCTGCGATCCTCTCGTTCCCCTGCTGCGCCTTTGTCGCTCATTATCAGTATACCTGTTTTGTACATCATATCACCTCTACGACATCAGCTTTCTTGATTTTACCGCCCTGTATTACCCGGCAGAATAGCCCTTCATACGGCAGAAGACTTACCCCTAGAGTTCGGGTCACTATGCTGGGATGATCCTCTTTACCTATTTGAGAAACTTCCAGGACTGCACTTTCTCCCACCTTAAGTCTGGATCCAATTCCTAATTCCTTAAAATCAATTCCTTCAATCAGTAAATTTTCCGCGAAGTCTCCTGGCCCGGCATCAAAACCGTGCTCCTGATTAGCTTTTAAAACCGAGGCTCGATCCAGACAGGTCACCTGTCGGTTCCATGGCCCGGCATGACCGTCATTTTCAATGCCATGATCCTCAATGATATTGGCCTGAAATACTTCCCGTTTTATCTGACCTCGTTCAGGGCTTACACAAATAGAATACAGCCTTCCACTTTGCGCAACCTGGTTTTTCTCTTCTTGTTTCACATGGCCGCTTTTACCGCCAGATTTTTCTACTAACATAATACCACCTATCTCCATCCATCGATCCAGAGCCTTTCCCATATCATAAATAGTAAGAGCAGCAATAGTGACTGCCGTAATGGCTTCCATTTCTACCCCGGTCTTGCCTGTTGTTTTAACCTGGGATTCGATAATTATACTGGAGTTACTTTGGTCAAATTGAAAACTGATGTCCACCGAAGTCAACATCAATGGATGGCACATAGGTATCAAGCCTGCAGTGTTTTTTGCTCCCATTATTCCGGCCACCTGGGCCACGGATAAGACGTCTCCCTTTTTAATGCCTCCGCTTTTTATGGCGTTAATAGTCTCGGGTTTCATTTTCACTACCGCCCGGGCTATCGCTGCCCGTTCGGTTTCATCTTTACCACTAACGTCCACCATACGAGCCCTTCCCTCGTTATTAATATGGGTAAAGTCCACGAGAAATCAGCCTCCTATTTGATACATCTTGCGTTCATTTTCGCTGCCCCATCCCGAATTCATCTTATGGTGGGGGGCTTTATTAATTATTGTTTTAATAAAGAGCTTTTCTAATTCCTGATCACTGGCACCACCGAGCAGAGCTGACTTCAAGTTTACCTCGGCTTTTTCATAAAGACACCCTCTCAAGCTGCCATCGGCGGTCATACGAATCCGGTTACAGCTCCCGCAGAAATGGTTGCTCATTGGACTTATAAAACCGATTGTTCCACTTCCACCCTGCATATGATAATATTTGGCGGGGCCATTACCTTCTATTTTACTTCCTTCATATAGTTCATATTCCTGCTCGATTTTTTTCTTTATTTCATCCACACCTATTAGTTTTTCCTGACTCCAAAATAACAAGTCGCCCACCGGCATGAACTCGATAAACCTGATATGCAGTGGGTATTTATAAGCCAGAGCTGCAAAATCCAGAATTTCAGAATCGTTAAAGCCTTTTATTACCACGGTATTAATTTTAACCGGTTCCATGCCCAGCTCCAGTGCTTGAAAAACAGCTTCACTAACTTTTTCCAGGTTTCCTCCCCGGGTGATATATTTAAATTTTTCACCAACCATTGTATCCATGCTGAAGTTTACCCTTTTAAGACCGGCATTTTTTAATTGTTTTGCCATATTGGAGAACAAAATGCCATTCGTAGTAAGAGCCAGATCATCTATCCCGGATAGATCTGCGATATTGCTAACCAGCTGCACTATATTCTTTCTTATCAGCGGCTCCCCACCGGTCAACCTAACCTTCTTGATTCCCAAACCTGAAGAGATCCGGATGAGCCTGTATATCTCTTCCAGACTGAGTATTTTATGATGTTCTATCTTTTGTATGCCCTCCTCAGGCATACAGTATCTGCATCTTAGATTACACCGGTCAATAATGGAGACTCTTAAATAATTGATCTCCCTACCATAACTGTCCTGCATTATATTCCCCTCTCTTAGACCATGGTGTTATAAAGTGACCCGGCTTGTCCTATCTAGAAACAACCAAGCTCACAGCCATAGATTTTTATACCGGCCTCATCACAGAGCTCACCCATTCTAGCTAGATCGATTTTACTTTCATCGGCAAACTTTCTGGCCTCTCTACAGCTTATCTTTCCATTCGGACACAGTTCTGCCAGTTTAGCAACTAATTCCTGCTGATTCATTATTTACAAACCCCCCTGATAATAAATAAAACCCTCACTAGGGCAAAATCATCTTATAAGTAATTGCCTGCAGTATCATTGTATACGCCTGGCTTAGAAACTGCCAATGTCAATAATAAACAACCGAATAATGAGCCATAACTAAATATGCCGATTTGATCGCTTATACCCTGAACTCTGTCGGCATTGGGAGAATATTATAATCCATTATACAACATATTTTAGTTCAGCTACAATTTACATTTACGGGGGCTAGAACATGACTCAACACGAATACCTATCATCTCCCATAAACTTTCAATTAGGCGCAACCCCGAACTACTGGCTATGAATTTAATAGGAGTATGGTATGATAATATACAGAAACATAATCCAGGTCTTTCTTAATGAAAGGGGGGTATCGCATGTCATCATTGCAATGGATACTGGTAGCCTTAGTCAGCGGAGCCATTGAAGTGGCTTCGGCAGGTTTCTGGTTTTTGTGGCTGGGAGTAGCCGCTCTGCTGGTAGCATTGGGAGTAAGTCTCAATATACTGGTCAACATAGAAAGTCAACTGTTAATCTTTGCTATGTTAAGCGCTCTGTTGATAATTTTTACCCGTCCCCTGGTAGTTAAATTGTTTAAAACAGAAGATATTCCGACAACTGCAGAGGCTCTTATCGGCCAACACGGAGTTGCTCTAAGCGAGATCAAGCCAATGCACTACGGTCAGGTAAGGCTGAACGGAGAAGTATGGACAGCTGCATCCGATGAGGATATTTCTGAGGGCACCCGGGTAGAAATCAAGGGAATAGAAGGAGTAAAGCTCGTGGTTAAGATCTCTGAATAAAACCAGCCATATTGGCTTATACGAAAGGGGAATTACTTATGCAATACTTTGTTAATTTTATGCTGGTAGTGTTTGTGATATTTGTCGGCCTGACTGCCATAAAAATAATCAAACAATCAACGGTAGGTATAGTGGAAAGGCTGGGAAGATATCATAAAACTGCAGCCCGGGGTATCAATGTCATAGTTCCTTTTGTCGACCGCTTTCGGGCAATAGTAGACTTGAGGGAACAGGTAATGGATTTCCCGCCTCAGCCGGTTATAACCAAAGATAATGTAACTATGATGATCGACACGGTGATTTACTATCAGGTAACAGATGCATTCAAATATATATATGAAATAGCTTCTCCCATACCAGCTATAGAAAATCTGACTGCAACTACCCTCAGAAACATCGTTGGTGACCTGGAACTGGATGAAACCCTGACTTCACGGGATGTAGTTAATACCAAACTCCGTTCTATCCTGGATGAAGCTACTGATAAGTGGGGAATAAAGGTTAATAGAGTCGAATTAAAAAACATCCTCCCGCCCATGGATATTCAGAACGCCATGGAAAAACAGATGCGGGCAGAAAGGGAAAAACGTGAAGCCATCCTGCGGGCCGAAGGACAAAAAACAGCAGCTATTCTGGATGCTGAAGGCAGAAAGCAGTCGGCTATCTTAACTGCTGAAGCTGTAAGAGAAGCAGCGATCAGAGAGGCGGAAGGTGCCAGGCAGGCTCAGATCCTTAGAGCTGAGGGTGAAGCTGAGGCTATCATGACGGTACAGAGGGCGTTTTCCGACAGTCTGGTTATGATCAGAGAAGCCCAGGCAGACGATAAAGTCCTGGCTTTAAAATCCCTGGAAGCTTTGAAAGCTATCGGTGACGGGCAATCAACCAAGCTCATAATACCAGGAGACCTGGCAGGCCTGAGCAGCGTTTTTGCAGCACTTAAAGAAGTAGTGACAGATGACAAAAAGCAGGTCAAAACAGAATAAGCTCCAATAAAATTTGGTGTTATTTAATATAGTAAACCAGTAAAAGCAGTCAGTTCAGTGGCCTGAACCTGCAGTTTGGCAAGATAATATATAGCAATAAAACCTAAAGTAAAGACCGGCATTATTCCATGCCGGTCTCAGCTTGTCAAGCAATCTGTCAGAGCAAGCAAAAAATGAAGGTCTTTAAGTATCACTCTTTGTTCCAAGATATGGTTTTAGGGCTGAAATACCCCTTTGACCCATTGGCCTTCTAATATGGTGCCATTGGAACAGGTCATCTTTCCATATCCATGTATGAAACCTTCTTTGAATCTTCCAACATATTTGCTGCCATCGGCAAACACCATGGTACCCTGTCCATCTGCCCAGTTGTTCTTAAATTCCCCGCTGTAAACATCACCATTGGCGGTTTTCAGCTGTCCCCGTCCTTCGATGATGCCGTTCCTAACTTCACCCTGGTAGCTTATCCCAGCATCATCAGGCCATGCAATAGTTCCGATGCCGGTAGCTTCATCGTTGGTAAAGCTTCCTATGTAAGTCCGCTTATCGGTGAACAGCATATAACCCTTTCCCTCCATTTTGCCTTCCACAAAATCCCCTTTATACTGGCTGCCATCCCCAAAAATCTTAATTCCTGTACCGTGGGGCAGACACTGCTTCATTTCACCAGTATAAGCAGTACCATCCGGCCATTGCATGCTCCCTTTCTCCCAGACCGCTATATTGATCCCATTAGCGAAAACCCCGCTGTATTCTATCCCCTCCAGGGAGGTGAAAACACCCTTTCCATTGGCAGAACCATCTTTGAACTGGCCTGATTTCACCCACTTATTTATTTAGCTTCGTCTACTCTCCTTAGTTATAAGTTGAGGTCATAAATAAATTAATTTGGCATTTTTATAGTAAATTTTTACGTAATTGTTGACACATTTAAGTTAATATAGTATATTTGTTGCACTTACCGCTTTAACACGGGAACAACAAATGAAAAAGGCAAAACCATTGAAAAGTGGTGACGCAAAACTACAGGGGCTAACACGGTTTTTACCGTTATGCCAGCCAGCTGCCGGTATATCCTTACAATAGGGTAATTAACCTGTATGCTAGCATACAGGTTCTTTTATTGAAAGGGGTAATTCAGATGATTTTTCCTGGTTCATAGGATATTGGACAGGCAGATAAAAACATGAAAAGGGCAAAACCATTGAAAAATGGTGACGCAAAACTACAGGGGCTAACACGGTTTTTACCGTTATGCCAGCCAGCTGCCGGTGTTGTTTACATTAGTAAAACCTGCAGGGTGGAATGCAGGTTTTTTCTGACGGGAGGAATAACAAGGATGAAGGTTCGTAAATTTTTCAGTATAGGATTGATAACTCTTATTTTCGTGGTGAGTAACTTTATTTTTACTGCCGCTCCAGCCCAGGCATCATATTCTACCGGATTTAAGAATTCCAATATACAGATTACCACGCCAAACAGCAGCGGGATCAGTTGTGATGGAAGTCTCTTGATAGAAGGAACTTCCAAATTAGATGCAGTATGGTTCTGCATTCGAGGTCCCCAGAAAGAGCTGACTACCTGGAAAGCTGATGTTATCAATAATACTTTTAGTACTTCGATCAATCTGCGGTTTGGCTCCGGGCAGTATACCATATGGGCCGGCGACAACGCACAGCGCTTTGATGGCTCCATTCGCTTCCTGGTCAACAACCATGTTTCTGAAGATATCCGTTACACTTCAGCATCCCTGTATGTGGACTCCGGCAGTTCAGATATTATAAACCTGGCGGCAGTTATTGCACCTGCCAACTTGACTTCCCTGCAAAAACTGGAAAACATCCATTCATGGATCACTAACAATATAGCCTATGATTATGACGCCTATTTAAGAAAAGATATTCAGCTGGTTTCAGCCAGCCAGGTGCTAAGGGACCGCAAGGGCTTATGCCGTGACTTTTCCTTCCTTTTTGCTGCCCTGGCCAGAGCCGCCAACCTTCCAACCAAAGTTGTATATGGAGAGGCAGAATCAGGTAGCAGCTGGGAACTACACGCTTGGAATGAAGTCTTGATCGGAGATAAGTGGGTGTCAGTTGATAGCAGTTGGGATGCCGGCTATGTAATGAATAACCGTTTCATCCAATCACCTTCCAAAACTTTTCTGGCACCTGATGTGAAATCGTTCGCACTCACTCACCGGGTCACTCAAACTACGGTACACTGAGCTTTTTTATAGAGCTCTTCAATATATAATAACCCTTCTCTCCCGTTTGTTTTGCACTTACTGCCAGTCTATACCCCTTCCTCCACCGGGCTGGCAGTAAGGGGCAGAGCACAACTCCTCAATTCTTAATTATTTAAAAGGCCGGAAGATATATAATATCATCCGGCCTTTGTTATGAGGCTAAGCCCCATGGGAGAGAGAGGCATTTTGAATACATGTCCATAAACCCTAAGTCGTCACTCTTTTTTTATCTTTTTCCTGATTGTACAAAAAAGCTAAAACTTCGGTACGATTACGAACATTAAATTTCTTAAATGCACTGCGCAGATGTGATTTAATGGTAGATTCAGAAAGGCAAAGGGATTTTGCTATATCATGGTTTGAATAGCCCTGGGCCAGGAAGTTTATCACTTCTCTTTCTCTGCTGGTCAACAGTGATGCACCTGAAAATTCATCTACCTCCAGTCGGTTCCCATAGGTATCAGGACCAGGCCGGGGTATACATACGATACCTGCTGTTACGATCAACTCCACTGCCTTAACTATTTGACGTGGCAACAGTCTCATCGGCAGACATCCTCGAATCCCACAATCAAGAATATTCAGCAAATCAAAGGTGGCCGGATTTTCAACAATAATAACGGTCTGCAGCATGGGGCAGTATTTGATCAAATCCTTTAATATCGGCAAGAACTCTTCCCCAGACACTTTCCACACCACTATATCGGGTTGAGCAACACAGGCACGGTCAACCAGTTCACCTGATGGCAGCTTGTCCAATACCTTAAAATTATTATTTTCTTCAAATGCCACTGACAAACTCTGAGTATAAAGCGGCGCATCACTACATAGAATAAGTCGTAATCTGTCCATTTTCTATCTCTCCATTCTATCGTACCTCTTTTTAAATTATATAATTCTAATCTATTAAATGCATTATTTTTCCTTCTGCTATTTTATAGCTATTAACAAAAATGGCATTGTATTAAGGATATAACACTTCCATCACATCTCAATCACAGGTATTATTTCCATATATTAGTATGCCAAGTGTTTGAGTGAATTTTAGTTTACATTCCATCAAATGTCAATATTTTCTATTATATCCTTTGAACAGGGTACTCGGATGGATGATTAGCTTAATAGATAAAATGGTGAGCTGATTTGGGGTCAAGGAAGTATAAACGCTTATGGGCAGCAGGTGAAAAATCTTTAGACTACCAGCGAAGTTGTTAAGGCAGCTTGTTCCCTTAGAAAAAATCCCAATCAATAACTAGTTCTGACTTATCGGTAACTATCCAGTGAACCGGAACATCTCCTCCGCATGGATGGATATCGTCCACCACCTGGTACTCATAACAGATGCCACATATAAACGCATCCTTTCTCAAGCCGGGTAAAAAACGGTCATAATAGCCTGCACCGTATCCCAATCGGTATCCCTTCGCGTCATATACCAGACCCGGCACCAATACTACATCTATATCCCGGATCGGAAAAGACTGGCCTCCTGGTTCTAAAATACCATATGTGCTGCGGCAAAGCTGCTGTGATGAGGTATATTCAACCGCCTCGATATTTCTCGTTTTGGCCACCCGGGGCAGAAGAATAGTTTTACCTTTATCCTTTAGTAAATCGAGCAGACTCCATAGATCAACCTCGTTATTTATGCTGGCAAATCCCATAACGGTCTTGCTCCGGCGCACAGGTTCCAGCTCCAGGACCCGAAGTGCGATTCGCTGGCTCGATTCCTTTACTTCTTGATCTGTCATGCGGTTCCGGTTATGCTTCATATCATCCCTCAAGCACTGCCTTATTGTCTGCAAATCTTTCATAAACTACCTGCGCCTGCCTCTTCTAACATATATATTGCTGCTTTCCTTTGATCTGATCAATAAATACAAGCCCAGGGCGACTGCAAACATTATCATGGTATATATCTGCCCCAGGGTAAATGGTCCGATATTAATTAAACTGAATCGGAAGAACTCGATAATAAAGCGATATATGGAGTAACCTACCAGATAAGCTAGAAAAACCTGACCGGTAAATTTACGACGGGGAAAAATCCATAGTAAATAAACGAATAAAAAGAAGTTGAGCAGTGAACTGTATAATTGTGTAGGATGACGCAGCAGGCTGTCGACTGATGGGAATACTAATCCATACTCCGTACCGGTAGGCATACCATAACAGCAGCCGTTCAGAAAACACCCAATCCTTACCAGCGCATAGCCCAGCGCTAAATATGGCACAAACATATCTGCGATTTCCCAAAAATTCAGGTTTTTTCTCCAAATATAAAACAGAAATACCAGCAATCCACCTACAAATGCTCCGTACCAAACTAACCCGGAAAAACCTGGTGAGAAAAACATCCAGGGGTCAGCTAGAAAAGCCGGCCATTCATAATAGAGGATATAAGCTATCCTTCCGCCCAGTATCCCGAATACCACCATAAGTATGACCATATCTAGGACCATATCCCTATCATAACCCTCACGGTCGAAAATACGGCCAATTCCCACTATTGCCGCTATTGTAGCAATAGCCAGCATAAATCCCCAGGAATAGACTTTGAAATTACCAAGCTGTAATAAAACAGGGTGCATCCCCATTCCTCCTTATGTTCAGCACTTATCCACAAGACAAAATCTCAGCGATGCCGCGTCCAAGCCTTTTTATAGGACTAAAATTATTTTCTAGGACCTCGTAAACCCCGGGAATATTAGTTATCAACAAAGTTATCCACATTATCCACAGAATATCTTCACAGGGACAATAGACCGGGATAAGCATTTAGCTCGAGTGGGGCATAAGATTTAGTAATATATTGCTGATACGCGACACCTGCTATCATAGCAGCATTATCAGTGCATAGCGCTAATGAAGGATAATATACTTTTATATTTTCTTGATCCGCTTTTTCCTTCATAAGAAGCCTAAGATGCTCATTTGCTGCAACTCCACCAGCCATAAGCAGGGAATCCACCCTATTGATCCTGGCTGCTCTAAGGGATTTTTCCACCAGCACCTCTACTAGAGCCTGTTGAAACTCGGCCGCCAGATCAAATACCCCCAAATCTCCACTTTTTTCTGCCTTTTTCCACATATTCATGGCAGCTGTTTTTAAACCGCTGAAACTGAACTCAAAATCATTTTTGTCCAGGAAAACTCGAGGCAGTTTGATTTTCCCGGCTGTTCCCAGGGCAGCTGCCTTCTGTATGGCTGGCCCCCCGGGATATCCAAGCCCCAGGAACCGGGCTACCTTGTCAAAAGCCTCGCCAGCAGCATCATCCCGGGTTTCGCCGATCACTCTATAATCATTCATATCCTTCATATGCAGCAGGCTGGTATGACCTCCTGATACTACCAGGCATATGGCAGGGAATGATATATCATGGTGTTCCAGAACATTAGCATAAATGTGCCCATGCAGATGATTAACTGCCAGTAAAGGTCGATTTAAGGCCCAGGCAAAACCTTTTGCAAATGACACCCCTACCAGTAATGCACCAATCAAGCCCGGTTGGTTAGTAACAGCTATGGCGTCGCAATCACTATATTCCAATCCTGCTTCCTTAAAGGCATTATCGACTACCCCCGCAATATTTTCAATATGCTTGCGTGATGCGATTTCCGGTACTATGCCTCCAAACTCTCGGTGAATATTTATTTGTGAATTGATAACATTGGACAAAATATGGCGTCCATTCTTTACTATCGATGCAGCGGTTTCATCACAAGAGGTTTCAATCCCTAGAATCAATATATCTTTCATATCTTACAGCTGACCTCACTTTATTTTGACGCTTAATATAAATGCTTGACCATGATTATCGCGTCTTCGTTATTATCTGAATAATACTTTTTTCTCAGGCCGGTGGGCACAAAATCCAGACTGTTATACATTATCTGAGCAGCCGTATTTGATGGCCTTACCTCAAGTAGGATCCTTACCGCTTTTTTATCTCTGGCAATGCTCTCCAGTTTACTCATAAGCAATTTTCCCAACCCCTGCAGCCTGTAATCTTTGGCAATAGCTACATTAGTGATATGAGCTTCTTCAAAAATCACCCATATTCCGCCAAAACCCGCTACCTCTCCTTCATAATCACAGACCAGGTAACTGGCAAAATTGTTTTTTAGTTCACCTAGATAGGATTCGATAGACCATGGCAGAGGAAAGGACTCCCTTTCTATCTGCATAACCTGCTCCAGGTCTTTCACAGTCATATTTCTTATTATGCAGCCAGTCTCCAACACTATACTTCACCCTTCCCCAGACGATACTCAGCTTCTGACAATCTAATGTACCATGGACGCAGGTGAAATACGTCTGCAAATTCACCCTGTCTGGCCTTGTCAATTGCCAGTATACCCGCCGCCGCTGCCCGTGGGAGCATTAGATGTCCCGGTATGGGTAAAAGCCGGTCTTTCAATTCCCCATCAAAATAGTCAGAATATCTATAGTAACCGTCACCTAAAAGAATGATCCTGTCTTTGTTTTTATGATCAGCCAGATCCCGGGCAATTTGTAAAAAGGTCTCCGGTGTACAGGCAATAGGTTCCTGCAGCCTTTCAGGCATAGTGCCTTTGGCATCATAAAAAGCGCAGTAAACCTCATTTTTTCTAGCATCCAGCAGAGCAGCCACCAGGGCGTTGCTGCCAGCTATATTTCCGGCCAGGGTATCAAGAGTCGAAACTGCTACCACTGGTTTACGGGCAGCCATACTAATGCCCTTGACTGCAGCCATGCCTATTCGTAGTCCGGTGAAGGAACCTGGTCCTGCTGTTACTGCAAGAATGTCAATATCCTGAATACCACAGTCACATTCCCGCAAAATCCGGTTAATTGTTGGCATAAGGGTTTCGGAATGAGTTTTCTTATAATTAGTAAAACTCTCAGCTATAACCCGGTATTCATCTACCAGCGCAACTCCAGCAACCGGGGTAGAACTATCAACAGCCAGTATTAACACAATTTCTGCAACTCCTTAATTTTTCCCTGGTATTCCCCGTTTTGGGCCATGATGCTTACTTTCCTCTCCCGGTCATAGTCATCATCAACCAGAGATATATTTATAAATAAAGCCTCTTCAGGCAGAATACCTTGTCCTGCCAGCGGCCACTCGATTAGACTGATTCCCTTCCGGTCCAGATAATCCTCCAAACCCAGGTCACATATTTCATCATGGTTAAGTCGATAAAAGTCGAAATGATTGATCTGGGTATCTTCTGTACTATAAACATTCATAAGAGTAAAAGTGGGACTGGTAACTCTTCCCCTATATCCTTTACCTCTTGCTATACCCCTTACCAAAGTAGTTTTTCCCGCTCCCAGCTCTCCTATCAAGTATACTAGATCGTTAAAATGCAGGACTTCGGCAATTTTCTCGCCCAGTTCTTCCATTTCATTTTCATTATATATCAACAATTCCAATTCATTTCACCTCACAGTTCACTGTGAAATAGTCAAATATTTCCCTGTCATCTGCTTTATTTTTTTATTTTTTTGTATTCATCTCTGATAAGCTTAAAGTCCTCCCAGGTGGGGCGTTTATACCCCGGGTTCCTTAGCAAAGCGGCAGGATGATAAGTCGGCATGATCTTGATACCCTGTCTGAGCAGCCAGCTGCCGCGAATCCTGGTAATCCTGGCTTTAGATTCTATTACGGTCTGACTGGCCATAGATCCCAGGCATACTATTATAGCTGGTTTAATAATTCTTATCTGAGCTTCCAGGTACTTCTGACACTCTTTAACTTCGTCAGGATTGGGCAGCCTATTTCCCGGTGGTCTGCATTTAACGACATTGCTTATGTATACCTCATCTCGCTGCAGCTCAGCGGCTTGCAAGATCTTATCCAGCAGTTGGCCGGCTCGGCCTACAAAAGGCTTTCCCTGAATATCCTCTTCCTGGCCTGGCCCTTCTCCTATAAGCATTATTCGCGCATCATGAGGCCCATCAGCAAACACTACCTGCTGGCAGGTCCCCCGCAGTCGGCAGCGGCTGCATCGGCGGGCAACTGCCTCCAGTTCCATGATATTCCCAACCTCTGGAAAGGCCTCACCGGGTGCAATGCCGGGTAAAAACGGCAAATAGGGAATGTTTTCCGGTTCAGCTACATACTGCTCTATTTGAGGTTTATCCCATTCTCCGAAAAGGCCGGGTTGCTCTGTAGACATTTTCTCCCCTCCAGTCCTGTTCTAATCCTTGCGGGGTGAACTATATACAAAATATTATAATACAAAATAACGCGGGCACCATAAAAAAGTACCGCCTGCCCCGAGTGACGGTACTTCTTTATCATAATCAATAATAGAAATTATAGCAAGGATACCAGGAGACGGTTCTAGATCACAGAAAAAGTCTATTTGGGTAAACGGGTATGCATAAATACACTTGCTCCCAGTCTACGCATGGACAACATTAACTGCTTGTCGATTACCTCCAGGGGTACAGCGCCAATTCGCATCCGTGCTCAGCGGCGCTCTCGCGGCGTCCGTGCCCTTCGCCCCCTTCCGCCAATCGCCTTCGCAGGATGTTGTTACCCATGCTTCGCCAACGGACGCCAGTATATTTATACATACCCTGGCGCAAGTTTTGGGACTTTTTCACTGGTCTCAGCAGATAAAACTTATCGGAGGGAAACAGGAGAACCGTACCCTTGTTTTCCCAGAAGCTGATAAAGGTCGTAAAAACCGTTCCCGATTCTCCAGAAGGATATACCACCCAGTCGAGCTCCGGTTGCCTTATCTAATTTGCCCTTAAGGCTTCTTTCATTTTCCATCCATATTTCATGGGAATTTTTATATTCATCCGAATAGGTATAATAAGGACTCATGCTCTTGCTGTCAAAATGCTCGGTCACCTGGTATTTTTCTTTGATGCCCGCCAGTTTCTCAGCGGTAATAGTTTGAGCACTGCCATTAGAAGACCAGTCATACCCATAGGTAGCCATTCCCAGCATTATTTTATGGGCAGGAATACGGGCAGTCATATAATCTACCACCTTTTCCACCCACCACAACGGTGCTACCGCACCCGCTGAACTAGTTTTGTAATGATAATCATAGGCCATAACTACCACCTGGTCGGCAATTTGCCCTATCTTAGCGTATTCATACCCGGTTGGCCATTGGTCTGATTCAGTTCTGGCAAAAACAGCTGCCGATAATTCCTTTTCTGCCCCTAAAACTGCCTTCAGTTCCTTGAGAAAGGTAGTGAAGTGTGCTGCATCACCGGCATTGATAAACTCAAAGTCTATATTCACTCCATCATAACCATATTTGTTGACTTGATCCATGAGATTGCCTATGAGCATTTTGCGGTTTTGCGAATTAGACAGCAGTTGATGCAGTTTACTGCTGTCCATAAGTACGACACTGGCATGGGTTTTGACATTATGCCTGGATACAAGATCCAGTACGGCCTGATAATCATCCTTATATTCATAAGACAAGTGGCCATACTCATTAGTCTCATACCAGCGAAAAGCTATGTCAGTAAAATACCGAATATTATCGTTCAGCTCTTTCCCTGATGAATAATAATAGTATGCAAACACCCGGGGAGAGTAATCAAATTGTATGTTTACCCGGCAGGCCTGACTGTTCCAGCTAACACTGGCTCCCAGTGCCTCTACCAGGAAACGCAAAGGTACATAGGTCCGATCCTGGTATATATATGGTGCAGTGTCAAATCTCAAAGTCTGTCCATCTACCCTGGCATAACTGCTGCCTATGAAAAATTCAATATATTTTCCACGGCAGTTCATAGCAACTTTTTGCTGCTTTCCGTCCCAGTATACTTCTCCCTGGAGAAGTTCATCCTCAACAATAAATCTTACCGGAACCATGGTCCGATCATTTTTAATGACCGCCGGGGGGGATATTTCCCTGAGTTCACCATTTATACTGATACCAGGATTGGTGGAAGCCTGGGCGGTGAATGCAAATACAAAAGTTGATAATATGACCAACAACAGAGAGTACTTCCAATTGTCTTTCATTTATGTATCCCACCTCCATATTTTCTATTTTTCATATGCATTAGTAGTTCTGCCCTGGGCTTCCAATTCCTTGATGTAAATAATGGCAGAAAGGTGACACGGGGACGGTCCTTTTGTCCCCCTTCCGCTGGAAGGGGGACAAAAGGACCGTCCCCGTGTCACCTTTTAGTTATTTCTTAAATTCTTCTATCAATGCCGGGACGATCTGGTAAAGATCTCCGGTTATCCCATAATCAGCA
>LNQE01000888.1_pt1 | contig 28076 bp, 22 predicted proteins | sample 603111 | NCBI WGS metagenome assembly LNQE01 (sample SAMN04260313, study PRJNA301899) | hydrocarbon metagenome | isolation source: hydrocarbon-contaminated ditch | place: Germany: Bremen | collected 1998
CTTTTAGTGGATCGCGCACAACCCTTATCGGCTGAAAACCCAAAAAATGGCCTTCAAAGTGTACACATTTAGCATGAAGGAAAATCGGTCCCTTACCCGACCGGATACTTTCAATTGCCGGGCCGGAAGCATCCCATACTTTGGAGACATCCAATCCGTCGATTTCAACAGCGGGAATGCCAAAGCTCCGCGCGCGTTCATTAAAATCTCCGCCACTGGCAACTTCTGGTTTTGTTGTTATGCCCCAGCCGTCATCCTTGCAGACAAATAACACAGGCAATTTCCAAACTGAAGCCAGGTTCATCGACTCCATCAACATGCCCTGATTCATTGCTCCATCACCAAAAAAGGCAACAGCAATTGCGCCCGGACGTAACATTTGCGCTGCGAGAGCAAAGCCCACCGCGGTTGGTCCTTCCGCGCCGACAATTCCCGAAGAGGCGGTCAGATGTTCTTTGGAAAATAAATGCATATGACCACCCATCCCACAGCAAAGGCCGTCTTTGTGACCAAGAAATTCGCGAAGGAGTAGCACGGAATCTACACCGCGCATCAGCATTGCCGCGGTGCCACGATGGTCCAAAGCCATGGCATCGCCATCTTTTAAGTGGGAAACGACGCCGGCGATAATCGCTTCTTCTCCTGTTCCGAGATGCATTTCGCCGGAGATAAGTCCCTCATGCCAGAGTTTTGCTGTAGCTTCTTCAAACAAGCGGGACTTCAGCATGAGAGAATAAAGAGACCATACATCGGGTGACATAATTACCTCTCTTTCTTCTTAAATTAACGGTTAATGTTTATATGCCCAAATGGTTTTTACAGATTCTGCAATTTTACTTTATGTCAACAAAAATGGAAAGAGAATATTAAATTCTGAAATCAGAAAGATGGAATCCCTGTCACCAGGCATTCGCCTGGCGCAGAAATAGGAAATTATAGTGAAGTTGTTCTATTTAATCTCTGCATGGTAACTTTGCAAAGATTTTGCCCGGCCGTGACCCTGCCTGAGCGCTGCGATGCCCTTGGCCGCGGCAACAGCCGCCGCGAGTGTGGTAATATAAGGTATTTTATATTTTATCGCCGCTTTGCGGATGTAGGAATCGTCGTATTTGCTCAGGCGTCCCGCCGGTGTGTTAATCACCAGTTGAATCTCGCCATTTTTGATGGCGTCAACAATGTTGGGCCTTCCCTCGTGCATTTTTAAAATTTTCTCGGATTCTATTTTATTGTCTTTCAGGAATTTATGAGTTCCTGTAGATGCTATTATTTTAAAGCCCATTTTCTTAAACGCGCGCGCTGCTTCCAGAACTCCGCCCTTATCCTTTTCTTCTACTGTAATGAGAACAGAGCCTTCCGAAGGTAGATTCTGTTGTGTCGCTTCCTGAGCCTTATAATAAGCAAGGCCGAAGGAATCGGCTAAACCCAAAACTTCTCCGGTGGAACGCATTTCGGGACCCAAAATCGGATCAACTTCCGGATACATATTGAAGGGGAATACAGCTTCCTTCACGCCGAAATGGTGGAATGTTTTATGTTTTAATTTTAAATCCTTAAGCTTTTTACCCAGCATGATCTGCGTTGCCAGGCGTGCCATCGAAATGTTGCAAACCTTAGAGACCAGCGGCACTGTGCGCGAAGCGCGGGGATTAGCTTCCAAAATGTAAACAATATCGTTGACGATAGCGTACTGAATATTCATCAAACCGACGACGCCAAACTCTACAGCGATTTTTTTCGTGTAATCATTGATTGTTTCAATGTGGCGCAAAGGAATGCTGACCGGCGGAATCACGCAAGCGGAATCTCCAGAATGAACACCGGCAAGCTCGATGTGTTCCATCACTGCCGGGACAAAAGCATCCGTGCCATCGGAAATGGCATCGGCCTCGGCCTCAATCGCGTTTTCCAGGAACTTGTCAATAAGAATCGGCCGTTCAGGTGTGACACCAACAGCCGTGTTGACATAGCGCTTGAGCATTTCTTCATCATGCACTACTTCCATACCACGCCCGCCCAAAACGTAGGAAGGACGAACCATCAGCGGATAACCGATTTCTCCCGCGACTTTGAGTGCCTGTTTAAGATCACTGGCCATGCCGGACTTGGGCATGGGAATACCCAGCTTATCCATCATTTTGCGGAATCGGTCGCGATCTTCCGCAAGGTCTATCGTTTCCGGCGACGTGCCGATAATTTTTACTCCGGCTTTAGCCAGGTCATCTGCAATGTTGAGAGGAGTCTGTCCGCCGAACTGAACAATTACGCCTTCCGGTTTTTCTTTTTCATAAATGCTTAAGACATCTTCCACGGTGAGCGGCTCGAAATAAAGTTTGTTGGAAGTATCGTAATCTGTAGAAACCGTTTCCGGATTGCAGTTGACCATGATGGATTCGATGCCTTCATCACGCAGAGCGAATGCCGCGTGAACACAGCAGTAATCAAATTCAATTCCTTGTCCGATACGGTTAGGACCGCCACCCAAAACCATAATCTTGCGGTTGGAGGTTACCGAAACTGTATCCGGCGCGTTATATGTGGAAAAGTAATAAGCCGCGTTTTCCACACCGCTTACCGGTACCGATTCCCAGGCTTCAGTAACTCCCAATGCAAGACGTTGTTTACGAATATCTTCTTCTTTTTTGTCCAGAATCTGCGCCAGGTATTTGTCGGCAAAGCCGTCTTTTTTAGCTTTAATAAGCAAATCATCAGGGAGTTTCTTTTTCTTGTATTGGAGCATTTTTTCTTCCAACTCGACCAGTTCTTTCATCTGTTCGATGAAGTATTTTTTAATGTAAGTTTTGGTGGAAAGAGTTTCAACCGAAGCTCCCTTGCGTAGGGCTTCGTACATAATGAATTGTCTTTCACTGGATGGCTCGCTTAGCATCTCCATCAATTCATCCAGAGATTTTGTGTTGAAGTCTTTGACAAAACCCAGGCCATAGCGTTTTTTCTCCAGAGAACGGATGGATTTCTGGAAAGCTTCCTTGTAATTTTTACCGATACTCATAACTTCGCCGACGGCGCGCATCTGTGTTCCCAGTTTATCTTCAGCTCCGGGGAATTTTTCAAAATCCCAGCGGGAGAACTTAACAACTACATAGTCTCCCGAGGGAGTGTATTTTTCCAGAGACCCGTCGCGCCAGTAGGGAATTTCATCCATGGTGACGCCGGAAGCCAAAATCGAAGAAATCAAAGCAATCGGGAATCCCGTTGCTTTAGAAGCCAGTGCCGAAGAGCGCGAAGTACGCGGATTAATTTCGATGACCACCACGCGGTCTGTTTTGGGGTCGTGGGCGAACTGCACATTGGTTCCGCCGATAACCTGGATAGCTTCCACGATATCATAAGAATATTTTTGTAAACGCTTCTGCAATTCGGGAGAGATAGTCAGCATGGGTGCGGTGCAGAAGGAATCACCCGTGTGTACGCCCATCGCGTCCACGTTTTCGATAAAGCAAACGGTAATCATCTGATTTTTGGCGTCGCGGACAACTTCCAGCTCCAGCTCCTCCCAACCGATAACCGATTCTTCAATCATAATCTGACCAATAAGACTGGCTGAAATGCCGCGACTGGCGATGGTGCGCAGCTCTTCCAGATTATAAACAATACCGCCTCCGGTTCCGCCCATCGTATAAGCCGGGCGAATAACCACTGGATAACCCATTTCGGCGGCAATTTTTTCTGCCTCTTCCACGGAAGTTGCCGGTGAGCTTTTGGGCATTTCGATGCCGAGTTTGTTCATGGTTTCTTTAAAAGCAATTCTGTCTTCGCCGCGTTCAATGGCGTCAACCTGAACGCCGATTACTTTGACGCCGTGTTTCTTTAAAACGCCTTTGCGGTGAAGTTCTGACGTAAGATTAAGTCCGGTTTGACCTCCAAGGTTCGGCAAAATGGCATCCGGTTTTTCATTTTCGATTATTTCCGTCAATGCCTGCAAATTAAGAGGTTCGATATAGGTGACATCGGCCATGCCCGGGTCGGTCATGATTGTCGCGGGATTGGAATTCACCAGTACTATTTGATAGCCCAGCTTACGCAGAGCTTTGCAAGCTTGCGTTCCCGAATAATCAAATTCGCAGGCCTGGCCGATTACTATTGGTCCCGAGCCGATAATCAAAACCTTTTTTATATCCGTTCTTTTTCCCATTTAGCATCCTTTCTAATGAGACTCAAACTTCAGAAACAAAGTGCGCTGAAGTTTGTTGGTCGTAATGAGGCTCAAATTTCAAAAGCAAAGCGTATTGAAATTTGCTAGCCGAATTATCCAATCCCGATTAATCGGGATTGGGAATTATCCCACATACGAAGCTATGTGGGATTGGTTCATTCCTGTTACTTTTTATATTCCGCATCAATGGTGATTCCGATACCGCCGCGTACGGCAAATTCAGCACTTACCCTGCACCAGCGTGGCTTGAGCGCCGCCACCAGATCATCCAGAATTATATTGGTAACATGTTCGTGAAACACGCCTTCATTGCGGAAAGACCACAGATAAAGTTTCAGTGATTTGGATTCGATAATCTTCTTATCTGGAATGTATTGGATTTTAATTTTGGCAAAATCCGGCTGTCCTGTTTTTGGACATACACAGGTAAATTCTTCTGTTTGCAGAGTGATGACATAATCGCGATTATCATTATGATTGGGAAATGTCTCCAGCTTGCGCACCGGTTTTGTCGGTTTTCCTAAAAGGGTTAATCCTGCCAAATCGTCTTTTATTGTTTTTTTCGGCATTACTTTGCTCCGAATAAAAAATAGTATACTCGTTTACCGAAAGTAAAGTATAATATCAAGCACAATCGTTTGGAAAACAAAAAAATATCTATCTGGTTGTTTTTATGGAAAAATCACGGACATAATAACTAAAAAAATACGGAGAACATACGGCAATGACAGATCAAAAAACATCCATACCCGAAAATACATGGAAATGCAGCAATTGCGGCAATACGGTCGTGGAAATTCAGCCGCCGGAAAGCTGCCCGGTATGTAAACAAAAATGCGAATTTCTGAACGTGACCTGCTATCAGCCGGATTGCGGATTTGTAGGAATGGATAAAAGACTGAAATAAAATTATTTTAAAGTCTTTATTCCAAGTTTCATTCAAAGGATAACGCGGCGGCAAGGAGGGGGCTCCGCAGGCGTATAACTAATACGTCGAGGAGGCCGACGACGCTGCCAACAAAGTTAGCCGAAGAAAGAACTTGGAATTAGGGAACAATAATTTTCGATGCTTCTTGCCGTTCCATTTCCTTGGCCTCAGCAATCATCGCCTGAATAGTTTTTTCAATTGCTGCCGGTAAATTAGCCACCGCTTCACTAAGAGTCTTTGCGCCTTCGATAAGGCACTGAACAGGAATAGGACCGTTGGGCGACATAAGCTGGGTCATTCCGGTAAAAATTGGTTCTCTGCTTTCATCGGGCGAGCCGTCAAGCTTGACTGGTGTGAGCCGTCTGATTGTGGCAAAGGTCAGGTCGGTAAATGCTTCTTCTCTGTAAAGATTATTGGGGTCTATTTTTATATCCGTTATTTTGGGTCCGCCGTTACTCATTTTTTATCTCCTTTTGTGGGCTTTCTTTTTTTATGCCCCGAAAAAACAACGGAAACAGCTTACAGACGGCCTCCCCTTTTTTCGGATCACTACTTACTTCAATATTAGCTGAAAATCAGTTACGTTAAATTAGAGAAAACATCAATTAATATTTTCAGCTTAAAAACCGACAATTTCAGATTTGCGATAATGCCTTAAAAGGTTTTTCAAGTCTTCATAGGTATAAAGTTTCTTTTCCCATGATTCTTCGGACAGTGGCAACTCTTTTTCCTGAAGTATCGGTTCTAATATTTCGTTAAGTAAAGTAAGGCAATATACGCCGGCTCTCATTTTCAGCGTTATTGGTGTTTCTTTTTCCAGTATTGGAAAATACCTGACAGCTATAATATGGCCATAATCAATCTCTTCAATTATATGATGACAAGTAACACCGTACATTTGATCCGCATTGCGCAGTGCCCAAAAGTAACCACCTATGCCACGGTATTTCGGTGGTGCCGGATGAAAATTTATTGCCGCCTTGCTTGCTTTTTCAAATATCCGTGGCGGCAATACGAGATCGGATTTAAAAGAAAAAATCCATTCTCCTTCCCAGTAATCAAGTGCAGGCACATGAGGATTTCCATATTCCCAGAAAATGCCTTTTACAGAGGAGAAAAATGCCGAGACATAATCATAAGCGATTTTACTTATAGCCGAATTATCAGCTATAAAAAGAACACTTTCTTTTTTTTGCATTTGTTAAGGTACCTTCAGCTTTTTTCCATAGTTTTATGGAATTTAACTTTCGGCCATTCTTCCATGGTATGAGATAAGCGCCATTCACTTAATGCAAGATAAACAAGATTTTCTTCGGTGTCCAGTGCGAGATTTGTCTGATTTTTCTTTTGGAAATCCTCCATGATTTTGGTATCGTCGCAGGTAACCCAGCGGGCGGCAGCGTAATCGGTTTTTTCGTAGTCGGCGTAAACGCTGTATTCGTCTTTGAGACGCGACATTGTTACATCAAACTGCAAAGCGCCTACAGCTCCTAAAATATTATCCGAGCCCCACAGAGGTTTGAAAACCTGAATCGCGCCTTCCTCAGAAAGTTGAATCAATCCTTTTTGCAGGTGTTTTATTCGCAGAGGGTCTTTGAGCCGCACGCGGCAGAAATGCTCCGGTGCAAAGTGCGGAATGCCGGTGAATTTGAGCGGTTCTTTCTGCGTGAACGTATCGCCGATTTTAATCGTGCCGTGATTGTGAATACCGATGATGTCTCCCGGGTAGGCTTCTTCAATATTAGTACGGTCCTGCGCCATGAAAATTGTGGCGTTGGCCAGCGATACTTCCTTGCCGATGCGGTGATGCATGACTTTCATGCCGCGCTGGAACTTACCCGAGCAAATCCGCATGAACGCGATGCGGTCACGATGCGCCGGATCCATGTTAGCTTGAATCTTAAAAACAAAGCCGGAAAAGTCATCTTCATCAGGGTCTACATTCCTTGTTGTTGTCGGTCGCCTAACAGGCGGTGGAGCGACTTCAACAAAAGCGTCCAACAGTTCCTTGACGCCAAAGTTATTGATTGCGCTGCCGAAGAAAACAGGCGTTTGGCTGGCCTTTAAATATTCCTTGAGATTGAAAGGGTTAGCTGCTCCTTCCAAAAGAGCAACTTCATCACGAAGTTCGTTAGCCTGGCCTTCCAGCAATTCATCAAGTAACGGATCGGATAAGTCGTTGATGACAACTCCGTCATCCGAACGCCTTGCCTTTCCCGGCGTGAACAGATGCAGTTTTTTATCGTACATATTGTAAACGCCTTTAAAACGTTTGCCCATGCCGATAGGCCAGGAAAGCGGTGAACATTCAATCTGCAATTTATCTTCGATATCCGAAAGTATTTCCAGCGGCGGCAGACAATCTCTGTCCAGCTTATTGATAAAAGTTATAATTGGTGTGTTGCGCAAACGGCAGACGTCCATCAGCTTCTGGGTTTGCGTCTCCACACCTTTGGCGCCGTCAATCACCATCAGCGCGCTGTCCACTGCGGTGAGTACGCGGTAAGTATCTTCCGAAAAATCCTGATGGCCGGGTGTGTCCAGAAGATTGATTTCGCAGTCCGCGTATTCGAATTTCATGACCGACGATGTTACAGAAATGCCGCGGTCTTTTTCAATGGCCATCCAGTCGCTTAAGGCGTGCTTGGAGGCTTTGCGTGCCTTGACCGCTCCGGCCATCTGAATGGCTCCGCCGAAAAGCAGAAGCTTTTCCGTGAGCGTGGTTTTGCCCGCATCGGGATGGCTGATGATACCGAATGTGCGGCGACGGTCGATTTCTTTTTGTAGGTATTTGCTCAAATTAAAATATCTCCAAACATACCTGTTTAATCAGGCGGCGTATATTAATCATTATTAAATATCTGTCAACAATTATCATCAATCCCTGGTGTGAATCAGAACATTGTCAACGATGTCTTCACTTATTACGCCTTCAGCTTTTAATTCCTTTAAATATATCAGGGTTTCGTTCAGAATTAAAAATTTATCGAAATCAGAAAGAGTGGAATTAATCATTTTGTGGGAAATATCATAGGTCGTCCTGGGCTGAGAGTCCACATGATTAAGGACAATATTTTTTCTTTTCTGGTGATGTTTTTGTATCTCGGCAATTCTTTCATTTAAATCGACAAAAGGATTACCGTGTCCAGGATAAACAGTGGAAATGGGCAAATTCCCGATAGCGTTTAGAGAATTAAGATAAGCTGTCAGAGGGCGAAAATTATCATTGAATATGTCGGGACTGAGAATGGGTGCTATAAAAGGCAAAATATGATCACCGGCCAGCAGGAAGCCTTTTTCTCTGAAAAAAAAGCAGACATGGCCAGCGGCGTGTCCGGGAGTGAAAATAACGTCAAATTTCCAGTTGCCAAATTCAAAAACTTCATTGTCCTTTAAATAATAATCGGTATTAAATGCTATGATTATGTCCCGTATATACTTATATTCTTCGATGATGAGATCGATTTGATGACTAGACATACCCTGCTGCAAATAATATTTTCTTAATTGTTTTATTGCTGCCTCCGGTTGACGAAAATGTCCGTATTCTTCGGCAGCGGCTTTGGAAAGATAAATTTTTGCTCCACTATTTTTTTGCAGATGACCGGCCATACTGCAATGATCGGTATGTGCATGAGTCAGAAAAACATGTTTGATGTTGTTGATGTTCAATCCGGCATCGGTCAAATCTTTTTTGAGTATTTCATAAGATCCGGCCATGTTTAAGCCTGTGTCAAAAAGTGCGAGTTCCTTATCGTGAGCAAACAGATAAGCGTTCACATGTCTTAAACGGTAAGGCATGCGTAAACTTATTCGATAAAAATCTTTCTCAATCTCACTGATCATATTATCGACTTTGTAAAAAACCCATATGCTGCGTTGCGCTGCGTCACGACATCGTTGCGGCGTACGCATAAAGTACGCCTCACTCCTCATGCCTTGCGCGCCTTGCCTCTAGCCTTTTTACAAAGCCTCCTTTTTTTACTTATTTTAAAATGATATTATTCTTCTTTACGGCTTTTCTGCAGACGTTTTGTCGCGTCCAATTCCATTTTCCGCAGGCGTACGCTTTGGGGAGTTACTTCCACCAGCTCATTTTCAGAAATAAATTCGATGGCCTGATCAAGAGACAGAACGCGCGGGGGCCTTAGAATTATCGTGGCATCGGACGTGGATGCGCGCATATTCGTCAACTTCTTTTCCTTAGTGATATTGACATCCATATCGCCTGTACGGTTGCGCTCTCCTACTACCATTCCGCCATAAACTTCCGTGCCGATTTCCACAATCATCTCGCCCCTGTCCTCCATCGCGAAGCTGGCATAAGGCGTAACGCGGCCGGAGCGGTCGGCAACCAGGACCCCTGTCGTTCGTTGCGGGATAGAACCGAACCACGGTGCATAATCTTCCAAAAGCGAATTCATTACTCCGCCGCCTTTTGTATCTGTCAAAAACTGACTGCGAAAACCGATTAATCCCCGGGAGGGAATCAAAAATTCCATGCTGACTCTGCCGGATCCTTTGTTGACTAAGCTCTCCATACGTCCTTTTCTCATGGATAACTTTTCGGTAATTTTTCCCACAAATTCTTCCGGTATATCCAGAAATAATCGTTCCACCGGCTCCACGGTTTTGCCGTCTTGTTCTTTGGTGATGACCTGCGGGCGGGAAACCATTAGTTCATAACCTTCACGGCGCATGGTTTCAATTAATACTGCCATTTGCAATTCACCGCGCCCGCAAACTTCAAAAGCATTGGTTTTTTCCAATTTTTTTATTTTGATCGCGACATTTCGCAGTGCTTCTTTTTCCAGCCTCTCCAGCAAATGGCGTGAAGTGAGAAATTTACCTTCTTTGCCGGCGAAGGGGCTGTCGTTGACATAAAAAATCATGGAGATGGTTGGCTCATCGACCAACAGGCGGGGCAGAGCCTGTGGAGATATAAAAGAAGAAATTGTATCGCCGATCGTCACATTGTCCACTCCGGACAGAGCGATAATATCTCCGGACTCGGCTTCCGTTGCCGGTTTTTTTGCCAGGCCATAAAAAGTATAAAGAGCGCTTAGTTTGACGCCGGGAACTATTTTATCCCGGGAGCAAAGGCTGTAATTGGTGTTCATTTCCAATTTGCCGTTTTGCAGACGCCCGATAGCAATTTGTCCAACATAAGGGTCGTAATCCAGATTGGTAATCAGAAATTGTGTAATAGCTTCATCATCTCCCTGCGGGGCCGGCACATAATCAATGATTGTCTGCAGCAGCGGCTGCAAATCTGTGCTGTCATCGCCCAGTTTTCTATGGCTGACCCCGATTTTGGCCATGGTATACAGGATAGGAAATTCAATTTGCTTTTCTTCCGCGCCCAGATCAATAAAGAGATCGTAGGTTTCATTGATAACTTCTTCGACGCGGGCATCTTTGCGATCAATTTTATTGATGACTAATATGATCGGCAGGCGCAGTGCCAGAGCTTTTTTTAAAACAAATCTTGTTTGCGGCAGGGGTCCTTCGCTGGCGTCCACCAGAAGGATTGCGCCATCGACCATATTGAGACTTCGTTCCACTTCGCCGCCGAAATCGGCATGGCCGGGTGTATCGACAATATTAATTTTTACTCCGTTGAACTCCACGGCGGTATTTTTCGCCGTGATGGTTATGCCGCGCTCTTTTTCCAGATCCATCGAATCCATTACGCGGTCTTCGACAGCCTGATTTACACGGAATACTCCGGTTTGCTTCAGCATGGCATTAAGCAATGTGGTTTTGCCGTGATCGACATGAGAGATTATGGCAATATTCCGTAAATGATTTTTCTTCACTCCTTTACATCCTTCCGGGTCATGATTTTTTACTGAAATTATTGATTTACACCAATTTTGAACACAACCAATTTTTGCTTAGGGATGGTCTAAATAGTCTTTGTTGAAAGAAATTACAACAAAAAACTAATGTTTAGACCAATTATCTCCTTCAAAACATATTAAACGCTATAATTTTCAAGGACTTAAACAAGCTGCCATAAAGGAAGAATTCTGATTATATTTAAATTAAGTAACAGGATTATCAACTTTGAATAACATTAATTATCAATCTAATTGTCTTGACTTGTACATGAATATTTTTTATAGCCGAACAGTATTTGTTAAGGAAGATTTATATAAATATTTATCAGGAGTTCACAATATAATTATGCTGAATTTTTTACCTTCGATTTTTCTGGGAGTGATTGTAAGTTTTCTTTTATTCATAAATATTTTGTTTTGGGTAACGATATTGTTCATTTTCGCTATTCCGAAAATTCTTTTGCCCTGGCCGCCATTGCTTAGAATTTTAAACAGGATTCTTCATTGGATTGGGGAAAATTGGATTTCCGGCAACAGCGGCTGGATGTGGCTGACTCAAAAAACACAATGGGACGTGCAGGGCCTGGAAGATTTGAATTATCAAGGCTGGTATCTGGTTGTAAGTAATCATCAATCATGGGTTGACATACTTGTGATGCAGCACTTGTTGAACCGCCGCATTCCACTGCTTAAATTCTTTATAAAAAGGGAACTCATCAAGGTGCCTTTGATGGGTTTTGCCTGGTGGGCGCTGGATTACCCTTTTCTGTATCGTCATAGTTCCGAATACCTGAAAGAACATCCCGAGCAGCAAGGCAAGGATTTTGAATCAACCCGCAAGGCCTGTGAAAAATTTGCTACTATTCCCAGCAGCGTAATGAATTTTATTGAAGGCACACGTTTTACGAAAGAAAAACATGACAAGCAGGAAAGTCCGTACAAATTCCTTCTTCGACCCAAATCCGGCGGTCTCGCGCTGGCATTGGGCGTTCTGGGTGAAAAGTTTAATTCCATGCTGGATATCACCATTGTTTATCCGGATGGAATTCCAGGCTTCTGGGATTTTCTCTGTGGAAAAGTCAAGCGGGTAACTGTGCGTATGAGAACAATAGAGATTCCTCAAAATCTTTTACACGGTGATTACGAAAACGATCCTGCTTTTCGCGATACCATGCATAAATGGGTGCAGAAACTCTGGCAGGAAAAAGACCAGCAAATACAAAAATTGTTGAAAAATCCTAAGTCAAAGTCAAAATCAAAGCCGAAACGAAAATAAAAGAAATTTTCAACATTAATAAATTAGCAGACTTAATATTTAGAAGTTTTTTTCGTTTCTAAAGGGTCTTTTTATTTCAAGGCATAATTTTATTTATTTCCATTCGTTTGTTTTTCCCCACAGACAGGAAATCCATCTAACAAAAAAATCTTGACATATTTTGCATAATGTTTAAACGTTCGGTTAAACCGTTCGGTTAAATAACTATAGGGTTTTAATGTTGATTAAAAAAGTACTTGATTTAGAAAAACCGGGTAAAACTGCCGATAAAATCTTAAAAGCGGCACGGGCTGTGTTTGCTGAAAATGGTTATAACGGGGCGCATGTCGATGAAATTGCCAGGCGAGCCGGTGTGAATAAAGCGACTCTCTATTACCAGATTGGCGACAAAGATACTCTTTACGCCAATGTAATTCATCAGGTTCTGGGTAACACTGCCCAGAATATTGCTGCGTCCGTGGCTAAAGTTGGTCATCCGGAAGAAAAACTTAAAACCTATATAATGTACATTGCTGATGCCATAGATAAAAACCCGGAATGGCCACCGATAATGATGAGGGAAATAGCTGCGGACGGAGTTCATCTGCCTCGTGTTGTTACTGAAGATATTGTTGCTGTACTAACCATTCTTATCGGTATTCTCGACGAAGGAGTAAAGAAAAGAGTATTTATTGAAGTACCTCCGTTTCTCATTCATATGATGATAGTGGGAACAATCCTTTTTTATAAAAAGGCGCAGCCAATTAAAGAAAGACAGTCATGGCTACCTGCTAAGATTAGGGCCCGTGATAAAAAATTGAAGGGTAGTTTAGGAGAGGAAGTATCTAAGCTGGTGCTAAAAGCGATAAAACGATAAACAAGAGGTGACAGGTAATACGGACTATTTTATTAAGTACGTTGTGTCGTGGATAAAAGCTAAAAGGGAGGTTTGACCGTTGAAAAAAAGAATAATAATTATTGTTTTTATAATTCTCTTTGTGACCGTTGGGCTGCTTGTTTATTTCGGACAGAAAAATAATCGTGAAAAGGGACTTTATTATTCCGGTACAATAGAGACAACACAGGCGAATTTATCCTTCCAGGTTCCGGGTCGTGTTGTTAAAGTCAATGTTCAGGAAGGTCAGTCCGTTACAAAGGACCAGATTATTGCTGAACTTGATCGCGCGGAATTTGAATCACGTTATGAGCAGGCCAAAGCGAATCTGGACAGAGCTCAAAAAACAAAGAAACAACTGGAGACAATGCTGGAGATCAGCAGAAAAACTCTTCCGTCCGAGGTTGCCAGAGCCAAGGCGAATGTGCAAAGCACCCGGGACACGCTCAGGGATGCGGAAAAAAATTATAAGCGTTTCGAAGATTTATTCAGCAAGGGCGTGATTACAGAAAAAGAACGCGATGGTATGAAACTTACGTATGAAGTTGCCCGGTCGCGATTAGCTGAAAGTGAATCGGTCCTGAACCTTGCGCAGGGTAATTTAACCAAGATAGACGCTGTCAAACAGGATATCGAGGTCGCCACGGCGCAAATTAATTCGGTGAACGCATCATTAAGTCAAGCATCCATTCAGTTGGCTTACACGCAATTAAAATCGCCCAGGGATGGCGTAATAACAAGCCGCAATATTGAACCGGGCGAAACCGTAAATTCCGGAAGGGAAGTCATCACCATTTCCGATCTGTCCCGTGTTGATTTAAAAATATTTGTGGATGAAACGGAGATCGGCAAAGTCAAACCTGGTCAGAAGGTAGATGTAAAAGTAGATACGTTTCCCGGTAAAACTTACGCCGGAACAGTTTCTTTTATTTCTCCGGAAGGAGAATTTACTCCCAAAATAATCCAGACGAAAAAAGAGCGCGTAAAGCTGGTATATCTGGTCAAAGTATCCATTGTGAATCCTGACTTTGAACTCAAAGCGGGTATGCCCGCAGATGCCTGGCTGAAGTGAGGGTGTCCTTGATGGAAGTGTCTTTTGAAAATTCCTCACCCATAGTGGAAGTCAAAAACATTACCAAACGCTTCGATGTCACTGAAGCGGTCAAGGACGTTTCTTTTCACGTTGAGAGAGGCAATATTTTCGGTTTGGTCGGCTCCGATGGCGCGGGCAAATCAACTCTCCTGAGGATGATTGCCACCATGATCGAACCAACGCATGGCGAAATTCTGGTAAACGGTCTCAATGTCGTAACCCAAAAGCAGAAAATCAAAAACATTATCGGTTACATGCCTCAGCGTTTTGGTCTCTATCAGGATCTTACTGTCGATGAGAACATGCAATTTTTTATGGATGTTTTTGATGTACCACGCAATCAGAGAAAAACCCGCCGTGAAAAATATTTGGGATTTTCCAACCTTCTTCCTTTTACGAACCGGTTGGCCGGTAATCTCTCCGGAGGAATGAAACAGAAACTTGGACTTGCCTGCGTACTGGTGCATGAACCGCAACTGTTAATTCTGGACGAACCGACCAATGGTGTCGATCCGGTATCACGTCATGAATTCTGGGATATTTTAGGCGGTATGAAAGAAGAAGGCATGACCATTCTTGTCTCCACGGCCTATCTCGACGAAGGAGAAAAATGCGACCGGCTGATGCTGATGCACGACTCTGTTATTCTGGCGTCGGAGACACCGGCAAAAATGCGTGGGCAATGCGCCGATCTGGAACAATCAATAATTGCACGCATCATCGAAGTGGATAAGGATATTGCCAATGACTCATTCCGGATCTGATTCCATAACTGTTAATAATCTGGAGAAAAAATTCGACCAGTTTGTTGCCGTCAACAAAATCACTTTTTCAGTAAGAAAAGGAGAGATATTCGGATTTCTGGGTGCGAATGGTTCCGGCAAATCCACAACAATCCGTATGCTTTGCGGCATAATTACACCTACATCCGGCGGCGGAACAGTGGCCGGGCACGACATAATAAAAGAAGCGGAGGAAATCAAGCAGTCCATCGGTTACATGTCGCAGAAATTCTCACTTTACGAAGATTTGACTCCCTTTGAGAATCTGCGATTCTATCTGGGGGTATACAATGTTCCCCGGAAGCAGTGGCCTGAGCGCATCGACTGGGTTTTGAAGATGGCGCATCTGCAGGACGCACGCGATCGTAAAACAAGAGAACTTCCCCAGGGATGGCGTCAGCGTCTGGCTTTGGGCTGTTCTCTTTTACATAAACCGGACATTTTATTTCTGGATGAACCGACATCGGGAGTTGACCCAGTCACCCGTGGCCATTTCTGGACTTTTATCAAGCAGCTTGCCGCAGGTGGAATGACTATATTTGTAACCACGCATTACATGGATGAAGCGCGCTTCTGTGAAAAGATTGTGATGATTAATGAAGGTCGTATTGTTGCTTCCGGAACTCCGGCAGAAATTATCACCAACGTTTGTCCTGATAAGCCGGATGCCGATTTGAATGACGCTTTTATAAAATTGATGACGAGGGATAACAATTGAGATTCATAAGACTCAGAGCCATCGTGCGCAAGGAATTCTATCATCTGATTCGGGACTACCGCAGTCTGTACCTGGCCTTTGCTATTCCGCTGATACTAATTATTTTGTTCGGTTATGCACTGAGCCTTGATGTGGACAATGTGGGAACAGTATTCGTCGATCATGACAAAACCGAACTCAGTCGTGATTTTATCCGGAAACTGGACGCGTCTTCCTATTTTAATGTCACGGGAAACCTTCACCGGACAAGAGATGCCGTTGATTATCTTGATCATGACAAAGCGAAAGTGGTAATTGTCATTCCTTCAGGCTTCAAAAAAAATCTCGGCGCCGACCGGGAAACCCAACTGCAGGTTATCATAGACGGCAGCGACCCGACTTTCGGCAACATCGTCCGGGGCTACATAACAACATTCATTGATCAGTACAATCAAAAGCTTTTGATTAATTTTCTCAACAGGCAGGGCCGCGAGGAATTAAAGCCTCCCGTGGACGGACGCGTGCGTATCTGGTTCAACGAAGATCTGGAAAGCCGTAATTTCATCATTCCGGGAATCATAGCCGTTATCATTATGATTGTAGGCGCACTGCTTACGTCTCTGATTATTGCCCGGGAATATGAAAATGGCACCATGGAGACTATCAAATCCATGCCGGTGCTCGCTCCGGAATTTTTATTGGGCAAGGCTATTCCTTATTTCTTTATCGGACTGACGAACGTGTTGATAGCTGTTTTGCTGGGACAACTGCTGTTTGGCATAGTGATGAAAGGGAATTTCTGGCTGCTAATAACCGCCGCTTCACTTTATCTGGGCGTTGCATTATCACTGGGCTTGCTTATTTCCAACCTTACCAAATCGCAACTGATGGCCAATCAAATTGCCATTCTGACGACTTATCTGCCATCGCTGCTTCTTTCGAATTTCGTTTTTCCGGTAATTAACATGCCGGAGGCTTTGCAATATATAACGCTGATTGTTCCGGCAAGATATTTCATAGATATTTTATCGGGTATCTATCTGCGCAATCTCGGTCTTGCCTATCTGTGGCCAAGCATGCTGGTTCTTTGTGTAATGTTTATGGTGCTGACGTTTTTTAACTATAGAATGCTGAAAAAGGAAGGATTATGAGCTGGCTTCGAATACGGGAACTGGTGCGCAAGGACTTCATTCAGCTTTTTAGCGACAGGCGGAATCGCGCTTTGATGTTTATCTTTCCTTTTATTCAAATGCTTATTTTCGGCTATGTCGTCAATTACGATATCAGTAATATTCACATGGCAGTTCTGGATTATTCAAAAACACAGGAGAGCCGGGCGCTGCTGGTTAATTTTACAGGAAGCAATCTTTTCCATATCACGCATAACACAACCGATGAACGGCAAATGACCGAACTGCTGCTCCAGGGGAAGGTTGATATGGGTATAAAGATAGACAAGGATTTTGCCTCCGTTATCAGAAGAGGACAAACAGCTCCTGTCCAGATCCTTGTCGATGGTTCGATGAGTAACATGGCTTCCATGAGAGTGGCATACACGGCGTCAGTTTTGAATAAATTCAACCGCAAAACCCTGCGCGAACTTTATCCGATGAATATGAGTTATGGAAAAGTAGATGCGCGTATCAGAACATGGTATAACCCCAATCTCAACAGCAGGTACTTTTTTGTTCCCGGGATCGTTGCGTTTCTGGTTATGATTACCTCTTTCATTCTGACCTCCATCGCCATCATCAGGGAAAAAGAAGACGGCACCATGGAACAGCTTATTGTCACACCTTTAAAATCTTATGAATTTATCATCGGCAAAACGATTCCTTACATTATTCTTTCTCTTTTTCAGATGTTTGCCGTTACTGCTGTTGCCATTTACTGGTTTGAAATACCGTTTAAAGGCAGTCTTCTGGTGCTTTTTATTGCCACCTGCCTTTTTATGCTGAGCACACTGGGTATCGGACTGTTTATATCTACCATAGCGGCAACCAAACAGCAGGCGATGATGACGGCTTTCTTTTTCGTTCTGCCGTTTTTCATGCTCAGCGGTTTTGTCTTTCCCATATCCAATATGCCTCAGGTGGTGCAGTGGCTGACTTATCTGAATCCGCTAAGATTTTTTCTCGTAATTCTCCGGAATATTTTTCTTAAAGGAGTTGGATTTGAAGTGCTCTGGCCCCAATTTATGGCATTGACTATTTTAGGAGCGATAGTCTTTACCGGCGCGATCCTCCGCTTTAAAAAACGGCTGGATTAGTAACGATTTATCATATATTATTGTTCCGGCAATTAGACAAATAAACAATGTCATTCCGAATCCCGATTTATCGGGATGAGGAATCTTAATATCAAGATTTCTCGCGGAGTATGATCCCGCGCATGCGGGACTTCGAAATGACACAGAGATTTAGAATTGGAATAATTTTTCAGGAAACTGATTCATGCTTAAAGTAATTACAGAACAGGCGGCTATTAAAAAGCATGCCGGACAATTCAATAAAAAATTCAAGCCATTTATTGATGAAGAAATAAAAGTAAAGCTTGGACATCAGGGCGCAAGTTTCCCTGCGAAAGTATTATGGTCAAGCAGCCTGGACATCTGGAAGTTCTCGCGCGCTGTAAAAGATGTCCGGTATTGGAACGCCTTTGGTGTGGAAAAACCCGGAACGTCAGGAGTGCTTTCCATAGCTTCCGAAATTAATTTCCCCTGGGCTCAAATAGATCGAAAAACAGGTGGTGCATTTGCTCAGGATTCGTGGGGCAATGTTTTTGTTGTTCACCGGGGGAAAATCGGTGGCGGAAGAAAAGGCGTAGGTAAATCTCTCTTCGAACAAAGTTATCGAGGTGTCTGGTCTTTTATGGAGGATGGAGCTTCCATCAGCCAGGTGGCCGTGATCGGCCATCTGGCTTCCAGTCGCTTTGCTTTGCAGGTGGCGCAATTTGTGAAAAAAATAGAAATAATGAAGTTGTCGGCTGCCGAATCAACACAAACAGAAATGGATTTTTCGGAGATAACTTTTCGTGAAGACTTGATAGGAAGCGAAACATCCCTGTCCGAAGATGAGATAATTTCTGCATGCGATCATGACCTTGTTGTAAGCGAATTGGCTGTACTTCTTCAACGGCAGAAAATTAAAATAGGAAATGATATGGAAAATGAACTTTTTACAGTTGATTCATCCGAAAACAGGATTTCTCATATTTTTGAAATTGTAACCGATGCAAAAGAAAAAAACATACTGGCTGCCGCAGGCAAATTACTTTTACAAACATCCGCTGCTGCCGTAAATCCTCTCCCTGTTTTAGTTCTACCGGAAGAAAAAATAAATCAATATGAGACGGAATTAAGAAGAATCAATATCTCTGTTATCGGTTTTTACTGGCGGGAAGAAAACGCTGTTTTTTCAGGCTTGGAGAAAATCAGGTTTGAGTAATGTCCTGAACGTAAGGCTCTGAAATTTTCCTGCAATCAAAAATAATTCTATTCCCGTGCGGGGAATTTCTGTAAGTCATGCGTTATATCTTCTATCGGGGTTTCTCTATCCAGAGCTTCCCGTTCTTCTTCGAAATCAGCAAACTCACGGGCGATATTTCTGAATTGTTCTTGAATTTCAATAAAAGCATCTACCATATCAGGATCAAAGTGAGTACCACGGCCTTTTTTAATGATTTCCACAGCCAGGGCATGCGAAAAAGGTGGTTTGTAAACTCTTTTACTGGTCAGAGCATCATAAACATCGGCCAAAGCCATAAGTCTGCCGCTGATAGGAATTGCATCTCCTTTTAAACCTTTTGGAAAGCCTGAGCCATCCCATTTCTCCTGATGGGAGAGAGCTATTTCTGCGGCAACTGTCAGAAAAGAATTCTTGCCGAGTTTACTAACGGAAGATTCAATTACTTCATAACCGATAGTAGTATGAGTCTTCATAATTTCGACTTCTTTCTCAGTCAACTTTGTCGGTTTTAGTAAAATATTATCAGGAATGGCCACTTTGCCGATGTCATGCAGAGGCGCAGACTTGTATAACATGTCAATGTTTTCGTCACTTAGAAATTGTTTGTACTTGTCATGCTTTTTGAGGTGCTCTGCCAGTAATTTTACATACGTCCTCGTTCTCTTGATATGTCCACCGGTTTCTTTGTCGCGATATTCGGCCAAATTTGCCATGCTTTCAATGGTTACATCCTGAGTCAGAAGCAGTTCAGTCATGCCGGAGAGCATTTTTCTTTCTTCCAACCGGTGTTTTAGAAGAGTTAGGAACATGTAATTACAGACAACAGCTGTAATCGGAAATATCGTTCCTACAAACAAGCCAGTACGAAAGAAAACCTGTTGTGTTGTCAGCCATAACCCGACAACAAAGATTAACATAACAATAAAAACAAAAGCAGCACTTCTGAAAGCAATAAAAAGGCTTAATATTATACCCGAACCTAAAATAAGCATCATTATTACACCATTGGACCAATCGGGTATTGAAATGAAATCACCTCTTATTAGATTATCAACAACTGTAGCATGTACTTCTACGCCGGGTAAAATCTGACCAAAAGGTGTATTAAGCAATTCTTTCAGACCGATTGCCGAGGTGCCGACCAAAACTATCTTCCCCCGTAGACGTTCTGAAGAAACGTTTCGATTCAAAATGTCGGCTGCCGACACATATTCATATTTGTTCTCCGAGTTTCTGAACTTGATTAGCATTTGACCATGCTCATCAACAGGCATAGACGTTCCCTTGTAATTGATTGATTGCAGGGTATTTCCGTCTTTTTTTAGAATAAGATTATCAAGATTTTTAATTTTCAAAACTGTGGCAAGCGCGAGACTGGGATACACGTTTTCGTTATATTGAATAAGCATCGGAAGGCGCCTTAGCATTCCATCCGGATCAGGGCTGAAATTAATAAAACCTGATGAATCAACCTTTTCTGAAAACATCTTTAAATTGCATAAGACACCAATACCTCCCGGAAGACAGGTATTTTTCACCTGTTGGCTAACATTTTGAATAAAGGAAACCTTGACCGGATGTAAAACGCATTGTTCCGAACTTCTTTCACTACTGTTAAATTGAAATCTATTACCCAGGACAAATGGTCCGCCTGCCAATGTTTTAGCAAGAATTTGGTCGTTATCACTTAAAGCATCAGGCAGCTTATCCATAGTTATCTTTAATTTATAAGTGTCTCCGAGATCTTTAAGCAGTTTTTTTGCAGACGTCCTGTCGGGTTCGGGAAAAAACATGTCGAGACCGATTACCACCGGCTTCATGGCCGCTATCTTATCAAATAGCTCGGCGACTCTGTAACGAGGCCAGGGCCATTGCCCATACCGATTCAGACTTTTTTCATCAACATCAACGATTACTAACTTTTTACTGGCGTGATTGTTCGGGAATTTTTTCAGAAGAAGGTCGTAGTTCATAAAATCAAGCCGTTGCATCAGAGTTGGTTTGAAGAAAAAGAGAGCTGCAAAAACAAGAGTCCACACAACGCCCCAGATGAAGATACGGCGGCTTTCCGATCCCGCGCTGGCGATAGAATTTGCGGCGTACGAAGTTGAAAGTTTACTCGAATCTTTTTTCATGAATAATCCCGCAGTGTCAACAGAAGTTATTATCTTATCGTTATTTCTACCCTGCGGTTTCTAGGTTCAGCAACTTCATCAGCAGTTTTAATGAGAGGATTACCTTCCCCGTGTGAAGTAACAGTTATATTGGCAGGAATTGCGCCGTTAGCCACCAGTATTTTGTATGTTGCCTGAGCCCTTTCCAAAGATAATTTGTAGTTATATTCGTTTTCACCAACAGTGTCGGTGTGCCCCGAAATAACAATATCAGTTGAACTCCTGCTTTGTATAGCTTGAAAAATTTTCGGCAGAACAGTCTTAGACTTATCAGTCAGTTCATCCGAGCCTTCTAAGAAATAAAGGATGACTGTGATTGGCTGAAGCGGTTGAGCGGCCAGAGCATCGGAAAAGGTATCCTGAATTTCTTTATCGCCGAGAGTTGTTACTTTACCAGGTGATGTTTTTTGGTCTATAACCTTTACGGACTGATTCTTTTCATTCAAAATCTGCTGTCCGCCTTCATTCGTAACTGACAATTGTCCTACATTGCCATCTGGATCAGGAATTAAGATAACCATGCTTCTGGCTCCACATCCGGCTAAAACCAGAACAAAACCTAAACATAAAAATGTTTTAATAAAATCCTTCATGTAGTCCTCCTTTGCCATGATTGTCTGACCAATTAACAACTCATGAAAAAAGTCTTGTTTCAACCAGCAGAGACTGAGATTATCTGCAGCAATCCACCTGAACTAAGAAATGTGTGCCACGAATGCCTATTGTTGCATCGGGAGTTTGGAATTTCACCGATTCCGGAGATTGCCTTCCGATAATTCCTGAAAGATAGGAGGCCGTGCCTTTGGCCATCCTGGCGATCATCGAGAATAGGCCTTTTTCGGGGGCAAAAACATACTTGTCTATTAGAATTTCACTGTCAGGACCAAGGGATAGAATAGAATTGTCCTCGAAGATAATGCCTACAGAGCTTGCCATGCCGGTACGTATAGTATCATTTTGGAAAAGTTTATCACCGATAGCGAGGGGAATTTGTTTGCCGCTGCGAATTACAACAACATCACCTTTGCTTGTTTTTGTTTTTCCTATTGGCGATTCTTCTCCCATGGCAAGGCATGGCAGCAGAATGGTCATGATGAGAAAGAGGGTACGCAGTCGTTTCATAGGTAAACTCCTTTCTTGTTAAAGTTGTGGGTTACCCATATTTCGTGCGAGCATTTAACGCACGAACCCTGTTTTTCTTATTTAGTATTGGTAATAATAACACAAGTCGTTTATAAAAATCCATCTTTTTTCAGTTAGTTATCTCTCTGTTGCTTTATTACAGTACAGATAGCGCAGATTTAATTTCTAAGTTTAATTATTAATTGGACGATAATTTTAATCGTGAACGTGATGTTTTGCAGTGTTGCAGAGAAGTTTTGCTTCATTGCAGGAATTGGATTCAAATTGCAAAATCGGGTGATTAATTTTGAATTTCTCATAAAGAGTATGTCTTATTTTCTCCGCCAGTTCATCTACAGCACTTAACCTTTGATCCGGCAATGTGATGTGTACAGCCAGGGCAATATTTTCAGCAGACGGATTCCAGACATGCAGATCATGAATTTCTTTGATACCATCGATTGATTCCAGAGATTTTTGAATATCGGATAAATCTATGCCCGGTGGTGTAGCGTTCATTAGAATAAGAACGCTGTCTTTTATAAGGCTCCAACCACTGAATAATATCATAGTGACGATCAGCCATGAAAATACAGGATCAAGCCAGAACCATGGCTTGTAAAGCCAGACAAATCCCAATATTGCAACAACCAGAGAGGTGGCAGCATCACTGAGCATGTGCAGAAAGGCGCTTTTCATGTTCAGATTTGTTTTTGAACCGGTATGCAGCATCAGAGCGGAAATAGAATTACCGGCAAATCCCAAAAGAGCAATCCAGATAACAAATTGTCCCGCAATCGGCTGAGGATTTCGGAATCTATACCAGGCCTCTATCGCGATATAAACGCCTGCACCATACAGCAGAGCGACGCTAATTAACGTAGCAAATATTTCCACGCGCTTGAAACCGAAGGTGTGTTTATGAGTAGGACCACGTTTGCCCAGAAGCAAGGCAGCGTAGTTAATAACGAGAGAAACAAAATCACTTAAATTATGCAGGGCATCGCTGATGAGCGCCATACTACCGGAGACAATACCGCCGTAAATCTGTACTACCGGAATAATCAGATTCATAAACATGGAGACAATTAAGCGCTTGCCCCATGATGCTTCTGCGCGTTTGTGATGGTTGTGCTCGTGTGTGGACAAGGTTCCTCTTTCATAAAGCTGGTATTTACCAGTAATCCTAGCATATTTCACAACCTATTAAAATCTGCATTAATGGTTGGTACTGTAATTATTATAAATATTTCTATTGACAAAACAATGGAGTATAATTATATGTAAGCAAACTGACACTTAGAGCGTTATTATGAAAAAAGACATTTGCTCCATAATAATTATCAACATTATAATTAGCTTCTGCATAGGAGGCCGGGGCGCGGTATAGTATTATTTATAAATAAGCAAAATTCAAATCCGCTGCCAGGCAAACCCGGCAGCGGATTTTTTTTGAAGGAGAAGGGGAAATGAAAAATAAAGTACTGGTTTACGACACAACTTTACGGGATGGTACGCAGGGTGAGCAGACAAATTTTTCGGCTGAGGAAAAACTGCGCATTGCTCAGCGTCTTGACGATATTCATTTTCACTATATTGAGGGCGGTTGGCCCGGTTCCAATCCCAAGGATATGCGTTTTTTTGAAATGGCCAAAAGCATTAAGTTCAAAAACTCGCGTCTGACTGCGTTTGGCAGTACGCGCCGCGCTCATACCAAGACGGAATCGTGTCCGAATCTCAAGGCTTTAATCAAAGCGGGGACCACCGCTTGCGCTATTGTCGGGAAATCATGGGATTTGCACGTCACCGACATTCTGAAAACAGACCTTGACGAAAATCTGGCGATGATTGCCGATTCCATCGAATATCTGAAATCGCTGGGCAGGGAAGTGCTCTTTGACGCCGAGCACTTTTTCGACGGTTATAAAAATAATCCGCGTTACACGACCAAAGTGGTGAAAACGGCGCTAGCCGCCGGAGCGGATTTTATTGTTCTTTGCGATACCAACGGCGGCTCTCTGCCTCATGAAATCTGTACTATCGTGAAAAGAATATCCGCTCATGTTCCTTTGGAAAAGATGGCAATTCATACACACAATGACGGAGGGCTTGCCGTGGCGAATTCCATTGCCGCCGTGCAGAAAGGCGTAGTCATGGTTCAGGGCACGGTCAATGGTTACGGTGAAAGATGCGGAAATGCCGATTTGATTACACTCATTGCCAATTTGCAATTAAAGCTAGGCAAAAAATGTCTGCCGCCGGAATCAATCAGGCAACTAACCAATTTATCTCATTACGTAAGTGATGTGGCCAATGTGCCACCGCTTAATTCGCGTCCATTTGTCGGACGCAGCGCCTTTGCACATAAAGGCGGTGTGCATGTCAGCGGCATCGTCAAAAACTCCGTTGCCTATGAGCATATCCAGCCGGAGCTGGTCGGCAACCACCGGCGCGTTCTGGTTTCCGAACTGGCGGGAAAGAGCAATGTGGAATATAAAGCAAAGGAACTGGGCATCGATATTACTAAAGATGACGCAATCAGTAAAAAGATAGTACATGAGGTCAAGCTTATGGAAGACCGCGGTTTTCAGTTCGATGCCGCCGACGGCTCGCTTTCTCTGCTGATGAAGAAAGCTATCGGTGAATTTGTCGAACCGTTTAATCTGGAAACCTTCAGCGTGATTACTTCACGAAGTGAAAATAACCCGTGCCTTTCTCAGGCGACTATTAAAATATCGGTTGCCGGTGAGGAGGAATTGACCGCCGCGGAAGGCAATGGTCCGGTAAACGCTTTGGACCAGGCCCTGCGCAAAGCACTGACCAAGTTTTATCCGCAAATCAAGGAAATGCATCTGGTTGATTTCAAGGTGCGCACGCTGGAAGGTTCGGAAGGCACCGCCGCGGGTGTCCGGGTGCTTGTGGATTCGACGGACGGCGAGGAATTCTGGAGTACCATCGGTGTTTCCGAAAATATTATCGAGGCCAGTTGGCAGGCTTTGGTTGACAGTATTGAATACAAATTGAGCAAGGAGGAAAACCTTAATCTAAAATAACAACAGGAATAATCTTTGGTTTCCTGCAAAGCTCTCGTTGCGAAAGAATCATTTTTGGTATATGACCTTCATGAAAGTTGGTAAAATTACAGGAAATTAGAAGATGTTGCTATCGATTAACAGTCTGAATCCGCAAATGCGGCTAATAAAAAAAGCCGCGGATGTCCTGCGTGAGGGAGGAATAGTAATTTATCCGACGGACACGGTTTACGGATTAGGCTGTGATTTATCAAATAAAAAAGGTATTGAAAAAATTTACGAGTTAAAAAGACGAAACAGAAAACAACCGTTGAGTTTTGTCTGCTCGGATCTAAAACATATTAGTCAGTACGCCAAAGTTACCGACTACGCGTATAAAACAATGAAAAGACTGTTACCGGGAGCTTATACTTTCATTCTGGAAGCGTCACGTCTGGTGCCGAAAATTATTTTGCCGAAAAGGTCAACGACAGGAATAAGGGTGCCCGACAATCAGATTTGCCTGACTTTGGTCAAGGAACTGGGTCAGCCGATAATCAGCACCAGTGTGAAAACAGAACAAGGTGAAACATTAGGCGATCCCTCTGTTATTAAAGAATATTTCGGCAAGACAGTTGACTTAATTATTGATGGTGGTATTATTGTACCGCAACCATCCAGTGTTATCAGCCTTGTGGGCGACAACATAGAAATTATAAGAATAGGAAAAGGCGATATAAGCGCCTTTCTATAAATACAACAGGTCGCGCGGATATTTGTGAATAGACACACAAAAAGTCTATTGCAGCATGGATAAGATTGAGAATATCGGCGACTAAAAAGGACATTTATGAAACACACGATGCTCGTTAACGCTGTTCATAAAGAACAGATGCGGATGGCTACGGTTAACGAAAAGGGTATTCTTGTTGATTTCAACATTGAAATGCCGACAAGGGAACCAATTACCGGTAATATTTATAAAGGTAAGGTTCTTAAAGTTGAGCGCGGCCTTCAGGCAGCCTTTGTTGATTACGGAGGCTCTAAAGATGGTTTTCTTCCAATTAAAGATGTCGGTTCTGAATATTTAACCCAACAAGAAAATGGCCAGGATCATGGCAAGCCTGTTCTGAAGGTCGGACAGGAAATAATAGTTCAGGCCGTTAGAGAAGCGATTGGCAATAAAGGAGCCCTCCTTACCTCTTATGTTTCTCTTCCCGGCAGATATATGGTTCTGCTTCCCAACAAACCCGGCAGCGGCATTTCCCGCAAAGTTGAAGATGAAGAAGACCGGCAGAAAATAAAAAATATAATGAAGCAAATTAAAATCCCTGAGAATATGGGATTTATTGTCAGAACGGCCGGTTTCAACCGGACAAAGCAGGAAATTGCCCGTGACTATCAACATCTCGTGCGTCTTTGGAAAGAAATCAATAAAAAAGCAAACAGTCTTAATAAAACTTCCATGATTTATCAGGAAACAGATTTCGGCGTACGCAGTTTACGCGATTACCTTACTTCGGAAATTGATGAAATTCTGGTTGATGATCCGGAGACTTTTCGCAAAATGCGGGCTTATTTGAGAGCTATTTCTCCACGTTATATAAAAATACTCAAACATTACAAAGAAAAAACACCTCTTTTTGACAATTATAAATTAGAAGATCAAATACGCGTTATCTATCAGGAACGTGTAGAGCTTAAATCCGGAGGACACATTGTTATAAATCCGACAGAAGCTATGATTACGATTGATGTTAATTCCGGACGCGCTTCCAATAAGAAAAATATTGAAGAGACAGCTTTTAAAACAAACATTGAAGCCAGCGAGGAAATTGCCAGACAATTGCGGTTACGCGACTTAGGTGGATTGATTGTCATCGATTTTATTGACATGATGGATAAAAAACACATTGCCGAAGTGGAGAAATCTTTCAAAACAGCTCTTAGTATAGATAAAGCAAGAATTCAGCTCTCGAGAATTTCCAAATTCGGGATACTCGAATTATCACGGCAAAAGAAACAGTCGACAATTCAGGAAATCAGTTACACGAAATGTCCTTTCTGTAAGGGCAGCGGTTTGCGTCAATCTCTGGAAGCTGCGGCGCTGGGAGCTTTTCGTAAGATTGAATCAGAGGCCGTTAAGGGAATTTGTTCTGAATTGAAAATAATCTTACCGCATGAAATCGCCGATTATATTCTCAACCGGAAAAGAAGCGAATTGTTGGATTTAGAGTTGGAGTTCGATGTTGCTTTGAATATTGCCGGCAGTGCGGAAATAGCCTGGGATAAGGTAACCATACAGCAAATAGCCAAAGAGCATGTTGATGATCAGGACCATACGGAAGAAATAAAGGACGCGGAAGCTCAAGAGGCTTCGAGATCAATTGTTGAGGAAAAAGTCTCAGTAAACGGAGAAAAGCGCACTAAAAAGAAAAACCGCCGGAGACCACGGCACAAGAAGAGAAAACCGATGGAATCGTCAACGGAAACTTCTCCGGCAATGAATGGTGCATCTGCGATTGTTCAGGAAGTTCTAGGGGAAGATAATTTGCCGGCAGCGGAAAATACTCCGGCGAAATCCAGTCCCTTTATTATTGAACCGGCTAAGCCTGAAAAAGATATTGTTAATACAAGA
>LNQE01000882.1_pt1 | contig 27375 bp, 26 predicted proteins | sample 603111 | NCBI WGS metagenome assembly LNQE01 (sample SAMN04260313, study PRJNA301899) | hydrocarbon metagenome | isolation source: hydrocarbon-contaminated ditch | place: Germany: Bremen | collected 1998
TCCGCGAGGGCTTCCTTGATGGCGTCATTCACAAGCTTCGATAATGACTGTGAAGTTTCAACTGCTTTTAGTTTAAGTGCTTTGTGTAATTCCGGGTCCAAATATACAGTGGCACGCATTGCCTCTACTCCCATAATATCACCTCCCTTGTTATTTTGTATCTATAGCACTAAAACGTTATAACGTCAACGGTTTTCTTTTTTATAGCAAGCGAAAAAATCAGCCGGAGCGAAGTGATCGGCTGTATTTGCATTGTTAGAAGTTACACACACCTTTGCCTCCATCATGCAGTGAAGCGCGCTTGAAATTTTCTATATTGTTTTGTTTTTCTTGGGTAAGGGTTTCGTAATATTGTTTATATAGGCCAGCATGCTTACTCTCGAAAGTTATTAGGTTATTCCTTAAATAATTCGGTGCATCTGCGTCCAGACAAGCCTCACTAGCGAGTTTTATATATATTTCACCGACCACATCTGGATACTCATCAGCAAGTTTATCGAGAAGATTTATATAAATGAATCCGTCATATAATTGATCAAATCTTTTCGGGTGAAATATTTCTATAAATGACTTGAATGACCTTGGAAAGCTGTTCAAATATAGCTTTTTGAGTTCACTTGAATTTGGGTTATCGAATATAGCTAGCGCTTGTTTATGAATTAATTTCGCTAAAGGCGACAATCCTGCTTCAGATGTTTCTTGCACTATTTGATGGTAGCTCTTGCTAACTTCCTTACCATTCTCAAACATGGATATACGACCGTCATAAGGGTTGGCGAAGGCCGATACCGCAAACATTAAAAGTATTAAGGTAGTAAAGAGTTTCATGTCATTATCGCTTCTAACTTTCAAGCTCACTGGATTTCACGGAGCGCAGCGGAGTGAAATGCCAGTGCAGCGCCTTGTTCGGCGACGTTTTTTACCTCTGCCCGTTCATTCAGCTTTTGCAAAAGTGTACGTCTTCCTTCCTTTTCGGACCAATTTGAATATGCCAGCGTCAGTCACCCTTTTGAGAACCTGCTCTTCTTTCATATGGTGGTCACTGAAAGATAATGTCCCGTCAGCTTTCAGTACTCTGTGGATCTCTCGCAGGACTTCGTCGGGGCGATCAAGATCATGAAAAACATCGTACAGTAGGACCGTGTCCACACTTTTGTCCTGGATTCCGGTCCGGCAATCAGACTCGATTGTCTCGAGGTTCTTATACCTTTTGCGATTCGCCATCTTCTTGACCTCATGGATGGCGAGTGGATGTAAGTCGAGGGCATAAATCATGCCGGATGGCCCCACCAAGTCTACAAGTGGTGCAATATAACCCCCTGGGCCGCAGCCGAAGTCAAGTACGACGAATTCAGGTTCTATTCCGGCTTCCTTTATAACCTCCGAACGAGGTCGAAGCAGATCCCGCACCTTGAACAAGAGACTCATGAGCTTAAATCCCAAGCTAGGCATTGGCTTTTTCAAGATATCTCTCTCCTTCATATTCTTTCCGCCAAACGGAGCCGCGGCTGAGCCGGCCCGTGTAACGGGATCTGTTCTAGTCGCTTGTTCTTCCCTCCAATCTATCTGATCTTGCGGATGCTATTGTTTTCCCTGTCAGCAATATAAAGGCTCACACCATCGGTAGTAATGCCTTCTGGAGTGTTAAACCTAGCCTCACTACCCATACCGTCAGCAAAACCAGCATTACCAGCACTTCCGGATATAGTGGTTACAACACCAGTCGCGATAACCATTTGCCTGATGGTATTTCCAAAGTCGCAAATATATAGATTGGTACCGTCAGAAGTTATGCCGCGTGGAGTTGAAAACAGTGCTGCTGTTCCCGTGCCATCTGTAGAACCTGATTTACCTCTTGTCCCAGCGATGGTCGTCACAACGCCGGTTGCAATGACCACTTTGCGTATAAGGTGATTACCGTCGTCAGTAATATAAAGGTTTGTTCCATCGGTCGTGATGCCTGATGGTGCCCAAAAACTTGCTGCCGCGCCTGTTCCATCGTCCCATCCCAAAACACCTGAACCGGCCAGCGTGGTTACAACGCCAGTTGCAATAACAATTTCCCGGATTCTCGCGTTATATAAATCAGTCACATAGAGGTTTATGCCATCGGTAGTAATACCACCGGGCCGGTTAAACGTCGCCGCTGTTCCTGTGCCATCGGTAGAGCCCTCAATTCCCGGACTGCCGGCCAGCGTGGTTACGACTCCCGTTGAAATTACCACCTTGCGTATAGTGCTGCTGTCTTGATCAGTAATGTACAGATTCTTACCGTCAGTAGTGATACCGTGCGGAAAATCGAAACTTGCCAATGTTCCAGTACCATCCAAGGCGCCCATACTTCCATTACCGGCCAATGTCGTCACTGCGCCTGTTGATATATCAATCATGCGGATTGCATTATTCCATGTATCAGCAACAAATAGACGCGTACCGTCAGTTGTTATGCCCAATGGGCGGTTAAAACGTGCCTCCGCACCGCGCCCGTCTGTGAAACCTTCGGACGGGTTCCCGGCAAATGTTGTAACCGCAGTTGAGGTAATCACTACCTTGCGAATGCTCCCATTTCCGGTATCAGCGATATAGAGATTTGTCCCATCAGTTGTAATTCCGGCAGGACCATCAAATTTCGCAGCAGTACCAAATCCATCCACCTTGCCCCAATTTCCTGCACTTCCACACAAAGTTGTCACAACGGCTGTTGCCGTGTCGATCTTGCGAATTGTCTGATTGCTCTGATCAGCAACATAGAGGATTGTACCGTTTAGTGCAATTCCTTTTGGACGATAAAACCTTGCTGCTTCCCCCGTGCCATCCTCATGACCGGTGTTGCCCGCGCTACCCGCTATAGTAGTCACAGTGCCTGTTGCAATTACCACCTTTCTTATCGTGCTGTTGCCCGTGTCAGTCACGAAAAGATTGACGCCATCCGTAATAATTCCATCAGGGCTTCGGAACCTTGCTGCTTCCCCCGTGCCGTCGTCGGAACCGGAGTTACCCGCGCTACCTGCGATAGTGGTCACGGCACCGGTAGCAATGACCACCTTTCTTATTGTGCTGTTTACAAAGTCAGTGACATAAAGATTTGTACCATCCGTAGCAATGCCTGTTGGCCCATCAAACCTAGCCGCACTGCCCACGCCATCGACGGAACCAAACTTTCCCGGACTTCCGCATAGAGTCGTTACCATACCTGTCGCAATTTCTATCTTGCGAATTGTATCGTTATTTGAGTCGGATACAAATAGGTTCGTCCCGTCAGATGTAATACCTAAAGGGTAATTGAATCTAGCAACAGGTCCGATACCGTCTGTTGAACCTGTCATCCCCGCGGCTCCAGCCAAAGTAGTCACGGCGAGTGTGGCAATGACGATCTTGCGTATCGTATGATTCCCGGAATCGGCTACATAAAGGTTTATTCCGTCGGTTGTGACGGCATATGGCCAATTGAAGACCGCTTCCAAACCTGTACCGTCAAAACCCGGTATCGGCCCGGATAAGGTTGAAACCATCTGCGATAGCGATAGGGGGGCATCTTGGACAGAGCCACCCATGACTACAGGAACAGACGAATTATTATCAGTTCCCAAAGAAGAACTTGAACCCCCGCTACATGCGGCAAGCAAGAAAAATAGCGTAACCCACATAATTGATAGTCGAAAATTCATCACTTCTCCTTCTTTATGTATTAAAAGTCACAGCGTGCAGCAATACCTGATCCCCTCACTAACTTTTAAAATATGTAAAATTTGAATCTGAAAAATTTAAGATGAGACGTGCCAATAAAAGCATAAATATTAATAATATGTCAATGGTTTTAATATGCGATTCGAAAAAAAGATTTCTTATTAGATTTGATGTCTGGATACCGGCTGTTTACTCCGGCAGGGAACCCCGGCGCATGCCTGGGCATGCCGGATGAGCCGGTATGACGTTTTATTAATGTATCCGCAAAATACTTTGTTTGCTTGTAATCCTTGACACATCTTTCAGATTTCCATAATATGTTGTCCCAGTAAAAAAATAAAGGATATTTTCCCATGGCCAAGCCCCGAATTCTGTTTATGGGTACACCTGATTTTGCACTTCCCGCTTTGAGCCTTCTGCATGGGCAGAATTATCCGATCATCGGCGTAGTCACCCAGCCCGATCGCCCCAAGGGAAGAGGCTTAAAGGAAGTCGCTTCTCCCGTTAAAATACTGGCGCTTGAGCTGGGTTTGCCTGTTTTTCAGCCGGAAAAAGTAAATGACCCGTCTTTTCTGGAAACTTTTAAGAAACTTAACCCGGATATGGTTGTGGTAGTGTCTTTTGGACAGATTCTGCCCAAAACCATCATTGATTATCCGCCGCTGAAATGTCTGAATATTCACCCTTCTCTTCTGCCGAAATACCGCGGAGCGGCACCTCTCAACTGGCAGATTATCCGCGGAGAGACAAAAACAGGTGTTACCATTATGTTAATGGATGAGGGAATGGATTCCGGTGACATTATTCTGCAGGAGGAAACACACCTCGGCTCAACAGAAACGTGCGGTGAACTGCACGACCGACTAGCGCAACGGGGCGCAGTACTACTGATAGAATCCATCGAGCAAATAGCGCAGGGAGCCGCCAAGAGAAAACCGCAGGATCCATCCGGCATAACATTCGCGCCGCGACTGAAAAAAGAGACGGGAAAAATTGATTGGCACAACAATGTCTCGGATATTGTAAATCTGATACGCGGTTTGAGTCCAATGCCTGCTGCTTACACTCATCTTGATGGTCAATCTCTGAAAGTTTTCACAGCCGAAGCACGACTGGAAAATATTAATCAGCCACCGGGCACAATCGGTACTGCCAATGCAGCAGGACTGCCTGTTGCGGCAGTGGATGGTTACGTTATTTTAAAAGATATACAATTGGCGGGAAAGAAAAGAATGCCGGTTTCGGACTTCCTGCGCGGCTATCACTTAAAGACGGGAAGTGTTTTGCAATGAAAAAATAAGTTTTGCATCAATCGGAGGGCCGGGAATTTATGCATCATACGATTTTTAACACACCCATTGTAAAATCATTCTTTCGTGGTATTTCCCTGGCTCTTTTAAAAATACTCGGTTGGAAAGTATCTGGACGACTGCCCCAAAAAGAAAAATTTGTCCTTATTGTCGCGCCACATACATCCAACTGGGATTTATTTTATGGAATTATTCTGGCATTTGCGCTGAAACTTGATGCCATTTACGTCGCCAAAAAAGAATTGTTTCGCGGACCTTTTTCACTGCCGATGAAGTGGTCGGGAGCTATTCCGGTTGACCGGTCATCGCACACTCATTTTGTTGAACATATGGCATCCCAGTTTGAAAATAATAAAAAATTTGTTCTCGCTCTTGCTCCCGAAGGCACACGTCATAAAAAGGATTGCTGGAAGTCGGGATTTTATTATATTGCTCTGAAAGCCCATGTTCCCATTTTACTGGCTTTTATTGATTACGAAAGGAAAACCGGGGGAGCAGGTCCTCTAATATATCCTACCGGTGACATGGAAAAGGACATGGAAGTAATCCGCAATTTTTATATGACAGTCAAAGGCAGATATCCAGAAAACGCAAGTTCTGTGGTTATCCGTGCTAAATCATGAAAAAATCTGTTCGCCATCTGGCTCTCGACATTTTAAATCAAGTACGTAAAAGCCATTCTTTCGCTGGCGATTTGCTCGATACATGTCTTGATTCGAATTCGCTTTCCGGAACACCGGACGGAAGGCTGCTTACGCATCTTGTTTATGGTGTGCTGCGTCTCCAAGGTCATCTGGACTGGATTTTGAAGAAGCTCTATCGCGGCGATTTTGAAAAGATGGACGAAGGCATAAAAAATGTTCTTCGGATAGGCATTTTTCAGCTTAAATTCAGCGACCGCCTGCCGGATTTTGCTGTTGTGGATGAAGCAGTCAAGATTGCCAAAATACTAAAGCCGGACAAAAGTGCTCTGGTTAATGCAATTTTAAGAAATTATCTGCGCCGTGGAGAAAGCATATCATTTCCTGCTCCCGAAAAAAATCCGGCCGAATATATAGCCTCGTTTTATTCTCATCCGATCTGGCTGGTTAAGAAATGGATTAAGCTGTTCGGCACTGAAGAAACGATTCTTCTATGCTCCGCCAATAATGAACTGCCCCCTTTGACTGCCCGCGTTAATACTTTGAAAATATCACGAAAAGACTTGATGCAAGAATTTACAGCGGCCGGATTCACGCCGGAGGCAACCGAATATTCACCCGTCGGTATTATCCTGAACGTTTCCGCCAGTCCTCTTCAGAAAACCGATTTCTTTAAGAGCGGTTTTCTGCGTATTCAGGATGAAGCGGCGCAACTGATTTCGTATCTGATTAAACCAGAGACAAACGAATCCATATTGGATGCCTGCGCTGGTTCCGGTGGCAAAACTACACATCTGGCCGCCATTCTTAAAAACAAGGGGGAAATTGTTGCGATTGATCGCAATCAGGGAAAAATTGCCGAACTAAAATTGGAAGCAGAAAGGCTGGGGGTAACCATAATTGAGACACAAACAGGTGATCTGGGAGTGAGTCTTCCTAATGCTCTAAAAGAAAAATTCGATTATGTTCTGGTTGATGCACCCTGCTCCGGTACTGGAACATTGCGCCGCAATCCGGAAATAAAATGGCGCGTCACAGAAAAAGATTTGCGAAACTTTACCGCCGCTCAAAAAGTAATTCTGAAAAACGCGGCGGCGGCCGTCAAAAAAGGCGGTCACTTAATATATTGCACCTGTTCGCTTCTTCCTGAAGAAAACGAAAATATTGTCAATGATTTTTTAAAGCACTTTCCTGATTTTTCATTATATTGCCCGATTGATTTAATTAACCGGCAATTGATTGACAGCAGCGGGTTTTTTCACACCTATCCGCACAGACACAAGATGGACGGATTCTTTGGAGCAATCCTCAAATATCATTTTTAATGTAGGGCGCGATTCCCAATCGCGCCGCTTCGGACTGCTCGGGGAGCAGTCCCTACATTATCCACCTCCGTCCCGATGATTCATCGGGACACCTCTCCAGGCATACGCCGGACTAGACGCGCCAGCGGAGGATATGAAATAACATTTTTTCCTCCCTTGATGGGAGGAAATTAAAAGGAGGGTGAAACTCCTGTTATCAATCCCCCGCCTCCGGCATACGCCGGGGTTCCCTACCAGCGTCGGGAATATTTTCATTATTATACTGCCCGATATCATCTTTAATTTAAAACGATATAATATTAATAACTTATACAATTGATTTCAGTTGACGTTTTCAATAGAAAAATGTTATTAGCCATGCAATTTTTTAAGGAGCAAAATAATGTTCGTAAAACAAATGCAGGTAAGCACGATGGCGGTATTTGCCTATCTGGTTGGAGACCCGATAACCGGAGACGCTCTGGTTATTGATCCGGCAGCTGATGTTAAAAAAATTATTGCTGAAGCAAAAAAAAATAATTTACGTATTAACTACATAGTCAATACCCACGGCCATGTTGACCACATCAGCGGCAACACGGAAATGCAAAAAGAGACCGGCGCCAAAATTATTGTTCACGAAGATGACTCCATTATGCTGACTCACACACCGGCCATGATTCTAAAAATGTTCGGAGCAAAAGCATCTCCGCCGGCCGATATTATGGTTAAAGACGGCGATATTATTTCCGTGGGCAACATTGAACTCAAAGTAATCCATACCCCGGGACATTCTCTGGGTGGAATTTGTTTGTATACACCCGGATATGTATTTACCGGAGATACGTTGTTCGTTGAAGCCGTAGGCAGAACAGATTTACCGGGCGGATCATGGAACACAATGCTTGAATCTATACAGAAGAAACTCTTTTGTCTGCCCGATGATACTAAAGTGATGCCCGGACATAATTACGGTCGTATGCCTACTTCCACGATAGGTCATGAAAAAAGTCATAACCCGTTTGTTCAATAAAAGGAGCGTATTTTTATGAAAAAAAGCATACAGACAACGGATTTTAAAAATCTGAAACTGATTGGCCGTGGAAAAGTTCGCGATATTTACTCTGTGAAAAACTATCTGCTCATTGTCACCACCGATCGTATCTCGGCGTTTGATGTTATCATGCCCGGTCCTGTACCGGGTAAGGGTATAATTCTCAATCGCATGTCAGCGTTCTGGTTTGAAAAAATGAAAGATATTATCGACAATCATATTGTTTCTACAAATCCGGCTGACTTTCCCGAAGAATGCACTCCTTATCGCCAGGATCTGGAAGGCAGAAGCATGCTGGTTAAAAAAGCTACTCCCCTGCCGGTCGAATGTATTGTCCGTGGCTATTTAAGCGGTTCCGGCTGGAAAGATTATCAGCACAATAAAACAGTTTCCGGTATTAGACTTCCGGATGGATTAAAAGAATCATCCAAATTACCTGAACCTATTTTCACTCCGACTACTAAAGCAGAGGCAGGTGAACATGATGCACCCATAAACAGGCAGGAAATGGAGGAACTTATCGGAGCGGAATTAACCGACAGAGTTATCAAAATTTCCCTCGCTATTTACCAAAGAGCGGCGGCAACCGCGCTGAAGGCCGGTATTATTATTGCCGACACAAAAATGGAATTCGGCCTGATGGGTAAGGAATTAATACTGATTGATGAACTGCTGACTCCGGATTCATCCCGTTTCTGGCCTGCCGATGATTACGAAGAAGGCCGGCCGCAAAAAAGTTTTGACAAGCAGTTCCTGCGTGACTATCTTCTTTCCATAAAATGGAATCAAAAGCCGCCGGCACCGGAATTGCCCGTGGATATTATAGAAAATACAAAGAAAAAATACGAAGAAGCGCTGAGGCGCCTTGTGGAGTGATATATCTTTCAATATATTGACTTGGACTGAATTATCATTAGATTATAGCTAAATCCAATCAAAAAGAATTTCCCCATTAAGGAGATATATTTTGAGCATTAAAAAACTGCCTGATTATAGTTCAAAACAAAAAATACTATACGTAGACAAAGTTAATCAGAATGAACTTAAGGATTATGGCAACTCTTTTCTAGAAGACGGCTTTTTATCCGACGCGCTGGATTTTTACCAGAAGGCAAACGATAAAGGAGGCATGCAAAAAATTAAGGATATCGCATTTGATCGCGGCGATGTGATGCTTTTTCAGCAGGCGGCCAAAGCCCTTAACGTGGAATTGGAGCCTGCCGACTGGGAAGATATCGGACAGAAAGCTATCGGTTTAAAAAAATATTTTTTTGCCCTGCACGCTCTGGGAAAAACCAACAACGAAGAAATGCTTAATTCTCTCAAAAAAATAATGCATCAAGAGGTTGATTCAAAAAGCGAATGACGACTAAGAAAGATTATTACGAAATTCTAAATGTTGACCGAAACTCTTCTGATGAAGAAATAAAAAAAAGCTACCGCACGATAGCGATGCAGTGTCATCCGGACAGAAATCCGGGAAATAAAAAAGCGGAAGAAAAATTCAAAGAAGCGGCTGAAGCCTACGAAGTATTAAGCGACCGGGAAAAAAGAGAAATATATGACCATTACGGCCATGAAGGATTAAACAGCACCGGTTTCAGAGGATTCAGCGGCTTTGATGATATTTTTTCCCATTTCAGCAATATCTTCGAAGACGCTTTTGGATACAGCAATACGCGTGGTCACTCACGTTCCTCCGCAAGCGCCGGCTCTGATTTACGCTATGATCTGAAAATTTCTTTCATGGAAGCAGCCTTCGGACATACCACTAACATTGATGTGGAAAAACTGACTACATGCCACAAGTGTCACGGAACGGGAGCTTCTCCGGGATCATCTCCGGAAACATGCCGTACCTGCAAAGGTCGCGGCCAGGTAATCCAATCCAGCGGTTTTTTTACCATCAGCTCTACATGTCCGCATTGTAATGGACACGGCAAAGTTATCACCAAACCCTGTGACAACTGCCGCGGCAGGGGAAAAGAACAAGTTTCCAAAACCGTGCAGCTGAAAATTCCCGCCGGTGTGGAAACAGGATCTCGCCTGCGTCTGCGCGGGGAGGGAGAAGCCGGAGAGCGCGGCGGACCCGATGGTGACCTGTATGTATTTATATATGTCGATGAGCATGATTTCTTTTCCCGCTCTGGAGACGATATCATTTGCCGTATTCCTATTTCATTTGTAAATGCTACACTGGGCGCAACCCTTGAAGTACCCACACTTCAAGGTAAAGAAAAATTAAAAATCCCCAAAGGCACACAAAACGGACAGATTTTCAAACTCAAAGGCAAAGGAATTCCTCATCTGAGGGGTTACGGACGCGGCGATCAGATTATTGAGATGTTCGTGCAGATTCCCACAGTAATAAGCAAAAAGCAGGAAGACCTTTTAGTCGAGTTTGAAAAACTAAATCAGACAACCCATTGATTTTTAGTTTTTCCTCATTTTCAATCTTTATACCATTTCTAAAGCAAAGATGATATTGAGGCGGCTAGGCGGAGGCCCGGCATGCGCCAGGTAAACTCTGAGGCGTATTATACATACGTTGAGGAACCGGCATAGGCCGGGCTTCGCTGCCAACAAAAATAGCGCTTTGATTTTGGAATGGTATCGCATAATTGCGATTGCATTACTGTATAACTTGTGCTTAAAATACCTCAATGAAATCTACCGGAGGAAGAAACATGAAAAGAAATAATTTTATTGTCTTGGCCTTGTCGCTGTTTGCTCTTTTTATTTTTTCCGGTTGCGCGGCATTAATTGCAGGAGGAGTCGCTGCCGGAGCAGGCACAGCAGGAACTTATTATTACATCAACGGCGAATTGAAAACTGATTACAGTTTTTCATTTGATGACGTATGGACAGCATGCGAAAAAACCATAGCGGATATGAAAGGCATCGAAGTTGTTCCGGAGAAAGAAATCGCCCGGGGAACAATCAATACATTAATAAATGATGAAAAAGTTAAATTCGATATTACATACAAATCAAAGAATTTAACAACTGTAGCCATTCGGGTAGGCTTACTCGGCAACAAACTATCGTCCCAGCTTCTGCATGACAAAATTGCCGATTACCTGGCTAAAAATTAGCCATAAAGTAGCCGGGTAAATTTAAATGAATAAAAAAGTCATCTTAGGTATACTGATAAGTATAGTCCTGGTTTATTTATCCGTAAGAGGGATTAATTTTCAGGATGTTTTCCGTGATCTGAAAAAAATTCAGTTTACCTATGTTATTTCTTTCATCGTCCTTGTAATGATAATGCAGTGGTTGCGATCTTATCGCTGGGGCGTTATGTTACAGCCGATGGAGAAAATAGATCAATTATCTCTTTTTTCAGTTACCTCGGTAGGATTTCTGGCAATAGCATCAATCCCGGCTAGAATTGGCGAACTGGCCAGACCTTATTTAATTTCCAGGAGAAGCTCCATAAAAATGTCTTCCGCACTGGGAACTATTCTTGTGGAAAGGGTACTGGACAGTTTTACCGTACTGGCAATGGCAGTTATTGTTCTTTTTTATACTGACCTGCCGCAATGGATGATTAAATCCAGCATCATCTTCTTTTTGCTTGCGGTGGTTATGTTTTGTTTTATTATATTTCTGATATTGCGCAGAGACACAGCGCTAAAGTTAATCAACACAATTTTAGGCAAGCTTCCGGGAAGGTTCGCTCATAAAATAGATGAGTTGATTCATCATTTTATCGATGGTTTTCAAATCATTACCAATGTAAAGCTGCTTTTGTATTTATTTTTTCTTTCGGCTTTAATCTGGCTTGTCGATGTTGCGGCTATTTACATGTTGCTTGAGTCGTTCGGTTTTGGTCTGCCGGTAACAACGGCTTTTGTTTTAATGATTATTCTAATCGTGGGTATAGCCCTTCCTGCAGGGCCAGGTTATATCGGCAATTGGCATTTTGCCTGTGTTCTGGCCTTGAGCCTTTTCGGTTTGGCTAAATCTGAAGCTCTCTCTTTTGCCCTTGTTTACCATTTCTTATCTATGGTGATCGTAGTTGTGCTCGGAGTCGCGTTTCTTCCCTTCAATAAATTTTCAATTCCCGATATGAAGAAACAGGCAAGTAATATCACGGAAAGTTAAGACTGGTCTTTCACTGCGATCTTCAGAGCTTTCAATTTTTTGTGCAGATTACTGCGTTCCAGACCAATCGCTTCGGCGGTCTTAGAAATATTTCCTTCGTTCTCTTCCAGCTTCTTTAAAATAAATTGCCTTTCGAAATCCATCTTCGCATCCCTCAATGAATCTCCCGCTGCAAATTGAGCGCCAAAAGCAACTTCGGATTCCTCTTTAACGCTTAAAGGAGGAATATCCCTATCCGTTATCACATTAGAAGGAGTCAGGATAATCATTCTTTCAATGATATTTTTCAGTTCCCGCACGTTCCCCGGCCAATCGTGCTTCATCAACAAAGCCATTGCATCATCCGTCAATGTCTTTGGTTCCAGACCTTCTTTCGTGGTAAAGTCCAGAATAAAGCGTTCTACAAGAGGCTTAATATCCTCCTTTCTTTCACGCAGGGGTGGAACAACCAGAGGAATTACATGCAGACGATAATAAAGATCCTGCCGGAAACGTCCCACCTTCATTTCCTCTTCCAGATCTTTATTGCTTGCCGCCAGAACCCGCACATCCATATCAATCAATTTATTGCCGCCGACCCTCTCAAACTTTTTTTCCTGTAAAATACGCAGAATCTTTGCCTGTGCTTTAAGGCTCATATCGGCGACTTCATCAAGAAATATTGTGCCTTCATGGGCAAGATCGAATTTACCGCGCTTTTTCTCCGTAGCACCGGTAAACGCTCCTTTTTCGTGTCCGAACAATTCACTTTCTATAAGCTCTTCAGGTATCGCAGCACAGTTGACCTCTACAATATCCTTGTGTGATCTCAAACTCAAATGATGAATCGAACGCGCCACCAGTTCTTTGCCTGTACCGTTTTCTCCCATAATTAAAATCCAGGCGTTCGTGGGAGCGACAATACTGATCATTTCTTTAAGTTCAGTTATAGCCGGGCTTGTGCCGGTGAGTTCATACTGATGAGAAACTTTCTCCTTTAATAAAACGTTTTCTTCCTGCAAACGCATTAAATTGATCGCATTGTTTACCAGAATTATAATTTTATCCAGCGACAGAGGTTTTTCGATAAAATCGAACGCGCCAAGTTTCGTGGCTTTCACTGCTGTTTCGATTGTGCCGTGACCGGACATTATAATTACCAGCATCCGCGGATTTATCTTCTTGATTGCCTGAAGAGTGTCCAGACCATCAATGCCGGGCAGCCAGATATCCAGTAAAATCAGCTGGGGCATTTCTTCTTCAACAATCTTAATCGCCTCTTCACCGCTGCCCGCAACAAGAACCTGATAGCCCTCGTCTGTTAAGATTGCCTTCAACGATTGGCAAATGCTTTCTTCATCATCAACTACTAAAATTGTCTCGTTCATATAATTTTTTTAATCCATTCATTTCTTTCAATATATTACGGGTATTATCCCCAGAGCAAGCTTGGCCGTTCATACTCTCCGGCGAGTCTATACTTCCGCTACCGTCAGGTGGCAGGGACAAGCTTCATTCCATTCGCTTTCAATCTGGCTCACTAAACCGGCAACTGAAAAGAAACAGCGGTTCCCGTTGGTGTATTATCTGCAACGATTACCTGACCACGATGATCGGAAATGATTGAGCTGACAATTGCCAGACCAAGACCCGTTCCCGCCTTTTTTGTCGAAAAATACGGCTCAAAAACTTTTCTTTTATAACTTGCGGGGACGCCTCTTCCATTGTCCGCCACTGTCACTGTGGCTTTACGATGCTGCTCATCATAGCTGACTATAATATCAACATGACCACTCTTTTTGTCAATTGCCGCAACTGCATTATCCAGCAGATTAATCATTACTCTGTTTATTTGCTCCGCATCCAAATCAAATTTCGGCAGCCCTTCGGCAGGTTTTAATTCAAATACGATATCCTTGTGTGCATCCTGAAAAAGTAAAACGGCGTCCGAAACTACGGCGTTCAAGTCATTGGGAGACAAAGTCGTCACAGGCATCCGCGCGTAACGTGAAAATTCATTGACCAGATTTTTCAGCACCTCAACCTGATCAATAATTGTCTGCGTGCATTCTTTAAAAACTGAACCATCTTCCCCCAATTTATCACCATATTTTTTCTGCAATCTTTGCGCGGAGAGCTGAACCGGTGTCAGCGGATTCTTGATCTCATGCGCCATGCGGCGGGCAACCTCACGCCAGGCAGCCGCACGTTCCGCTTTCTGCAGCTGGGTTAAATCTTCAAAAACCACGACATTACCGGAATGTCTGCCTTCATCATCACGAATTGTTGTAATAGTAAGCAAAACAGTAATGGCTTTATCTTTCAACATAACTTCCAACTGTTTTTCTAATACGCTTTCATCGTTTTCTTTCATTTCCTGCAGAAATTCGTCAACAAGAGAAAGATGTTCCGGCATCATCAAATCACGATAATTTTGTAAAAGCACCTTATCTGCTTTTATATCAAACATGATTTCCGCAGCACGGTTAATAGTAGTGATCATTCCGTTTTTATCTACGGAAATAACTCCCGCGGAAACATTGCGCAAAACCGTTTCCATATATTTTCGCCGCTGTTCCAGATTTAAATTCGCTTCCTCCACGCTGCTCTTGCTCTTCTTTAAATCCACGGTCATCTGATTAAACGATTTGACTAGAAGTCCGATTTCATCGTCCGCTTCAATATTAATACGACTATCCAAATCCCCTTGCGTAATTCTATTGGTAGCCAGAACAAGATCCTGAATAGGATCAGTGATTCCCTTAGCCAAACTCAACCCAAACCATGTAGCCAGGAATATGATGACGAGGGTCACTATAGTTAGAGTAATTATATAATTTGATTTAATCGGATTCTTCAGCAGTTTAATTTTCCCATATTGTTCAGATGCATCGGCTATGCTTCTTAGTTTATCAACAAAGCCCTTAGGAACAATGTAACTGACTGAAACACGACCGATTACTTCAGAAGGCACCGCGGGAGAAAAAACCGGCACTATACCGACGACCGCGTCTCCTATACTGGTGGGTTGAATCGTAGATTGTTCTTTACCGGAATAAATATCTTCTATCGTTTTCGGATCGAGGGTTACAGAAACCAGTTCCGGATGTTCAGCATCAGGGAAAACCAATCTTTCTTTTTGAAAATCAAAATAAGTTTCGACCATGCCCACTTTGGAATTTTTCTGCCGCTGGCTGATAAAACTTTTCAGGTAGGCCGCCCGTTCATGCTCATATAAACGGTTTTGGGTAATGTCAGAACTTATCTGACGGGCATTGAACTTAGCCTGTTCTTCCATTTGCTGATAATAAACCTGAGCCACTTCCAGAGAACGGTTTAAGGCATCGCCAATCTTAATATTGAACCAGAATTCCATGCTGTAAGAAAGAAAATTGACAGCAAATAAGAAAAGTAAAAATGTCGGTATAAGAGACAATCCGACAAAAGTAGCTACCAGCTTGGTTCTAAGTCTGGAACCGATGATACCTCGGCGATGCTCATAAAAAAGTTTGACAACGTTCCTGATAATCAGAAAGAGCAGAAGAATTATTAAAATAGCATTGATGCTGGTAAGGCCATAGACGAAAATATTTGTTGTCAGAGGCAGCTCATTTTTGTTGAAAAACTGACTCGCAAGAAGGGTAAAAGTAATTGTCAGGATGCCCACAACTACTATAATAATCCGCTCACGGCGGCGTTTTCTTAATTCCTTTTCATCGATGCTGCTTCTTTGTCTTAGTTTCATTGTCTAATCAAGACCGTTCCCGCACAGAAATTGAATTCATCCACTAATAGGAAAAATTCTGCCGATTCCATGCCGTTTCAAAATCCCAATAAGAAACGAATAAAAATACATATTCCATGTGCAGGGGCAATCGTACTTTGTCCATCTTAATTTTAAATAACATATAATAATTTTTCCCCTTCGTAAGTGACGACAGAGGAACCGCTACAATACCGTTAAAATCCGCCATTGCTTTCTGCGCGCTTTCCAAATCGGAAAAAACAACAGGTTGCGAGTTTCCATTGGTATAAACACTAAATGTCTTTTTGAGATTGTCATATTTCATAGTTCGTTTAATTTCATGACCGGTTATTTTTTTATCCCATACAACGGACCGTTCCTGATACACTGCAAGCTCCAGAGTAAAGACCGCGGGAATCCCCGCCAAAATCGCCATTTCCATTTCGGGTTTAAAACCATTGACCAACCGCGCATATAAAAGAACACTTTCTCTGTTATTTGTAATCAATATATCCGCAATTTTCGGTTCGATAGCCTGAGCCCGCATAGGTAGAGCTATAAAACCAAAAACAAAAAATAAGAAAATCAAAAGCAGTTTTGTATTTTTTATCTTTTTCATAATAAAAGCCTGTTTACTTAAAACTTCAAACAAGAAAAATTATACTCTACCCGTATTGAAAATTAAGGAGGGTATATGGACGAAAGAAACCAGCCTTAAAGTTTAAGCTGCAATCTTAGGCAACCCAGTGATAAAAATCAAGATTTATTTGTTTTAGGTTTGAACAGCGTCAAGGATTTTAAAAGAAGGTATTTTTTTGAAAAAATTAAGCCTATGAGCTTCTTCTTTATTGACACAATTAACGATTTCCCAACATTCTTTCTTAGACATTAACTCTCTGAGCAAAAGATTATTTAAACGATGGCCGGATTTGTAAGCTATAAAATGACCGATTATCGGCATGCCCAGCAAAAACAAATCGCCGATAGCGTCGAGAATCTTGTGTTTTACAAAAACATTTTCGATGCGTTGTCCCTCTTTATTGATAATTTTTTTATCATCAAGAACAATTGCGTTTTTCAGTGATCCACCCAGAGCCAGACCTCTCGCCTGCAGAAATTCCAGATCCTTCAGAAAACCGAAAGTCTGGGCGGCACAAATTTCTTTTTCATATATCTCATCCGAAAAAGTCATGTCGAATGATTGTTTACCGATAACAGGATGTTTGAAATCTATTTCATAAGTTATTTTAAACTCATCCGAGGGCATAAACATCGCGCTGCCGTCACCGTTATTCACCGATACCGGCTTCTTAATAATCAGCAGTTTTTTATTTTTCTTCTGAACGTGCGTGCCGACTTCCTTAAGCATATTAACAAAGGGAAATGCGCTGCCGTCCATAACGGGCACTTCAAAAGAATCAAGCTCTACGGCAGCGTTATCAACACCCATGCCGCTGAATGCCGATAAAAGATGTTCCACTGTAGAAACCGTAACTCCGTTTGACCCCAATGTCGTTGCCAGCGTTGTATCGCAAACATTGTCGTAGCGGGCTTGAATCGGAGCAGCCTCGGGCAAATCCCTGCGAATAAAGACTATCCCTGTATCAGCAGGCGCCGGTTTAATATTCATGTTGATTTTACGACCGGTATGCAAACCCACGCTGAAACAACTTATTTCTTTCTTAACTGTACGCTGAAGATTCATGCTTTTTCCTAAAATTAAATTTACATTTTATACAGCAATTAGCATACCATATCCTGCAATATTTGTTTTAAAAGATAAGCTTTTGAATTAATTGTATTTTTATGAAAAGGTGAACTGATTATAGCAGGTTGTTTTCGTTTTTGTGTGGCAAAAAAGCCACAGTTGATATGCTTTGTATGTAAACAACTGAATTTATTTAAAATATCTTTGCTTTTCGCTGTAAATGCAGCCGCAATAAGACTGGCGGTACATATCCAATTCTTTGGATATCTTTACGCCTTCTGCCCACCCAGTACGAAAATCCTGATAATAAAAGAATATTCCCAGTTGCTGGCTTAGATTTTTCCCGATTTCCTTAATTAAATCATGCTTTTGATATTTGCTGTAAAGCAGTGTGGTCGTAAAGCCATCGTATTTATCCCGAATCGCCATTTCGGCAGTGTAGGCTAAACGATCCCTTATGCAGAAAGCGCATCTTTCACTTTCCTTTAAATTAGCAACTACGCGCAAAAACTCTTCCAGCGGATAACCTTCCGGCCAGACTATATTTAAAAATGTTTTATCGGAATAATCCATAAGCGTCTGGCGACGTTTTTGATATTCCTGGTAAGGATGAATGTTGGGATTGTAAAAAACCCCGTTGATCTGATGCCCCTGAGTTCGTAATTCCTTCAGGGGATAAATCGTGCAAGGCCCGCAACATATGTGCATTAACATTTTCATATAATAAAAGTCATATCAATTATTTGTCAAAGATTCCATGATCTAGTCTACACTTTTTTAAATTGCTGACATATGTGTCGCAAGAACATCCATCATAATATTTCTCTTTGCCTTTGCAAACACCATATGAACAATGAAGCTTTATTTTATTTCCTTTATCAGCAACAGTTCTTCCCATACAAAACAATAAGTCAGCTTGTTCTTGGTCGCAAATTCCTGAAGAAAGTTGATTTTGACAATTTTTTAGTTCTTCTTCAAATTTTTCTTTCGTTATTTTTTCATCAGAGCATTCACTAAAATAATGTATTAAGCTTTCCCTACAAGAGTAACCTTTATATGGTTCACCTTTCACTCTAGATGCTGTGCACCCTGCAAGCAATAAACTAATCGTTAATATCAATATAAGAAAATATTTCATATAACTAACTAGTATGAATTCTTAGTATACTCTCACCCAAATTACGCTTGGGCTGTTCAAAAGTGCTGAGATGCTAGGCGCGCAAAAATCAAATCGCGAGGCGTATATTTTAATACGTTGAGCGATAGGATTTGCAGCGCAACAACGCAGATCGGTGCTTTTCAACAGTCCCTTTTAAAATATTTCTCCCTGCTTGCCTGAAACCTTCAAGCCAAAGTGCTCATAAGCTCTGGCGGAAGCGATTCTACCGCGGGCCGTTCTTTGCAAATAACCTTCCTGAATCAGATACGGTTCATAGACATCTTCGATAGTCACTCTTTCTTCACCGATGGCCGCTGCAAGACTATCCACTCCTACAGGGCCACCGTTGAATTTTTCAATCAGCGTCAGTAGTAGTTTTCTGTCCATCTGATCAAATCCTTTTTGATCAACTTCAAAAGCGTCCAGCGCTTCCCGCGCAATCTTTTCATCAATCTTTCCATCCGCCTTAACTTCAGCGTAATCGCGGACGCGCTTGAGCAGACGATTGGCGATACGCGGCGTGCCGCGTGCGCGTTTGGCCAATTCTTCAGCTCCCGCAGCGACAAGTTTAACTCCCAGAATGGAAGCTGATCTCTTGAGAATAACAGCGAGTTCCTGCGGTGAATAAAACTCCAGACGAAAGTGCATGCCGAAACGGTCGCGCAAAGGCGACGTCAACGAACCGGCACGGGTCGTCGCGCCCACTAAAGTAAATTTAGGGATATCAAGTTTCATTGACCGGGCGGAAGGACCCTGCCCGATTAATATATCAATATGAAAATCTTCCATGGCCGGATACAATATTTCTTCCACTACATGAGAAAGCCGGTGAATTTCATCAATGAAGAGAACCTCATGGTCCTGCATATTCGTTAAAATTGCCGCCAGATCTCCCGGTCGTTCGATAACAGGACCGGAAGTAACCTTGATATCAACTCCCATTTCCCTGGCTATGATATAAGCCAACGTGGTTTTCCCCAGACCAGGCGGACCATACAAAAGTACATGATCAAGCGCTTCGCGGCGTTTTTTAGAGGCTTCAATAAAGATAGCCAGGTTACTTTTAACTTTTTCCTGACCGACATAATCCTTTAATTTCGTCGGACGCAAGGTAACTTCAAATTCACCGTCTTCTTCGGTAAAAGAAGGAGTGATTAAAGCATTTTTTGTTGTTTTTTCCATATCTTAGGCCTTATCAATTAAAGCTATCCGGCAAGAATTTTTAATGTCTTTTTCAGAAGCTTATCCATGCCCAGCTTTTCTTCTGATGAATGCAGAACCTTATCCAAAGCATCCTGAGCAACATTGTTTTTATAACCTAAATTTACCAAAGCGGAAAGAACATCTTCCATTAGAATATCATCTACGCGACTTTGAACACCGGCTTCCGGCACTTTCTCCAGCATTATTTTCTTGAGAACTTTTTCTTTCAATTCGAGAATCAAGCGCTCTGCCATTTTTTTACCCACTCCGGGAATCCTGACCAGCTTGTTCACATTTCCGCTGGATATTGCGTTTAGAAGTTCCGGCACTGAAATACCGGAAAGTATGTTCATGGCGATTTTCGGTCCGATGCCGCTTACGGAAATCATCAGTTGAAAAAAGTCTCTTTCCTGTACCGTGTTAAAGCCGAATAAGTTAATGGCATCCTCTTTCACGTTGGTATGAATATGCAGAGTTATCATCTGTCCTGCTTCCGGCAATTCATAAAAAGTAGTCAACGGAATAAACACGCGGTACCCAACGCCCTGAACATCAACGATTACATGAGCGATACCTTTATAAACAATTTTGCCGCTGATTAAAGCTATCATCAGATTGGTTTATCCTTAAAAAAATTAGCGTGACATATCGCTGTGGCCAGCGCGTCCGCGGCATCCGCCGGAGGAAGTTCGGGCAGTTTTAAAATAGCTTTAACCATTACCTGCACTTGCCTTTTTTCCGCCCTGCCGTACCCCACCACAGCTTTCTTAATTTCCAGAGGCGAGTATTCGAAGACATCAATGTTTTTATCAGCACCGGCATAAATCGCCACGCCTCTGACCTGCGCCTGTTTAATCAGGCTGCGGACATTTTTCCCGTAAAAAATATTTTCCAGAACTATCGCTTCGGGCGCGGTCTGCGATATCACCGCGGAAAGCTGCTGATAAACGTAAATCAAAGTCGCGGACAGAGGAGAATCTTTTTTGGGCTTGATTTCGCCGTACAGAACAGGCCGCAAATAATTTCCTTTTTTTTCAATGATGCCATAACCGGTAACGTGACTGCCTGGATCAATTCCTAGAATTCGCAATTTTTTTTATTCCATAAAAAAGATTTTAATTTCTCGAAACAACATTTATCGGACAATCAGAAAACCGTTTCTTGTCATTTCGACCGCAGGGAGAAATCTTTCAACACAAAAACAGATTTCTCGTCGTCCCGTACCTCGGGACTCCTCGAAATGACATGCTGAGAGTCACTTTTCAAAGATCCAATAACAACACAGAGCCAATGGCAGCCCGGCATCCGCTAGCTTAATTTCTTCATAACTTCTTCGTCTATATCAAAATTGGAATAAACATTCTGAACATCGTCATTGTCTTCGAGCTTTTCCATCATCTTGAGCATTTGTTCCGCTTTGTTGGCTTCCAGTTTAACCGTATTGGAAGGAATCATACTGATCCGCGCTTCCAGATGTTTGATTCCCTTATCATCCAGCGTCTTTTTGACAACTTCGAAGGAAGCGGGATCGGTAATTACTTCGTATTCGCCGTCTTCGCTTTTTACGTCTTCCGCTCCGGCCTCCAGAGCATGCTCCATCAGAGTATCTTCATCAACAGCTTTTTTATCAATGACAATGCTTCCCTTTTTCGAGAAAATCCACAATACACAGCCGTTCTCACCGAGATTGCCTCCGTGTTTGGAGAAAATATGTCTTATTTCCGACACAGTTCTGTTTTTATTGTCGGTCATGATTTCCACGATCACCGCCGCTCCGCCCGGGCCGTAACCTTCATAAGTTATTTCTTCAAAAGCAGCCGCGCCCTGATCGCCGCCGGTGCCTTTTTTAATCGCGCGCTCGATGTTGTCCTTGGGCATATTTTCTTCCTTAGCCAGCATCACCGCCTGCCTGAGACGGGCGTTACCTTCTATATCACCTCCACCCAGCCTTGCCGCCAGGGTTATTTCCTTGATAATTTTGGTAAATATCTTACCGCGCTTGGAATCTATCGCGCCTTTTTTTCTTTTAATCGTGCTCCATTTGGAATGGCCGGACATACTGCTTCTCCTTGAAAATTTTAGCGTCTTTTCTTATTAACACAAGGTGTTGAGCTTGTAAAGTTTATTGCATTATACCAATTCGCTTTCTTTGGCTAACTTTGTTGGCAGCGTCGTCAGCTTCCTCAACGTATGTATAATACGCCTCGTCGCTTCCTCCTTGCCGTCGCGTTATCCTTTGACCGGGTGCGCAACCAAAGGGCGCGCAATATAATAAATAAATTTTTTTACCTTGCCGGGAATTGACGCCGGATAGGCGGCAACTTCCAATCGAAATGGTATTATAGAATGATAATGCCTAATGGCATTTGAATTTATTTTGTGGTGATTATCCAAACCCCATCCCAACCCTTCGGCGGATTTCCGATAAGCTCTTGACATTTGGCAACGTAAGAACGCGCTACCGGATCTTCCTGAACAAGACCGGAAAAAATGTTTTGCGCCTGCTGGAAATCGCCGGCACAGAAAAGCTTCAAACCATCGGAAAATTTCTTCATTATCTGTTGTTTCTGTTGGTTGATGTCCTCCGGAAGCATAGGTTCATAAACCACTACCGGCTCTCGCCGACCTACAACAGCAACACGGGATATTTCCCGTACCGGAAAAGCACCGTTCATTTTTTTCATTGTGGATTCTGAAATAAGGACATAAGTGCCGAACTGCTTATTGATACCTTCGAGGCGCGCCGCCAGATTCACAGCGTCTCCAATCATCGTGTAATCAAACCGCGAATGAGAACCCATGTTGCCAACTACCGCCTGACCGGTATTAACACCGATGCGCATTTTTAAATCTTTCCCCAGACTCTCCCTCAGTGCGGGACGCATCCGGGCGAGTTTGGCCTGGCATCTGAGTACGGCCCGGACACAACGAATCGCGTGATCAGGCTGCTCCAGTGGAGCGTTCCAGAAGGCGATGATCGCATCTCCTTCATACTTGTCCACCGTACCACCCTCTTCCTGAATTATGTCGGTCATGGCTGTGAGATACACATTCAAAAGATTAGTGAGAGCTTCCGGATCAAGACCTTCAGATATACTTGTAAAACCTTCCAGATCGGAGAAAAAAATGGAAAGTTCTCGCCTCTCACCGCCAAGCTTCAGGCGATCCGGATGCAAAATAATCTGATCAATGACCGCCGGGCTTAAATACTGTTTGAAGGCACTCTTGATAAACGCCTTTTGTCGTCCTTCGGTGGTGTAATAAATCAGACCCGCGCTGAAGAGTGTAATAACGACACCCGTTTCCTGAACCACCAGAGGCAGCCAGAATCCAAGCCGGTAAGCAATCAAACAAAGAATGGCCGGCACACAGATAAAGAAAACATAAATCACAATACTTCTGGAAATGCCGGATACAGAAGATGTGGCAATGCCCGCTAAAAAAGTAACAAGGAAGAGCAGAATGATCATAAGGGCTGTGGGAACCGGCCTGATGAAATCATTGGCCAGCAGGTTATCCAGCATCGTAGTCGAAATTTCCACGCCGGGATAAACACCGGATACCGGCGTGGGACGCAGATCAAAAAGTCCGGGAGCTGTAAATCCGAAAAATACATAAGTATCTTTGAAATCTTCCGGTTTGACTGATGGAATTTCTCCGTTTTGCAGCCGCAGTTCGCTTTGAATAACCGAAGCGGCACTGTAAGCTTTGTGGGTTCCTGAAGTTCCCCGGAAATTAAGGATTATCTTTCCCGCTTTATCAACAGGGATAACATTATTGCCCAACATTACACGTCCCGGATAAATTCTCAAAGGAACATCCGGTTGAGCCGACATATAACTTGCCAGAGCCAGTGATGGCAAAATCTTACCATCAAATACCTCAAAAAGAGCAGCCCGGCGATAAACGCTATCCGAATCGGGATTCATGTGCACATTGGCCAAAATACCGGCGGCAGACGATATCTCCGCAACAGGAAAAGAAGCTCGCTCAAAGACAATATGATTATTGCTATCAGTAAGCCATGAGTCAATTCCCTGAACATTTAGTTTTGGCGCTGGAGTAAAAGAAGGCCAGTTTTTTTCACTGCCTTCAGTACGGCTGAGAAAGACGGCTCCCACAAACTGTTTAAAGCCAAGGATTTCGGAGGCAAAGGACTGATCATCCGCCACGCCATATTTGGAAGGCTCGGTAAAAAGCACATCGAAGGCTAATGACCGGGCACCGGCACGTTTACAGAATTGAATGATCGTACCGTAAACTTCGCGTGGCCAGGGCCAGGACAAACCGTTTTCATTTTTGGCCCAGTCCAAAGAGTTCTGGTCAAGCATAATCAAGCGGATTTCTTTGGTGTGCGCAGAAGGCTTTGCCAGCAAATTGACACGCCAGTCCCATGTTTTTACTTCCCAGCGATCCAGAAAGCCCGGTAGGAAAAAAATCAATGCAACGACAAAACCGGCTATTCCCGCCAGCAGTCCCTGCAATAGCTTTGACTTGTTGCCCAGATTTAATTTCTTTAAATCCATTTATATTATTACCGTGAAATAATGCGGCATGAAATCACAAAAGATGCCCGACTGCTTTCGTAAATCTTTCCTTGCGTTCAGCCGGTGGCTCAATTGAGGTCAGAGCTATTCCGCTGTTTTTCAGTTCGGCAATTCTACTCTGAGGCAAAGGATGCGTTTTAGCAAAGTCATTACCACCGGGCTTCATTTGTTTCGCCATGACATTCAACATATCTGCCAAGGCAGCAGGATTATAGCCTATTCGTTTAAGAATTGTTACAGATGCCGCATCGGCATCATATTCATAAGCACGGGAATAACCGTTGTTAATCATGGTATTGGTAATGTCGGAAATTGCACCGCCAAACTCCTTAGTTAATTTTAGGACATCCTCCGAACCGAAAGATTTGGCGCTTTCCTGCGCTAAAACCGTCAGCGCTTCTGTCACGCGACCTTTTTCAATTGCTTTCATGCCGTGTCTTAACTGAACATGACCGATTTCATGAGCCAGTACTGCAGCCAGTGCGTCTTCCGTTTTACAGCAGCGAATCAATCCACGTGTAACAAAAATATGGCCGCCGGGCGTCGCAAAAGCGTTAATATCATCCGAATTAAGAACCAGAAAATGATACCCACCAAACAGCTCCGGCATATCCGAAGCCATTGCCAGTGTCTGACCCAGCAGATTTAGATATGCGTTGACTTTTGCATCCGACAAAGCAGAATATTTTCCAAGAACTATGGCTCCGACAGACCGGCCGATATAGTATTCCTGTTCCGGAGTAAAGTCTTCCATACTTTTGGATACAGCTTGTGTGCTTTTGCGTATGGATTCGCCCTGAGCTTTGGTAATAGCGCCCGACTGCACACCTACATCCGTGGCAATCGTTGCCACTGTTTCTACTGCCGCACAACCAGTTAAGGCTGCTAATGCCAGTAATATTGCGTAATGAGATAACTTATTCATGGGTTACCTCCTTCCGCACCGAACACCAAATTACCACCGGCAATAAAATCTTCCACCTGCTCCGGAGACACTTTCATTGTTTCCATCTGGTTTATCCATGTGTAATCAAGATTCTTGTTACTCTTTCTGTACTGCGCTTCAACCTTTTCGTTGAAACCTTTGCCGGCTAAAGCAATTTCCTTACCGGTTACAGATGTTCCCACGTTACCCTGCCCGGCCCTCAGAGATAAATTTTTAGTGGTCAGTGCGGTTTCATGTATCCATCCCTGAATGTTTCTGCTTAATATTGATACTTTTTTCCAGGCGCCCTTCTCTTGCAACACAGTTACACGTTCTCCATAGGATATCCTGGCTACAATTTTACCAAGATGAGATGGAGTGGCACGCAGCTGGCTTTCCCTTAGCTGGACGCTCATGACTTTTTGTGCTTCCGCGGTGGTGCTCAAGAATAAGATGCCTAAAAGCGCAAAGCAAATTATTATGTATTTGCTATGAAACATATTAACCTCCCTTTATACCAATTTGATTTCTTTGGCTAACTTTGTTGGCACAGCCTGCCCCGGCGCAGGCCGGGGTCGTCGGCTTCCTCAACGCATGTGCAATACGACTCGTCGCCTCCTCTTTGCCACCTCGTTATCCTTTGACCGGATGCGCAACCAAAAAGGCGCGCAACAAAATAAAACTTTCTACCTTACCGGGAATTGACGCCGAACAGGCGGCACATTCCACTCAAATTGGTATCGCATGTAAATTAATTTATCTTTCTTGCTGTATCCAACCAGTTCAATATTTTTTATTATAATTACTTACGAGGTTTTTTCTCATCAAATTACAGTCTTCATCGTGGCGATATATTTTTTGCAGATGTCACAATAATAATCAATACCGGCTTTCGCCATCCTTTTCTGCTCATCAGTAACATCATGAGTAATTTTTGCCGGATTGCCGGAGACTATTTTACCGGCAGGAATATGCATACCTCTGGGTACAATTGAACCAACAGATACGAAGACATCTTCTTCGCAAATAGAGTTAAAGAGCAGAATAGCGCCTATGCCGATTACACATCTTGATTTAATGATAACATCATGAAGAATAGTACCGTGAGCAATAGTGACATCTTCTTCAATTATCACCCTGGAATCGGGATAGACATGAATAACGGAATTATCCTGAACGTTGGAACGATTGCCGATAACGACCGGTCCGAAATCCGCACGGATGGAAACACCGGGAGCAATCAGGCATTCATGGCCTAATTTCACATCGCCAATTAGAACGGCAGCAGGGTGAACAAAAGAATCGATCGGCACCTGCGGTCTTTTACCGTCGAATTCATAAAGTGCCATGACTATTATTTCCTTAGGCAATTATTGATTTAGCGAAATATTAACCGATCCGCCCCGCCCCAGAATATCATGCAGGTGGATATATCCTTTCAATTCTTTTTTCCCGTTAACTACGGCAAAGGAAGTTATTTCTTTTTTCTGCATAAGCTCCAATGTATGCGCAAGGGAAACACTTTCATCTATTGTCATGGGATTTTTAGTCATCGCCTCGTCGATGATCTTTCCTTCAAAAGACATTCCTTTGCTGATCATGCGACGTACATCGCCGTCAGTAAAAATCCCCAGAAGCTTATTGTTCTTGTCGGTAATTAGAACAAAGCCGACATTTTTAGTGTTAATTTCCCTTATCGCTTTTTTGACAGGCGTTCCCGCAATTACTTTTGGAATTTGTTTCCCGGTAATCATCGCGTCTTTGACGGTTTCTCTTAATCTTGTGCCCAAATTTCCGCCCGGATGAAATTTATAAAAATCTCTTTCTTTAAATTGCTTCTCATCAATAAGAACAACGGCCAGAGCATCGCCTATAGCCAAAGCGGCGGTAGAACTCGATGTAGGAGCAAGACCGAACGGACAGGCTTCCTTTTCCACAGAAACGTCAATGACGATATCACTTAGTCGTGCAAGAGTTGACGACATACCGCCGGTAAACGCTATTAT
>LNQE01000898.1_pt1 | contig 27287 bp, 29 predicted proteins | sample 603111 | NCBI WGS metagenome assembly LNQE01 (sample SAMN04260313, study PRJNA301899) | hydrocarbon metagenome | isolation source: hydrocarbon-contaminated ditch | place: Germany: Bremen | collected 1998
GAGCATAAACTAATCCTCTTTGAGTGAAGAAAAAACAAATTATAAATAAAGCCAGCGATAACTTCTTAAGTGACTGAATCATAAAAAATCTCCCCATCAATTAATATAAGGAACGCTTAGAATTTTAAAGTATTATTATTGAATTTTATTATATAATAACTGTCAAGAAGTCAATACATTTAATTATTTATAGATTTTCTAAATCAAATGTAACTCCCCCGGCATTCGCCGGGTTTCGTGCATGGTTTTTCTAAACAAGCTGCACCTCCCCTATCGCTCCCATATCATTCCCTAAGATAATGATTATTCCTGCAACTCCGGGAATGTTAATTCCGAAATCCAGTGAGGTCTTAATATCGTTTTTACTTTTAACTCTATTACCAATAGCGGAAGCAGCGGCATCAGCCAGTGTAGCCGATTTGGAAATGACACAGACAGCATCGGCATTGCCAAAGCTTAAAGATGGACCGACCGTGGCGGATGATGTGCAGACTCCCAGAGGAGTCTTTTCCGGCTTTATTACAAAATTTATTTTATAACTCAAAGGAGATTCTCCGGCGTAAACGGATACAGTCAATTCGTTTTTCGATTTTAAAAAAATATCCCCGCCGTTTTCAATAATGACATTTTCAGAATAAGGCAGAAGATCATTTCCCACAAATTCGGATATGGCTCCGGCAACAGAAGCCATCGGCCCTACCCCGCAGATTTTTGATTTTAAAAGCATGTCCTGGACTATCGGCGGCGCTAAATTATCGTCAAGAAGAGGCACAAGCGAGGTACGAAATTCAGGGTGATTTCTAATATAGGTTTCCAGATATTGGCGATACCTGCCCAATGATTCCAGGACTTCTTTCGTCTGATTGGCATCCGAACTTATAAACAGGTCGCTTTCGGCGATCTTAACATTATACGAAATAAGATTATCTTTATTTATTAATGATCTGTATGTTCTTTCTTCATGTTTCATATCATACCATTAAATCAAAGCATGCTCTCTTTACTGCCATTTTATTCAAATGATAACGAAGGCGGCAAGGGTGAGATGACGAGGCGTATTATAAGCATACGTCGAGGAAGTCGAAGCTGAAGCCAACAAAGTTAGCCGAAAAAGAAACTGGCATTATGAATAGATTGTGGCGCCCTCCCCCAATATACTATCTGCATCTTTCTTTAATTTATCATTGATGTCTAAGCGAAAATCATCACCAAGGTAAACAATTGTTTCACTCTTTCCATTAAGTATATGCATGTAACTATCGTATTTACCGTGATATTTCTTCATAGAAGAAATCAGAGAAGAAATGGTTTCCGCTGAAATCTTGCTGGCATCAACCATGAACCGAACCTGTTTAAAGGGATTTTCCAAAGATTTACTTAAAGAAGTTACTTCCAGAGCTATTATTTTAGGCGTTTCTTCTGAGCCTACTACATCAATAGTTCCTTTGACAACTATCGGTTCTTCTTCATGCAGAAGAGAGTAATATTTTTTATATAATTCAGCAAAAAATATAATATTTATAGAACCTTGCAAGTCTTCCATGGTAATATAGCACATTACATCTTTTCTTTTGGTTGTTTTTTCATTGATACCGCTTACCACTCCGGCAATAGTTACGGTATCTTTATCATTTTTCGTATTTAAATTGCCGGAATCGGCATTGGTAACATATTTCAATTTATCGGCAAAACGAAGCAGCGGATGACCGGTAATGTAGAAACCCAGAGCTTCCCTTTCAATAGATAGCAGTTTCTTGTGATCCCACTCCGGCACGTCATCGGGTATCTGATAAGAATTAACGCCATTATTCTCTGACGGACTGCCGGCACTTAATTGATCGAAAAAGCTGGATTGGTTGCTTTGTTTTTCTTTCTGGTTGCGCTGAGCTTCTTCCATGGCTTCTTCATAATGCTGCATGAGCTGATGGCGCTTGTACCCTAAAGAATCGAACGCACCGCATTTGATCAGACTTTCGATTACTCTTTTGTTTACTTTGCGTAAATCGACGCGTGTCAGGAAATCCATGAAGGATGTAAATTTTTCTTCTTTACGGACAGAAATTATCGAGTCCACTGCCGATAAGCCGACATTTTTTATCGCTGCCATTCCAAAGCGAATATTTTCTCCGGAAATAGTGAAATCTCTTTGTGATTCATTTATATCTGGCGGCAGAATGTTAATGCCCAACTCCTTGCAGGCAGTCATATACTTTATTATTTTATCACGGTTGTCTTTTTCACTGGTGAGCAAAGCAGCCATGAATGCCGCCGGATAATGAGCTTTGAGATAGGCTGTCTGATAAGCGATTATCGCGTATGACGTGCTGTGCGATTTGTTAAAACCATATTCGGCAAATGTCTCCATCTGCTCCCAGATAGTTTTGGCTTTATTTTCGTTGATTTTATGTTTTTTAGCACCTTCCAGAAACTTTGGTTTTTCCTTGTCCATGTCCGCGGCTTTTTTCTTGCTCATAACTTTACGCAGGGTATCCGCTTCGGACATGGTATAACCGCCTATGATGCTGGCAATTTGCATAACTTGTTCCTGATAAAGAATTATTCCATAAGTTTCTTTCAGGATAGCTTCCAGTTGTGGCAACTCATAGGATATCTTAGTTTTTCCCTGTTTACGGGCGGTGAATTCCGGTAGCATTTTCATCGGACCGGGCCGGTATAGAGCAATAAGCGCGATTATATCTTCAATACGATCAGGCTTTAAATTTATGGACAGATCTCTCATGCCGGAACTTTCCAGTTGGAAAATCCCGTCTGTTTCGCCTTTTCCGAGAAGATCATATGTTTTCTTATCATCCAGTGGCAAATTATCTATGTCTATATCTATACCAGTCGATTCTTTGATGAAGTTAAGTGTGTTTTTAATGACAGTTAATGTCTTTAGACCCAGAAAATCGAATTTGGTCAAACCGACTGTCTGGATGTCATTCATTGAGTATTGAGAAACTACATCGTCCTTAGGAGAACAAAGAGGTACTCTTTCTACGAGAGGTACATCGGAGATTACCACTCCTGCTGCGTGAGTCGAGGCATGACGGTTAATTCCTTCCAAAATGCGGGATAAAGACAAAAGTTTTGCTATTTGCGGATTATTTTTTTCTTCCTGCGCCAGACGCGGCTCAATTTTAATCGCTTCATTTAATGTTATATTCAAAGTGTTGGGAATCAGTTTGGCGATTCTATCAGCTTCGCTGTAAGGTATATCCAGCGCCCGTCCCACATCGCGGACAACGGCCTTGGCCTGCATTTTACCGAAGGTGATGATTTGGGATACCTTATCCTTGCCGTATTTTTCAGTCACGTATTTAATAATTTCATCCCTGCCCTCCTGACAAAAATCGATATCAATATCGGGCATTGTAATACGGTCGGGATTAAGAAAGCGTTCAAAAAATAAATTATAGCGTATGGGATCAATGTTAGTGATTCTGATTGCGTAAGCCACAAGACTGCCCGGAGCTGAGCCGCGTCCAGGACCTACGGGAATGTTATTATGTTTGGCATGCTTGACGAAATCGGAAACAATCAGAAAGTAACCGGCAAATCCCATCTTTTTAATTATTTCCAGTTCTTCGCTGAGTCGTTTTTCATATTTATCTTTGATTGCTTTTTCATTTCCCTGATGGTCTTTTAATATCAGCGGAAAAAGTTTTTCCAGACCTTCTTTTGCCTTTCTTTCCAGATAATCATTGAGGGATTCTTCCTGATTCTTAACTTCGAATTTAGGCAGATAAAATTTGCCGAATTCCAGAGAGAGATTACATTTCTCTGCTATATTAACCGTGTTGGACAACGCTTCCGGTGTTAAGGAAAAAAGTTGATGCATTTCTTCCGGAGAGCGGAAATAAAATTGATCCGTGCTTAAGCTCATTCTATCAGTGTCTTTGATTGTTTTGCCGGTCTGGATGCATAACAAAACATCATGCGCTTCGGCATGTTCGCGTTCCAGGTAATGACAGTCGTTGGTTGCCAAGAGGGGGATAGAGAGTTCATTACTGATTTCGATTAATCCGGCATTGGCGATTTTCTGTTCGGCTATTCCATTCTCCATCAGTTCCAGATAAAAATTGCCTTCGCCGAAAATATCCTGATATTGAAGAGCGGCCTTTTTTGCACCTTCGATATTGCCCTGCGTGATCAGTTCGGCAATTTCGCCTTGCAGGCAGGCGCTGGAAGCGATAAGCCCCTCATGACATTCCTTCAGCAGATCTTTGTCTACGCGTGGTCTGTAATAAAAACCATTTAAATAACTGGTTGTGGTGAGCTTCATCAGGTTTTTATAACCCTGCATGTTTTTAACCAGCACGATTAAATGTTTCGAGGTTTCACCGGCAGTCCTGTCTGTAAGTTTATTGGGCGCAACATACAATTCACATCCGATTATTGGTTTAATGCCGTGTTTATAAGCCTGCTGATAAAAATCGATGGCTCCGAACATATTGCCATGATCGGTAATAGCTATTGCCGGCATCTTATATTCACGAGCTTTTTTGAAAAGGTCTTCCAGACGGATCATTCCGTCAAGCAGGCTGTATTGTGTATGTAAATGAAGGTGTACAAAATCAGAGTGTTTCATATTCCATTCCTAAAGGAATTTTCGCCATACTGGCGAAAATTCTCGGCAATGAAAGGTCATTTTTATTATGCGCTCTCCTTACAGGAATGCGCACCCGATTAAAGTGTTATCTTTGTTGATACAGCCTGTCCCGCGCACGCGGGGGAGCCTCCTTCTTGCCGCCTCGATATCATCTTTGATTTAGAAATGGTATTTCAGCAGCAGCAATAAAGGATTTTATATTATTAAGCAACGGGGTTTTAATCCAGCCAGTAATTAGGGGCTTCTTTGGTAATAATTACATTATGGACATGACTTTCTTTCAAACCTGCCTGTGTAATGCGGACGAAGCGGGCTTTTTCAATCAATTCCGGAATCGTTTTACATCCTACATACCCCATACCGGCTTTCAAACCGCCAATGAGTTGAAGAATGCTGGCGGAAAGTGAACCACGGAAAGGTACCCTTCCCTCGATTCCTTCCGGAACCATTTTTAACGGACCTTCAATATCATCCTGATAGTAGCGGTCGCGACTGCCCATTTTCATTGCTTCGAGCGAGCCCATACCGCGATAGACTTTATAACTGCGCCCCTGAAATAAAATTGTTTCGCCGGGACTTTCTTCAGTTCCGGCAAATAGACCGCCGATCATTACACAACTGGCACCGGCTCCGATTGCTTTAACAATATCACCGGAATATTTTATACCACCGTCGGCAATAACGGGAATGCCTTTCTGAGAGGCAACTTTATACGCGTCTCTGATTGCCGACATTTGAGCTACTCCTACGCCGGCGATTACGCGTGTTGTGCAGATGGAACCGGGACCGACGCCTACTTTAACCGCATCAACACCGGCGTCAATAAGAGCCTGGGCCCCTTCCGCCGTTGCCACGTTCCCCGCAATTAATTCGCATTTGGGGAAATTTGATTTTGTTGATTTGATGGCGTTGATAACTCCTGCAGAATGTCCATGCGAAGTATCAATAGCGATTACATCTACTCCAGCCGCCAGAAGCGCATCAATTCTTGCTTCTCTGTCAATAATTCCTACCGCCGCGCCTACTCGCAGTCTTCCCAGGGAATCTTTGCACGCATTCGGGTAACGGCGTATCTTTTCGATGTCCTTGATTGTAATCAGGCCTTTTAATCTGTACTCGTTATCAACAACCAGTAATTTTTCAATTCTATGTTGATGAAGAAGTTTTTTGGATTCTTCCAGTGTAATACTTGATGATACGGTAACTAGATTTTTCTTGGTCATTACATTTTCTATCGGCTGATCCAGATTTTCTTCAAAACGCAAGTCCCGGTTGGTAAGAATTCCCACAAGTTTACCTTTTTTGACAACAGGCACCCCGGAAATGGAATAATGATCCATTAGTTTTAAAGCATCGCTAACCTTACGGTCCGGTTCAATGGTGATGGGATCAACAATCATACCGCTTTCCGATTTTTTTACTTTGTCTACTTCAATTGCCTGTTGCTCTATGCTCATATTGCGGTGAATTATGCCGATACCGCCTTCCTGAGCCATGCAAATTGCAATGCGCGATTCCGTTACGGTATCCATTGCTGCGGAAACAATAGGTATTTTTAAGGATATGTTTTTCGTCAGTAAAGTGGATGTATTTACATCCCGCGGTAATACACTGGAAGCCGCCGGAATCAGAAGAAGATCGTCAAAAGTCAGAGATTCTTTTATTATGTCATCAAGCATTGTTCCCTCCGTTATTAGTTAGAAGCTTGATTATTTTTGATTAAATATTTTTTGCCGTTTAAATTAATAAAAAATTCGATACCGTTTTCAGATTGTTCGATAAATTCAGCAAGCTGGTAATAACCTTTGCGTGAAAACCGGGCAGTGAATCTTCTTTCTTTGACTTCGCAATAAAGAACATTCTCTTCGCCGGTGTATAAAGAATTCATTTCCAGTTTTTCACAGCATTCATCGTTTAAAAGAATTTCAATCTGTTCCTGTCCGTCGCAGGGATTTATCGTCTTATAAACAGCTTCTACAACAAAAGCGGTGTCTTCTACGTTAAGGTAACATCGCTCATTTCCCAATTCTATTAAATAGTTGCCACAATCATCAACTTTGAGATGTTGAAAAAAAATGCTCAATATCTCTTTGCGAAACATGTGAGCACCTTTATAATACCAGAGTCCGTTTTTGTCTATTTTTATTTCATAATTGTCCATTTAGAATTTTTTCCTGCTGTCGAGTAATATAGTAACAGGGCCATTATTGATGAGTTCAATCTTCATCATTTCCTGGAATTTTCCCGCTGCTACATGCGTTACTTTTTCTTTTGCCTTTTCAATAAAATATCCATACAGTTCATTCGCTTTTACGGGTTCTTCCGCCGCCGTAAAAGAAGGCCGTCTTCCTTTTATACAGTCGCCCAATAAAGTAAATTGCGATACAACCATCATCGAGCCGTCGATATCCAGCAAAGAGACATTCATTTTATCCTGTTTATCTTCAAAAATACGCAGATTTATTGACTTTTCCAGGATATAATCGGCATCTATATCTGAATCTCCTTTTTCGATTCCTAAAAATACAAGAATTCCTTCATTTATCGATGAGAATTCCTGGTGGTTAATTCTTACGCCGGCATGGTCAACTCTCTGTATAACTGCTCGCATTAATGATTCCGTTTAGAAATTTTAATACGTTTAGCAACAAATTGTTTCCTGTTCAAGTTATTTCTATGAAAAACATGTTCAAAATGTCATAATTTTAAAGGTTTCAATTTTTCTTGACAGCTACTGTTTTTGCTGCTAATGACACGCGGGTTTTTTAGGTCAATGGCGCTTGTGGAAAGTTTCTTTTTCTTTTCTCGATTTTTCCGGCAACGTCTTAAAAACTCATTAGTTAATTATATAAGGGGGTAATTCAGATGCTTTGTCAAACTGTTAAAGCGGGATTCGAATGCGCTTTTATGAGCAAGAAAGGATGCGGCTTCTTCAATGGTAGTTGTCAGAAAATAATCGACAAATGCGAAGGCTGCGGCAAGATAATGGAATATGAATCAGGAAAATACTGCAAAGTTTATCCTGATCCGACCAGTAAGTGGCAAAACGGCAGATGTCCGACCGCAACACATGTTAAACTGGAGATTCAGGAAACAACACAAAAAATAAATCCACTCAAAGCTTCGAAGAGAGCAAGCAAAAAAGCGTAGCCGCTTCGATTTTTTATATGGAAATAAAAAAACCGGCGATTTACATCGCCGGTTTTTTTAGCTCACCATAGCTCTTATTTTCTGTAATTCCTTTTTAATCTGATCCAGTTTTTGTTTTTCGGAAATTTTTTCTTCCGGTTCTGTAATTCCACGTATTTTGTGAAGCTGTTTTTTGGCGCCATCAATGGTGAAGCGCTGAGAGTATAGCAGATCCTTGATTGTCAATAATTCCTGTACGTCTTTTTTCCTGTATAAACGCTGGGCTGTTTTTGTCCGCACAGGACTAATCGTTTTAAATTCTGTTTCCCAATATCGGATCACGTAAGGTTCGACATTGAGGATTTTGCTTACTTCTCCTATGCGAAAATATGCCTTTTCGGGAATTATTGTTTCCATAAAGTTCCTTATACCCTTACGGCTAATTCACCGGACAATTTGAAATTAATTAATTCTGAATATAGTAAAAATATTTTAAAAATATATTAATGAATGATAATTACATTCAAAGCAATATAAATTACTTCATGATTATAACGAGTATAAGCTCTTTACCCTGTTAATATTAGTTAAGAGCCTTACGCAATACCTGCGATGATTTGAAAGTTAATACTCTCCGCGCGGTAATAGATATTTCCTGTCCTGTCTGCGGATTACGGCCACGACGAGCTCTTTTTTCCTTAACCACGAAGTTACCGAACCCGGAAATTTTTACCAGTTCGCCCTGTGCAAGGCTCTCTTTAATGATGTCGAATACAGCTTCAACGATATCTGCCGAATCCTTTTTGGAAAAACCGAGCTTCTCATAAACATTCTGAATAATATCGATCTTCGTCATACCTTTACCTCCATTTTTAACTTTATCAATTGTGTTATGTTCTTATTCTTGCACCCGTCTGAGTGACGGTATTCTGCACAATTCTTTCGTGAACGGCATTTATTTCCAAATCGGTTAACGTCCTACCAGGAGCACGATAGGAAAAACGCAACCCCAGACTCTTTCCTTCTGTTATCCCTTTGCCCTTGTATACATCAAAAATAATAATATTTTCAAGCAAATCTTCTTTCTGGCCCAAAACAATGTTGATCATTTGATCTGCTTCCATTGTATCGGGAATAATGAACGCGGCATCCCGTGTTACAGCAGGGAATTTTGATATTTCATTGTATAATATTTTTTTCTCCAGATAAGTATTAACCAGAATATCCAAATTAATTTCAAACAGATAGAGATTATTTCTGATATCAATCTTTTCCAGCACATCCGGATGAACTTCACCTAAAAAGCCTATTTTTTTATCATTAAGATAAATTCCACAGGATTTTCCGGGATGTAAAAAGGGTTCAGTCGATGCTGAAATATACCTGCAATGATTTATTTTTAAATCAAAAAAGATATTTTCCAAAGAGCCTTTTAAAGTATAAAAGTCAACGGTATTTCCCGAAGACCAAAATTCATCGTTTATTTTCCCGGTCAAAAGTCCGGCAATCATGTTTTTTTCTTCAGGCAATTCTGTTTCCCGGGAATTCAGAAAAACACGCCCGATCTCGAATATTTTTAAATCAAACGAACCGTTATTAGCATTCTTTTTAGTTGTTTCCAGCAAGCCGTAAATCATTGTAGTTCGCATAGCTGAAAGATCTTCGCCTAAAGGATTTTTTATCCGTACCGTTTGGCGTCTGTCATCATTTTCCGGCAAACACAAAATATCAGCGGCCTGCGGGGATTCGAAACTGTAATTGACGATTTCAGTATAGCCGCTTCCTGTCAGAATTTGCCGTATTCTTTCTTCCAAATCGAGGCGGGGGAGAAATTCCATTTCCTTTACATCAATGGCAGGTAGCGTTACAGGAACCCGATCGTAGCCATAGAGCCTGATTACTTCTTCAATTAAATCGACTTCCCGCGATATATCAACTCTGCACGTTGGTGGAGTAACGAGGTAACTGCCCTTCCCTTTCTGTTTCAAAACCATATCTATACTGCGCAGTATTCTTGTTACATCTTTTGCTTTTATTTCCGTGCCGATAATCTGACGTATTCTGTCTAATCGAAGCGGGATATTTTTAGCTGATTGAATTTTCTTTGGATATTCATCAATATAATTTTTATAAATTGTACCACCGGCAAGTTCAGCAATCAATTGAGTGGCACGGTTGAGCGCATTTACAACACCCTCGGGATCAATACCTCTTTCAAAACGGAAAGCGGCGTCCGTCGGCATGGCCATTTTTCTTGATGATTTGCGAATGGATGAAGGATTAAAATAAGCGCTTTCCAGCAGCACGACCTGCGTATCTTCTTTGACTTCGGAATTCAGGCCGCCCATAACTCCGCCGATTGCCACGGGTTTGACGCCGTCGCAGATCAGTACAGTATCTGCGGGAAGATTACGAGCCTTCCCGTCAAGAGAAATAAATTCTTCATTTTCTTTTGATTTGCGGACTATGATTTTTCCTTTTTCCAAAAAACGAAAATCGAACGCGTGCAAAGGCTGCCCCATTTCCAGCATGACGAAATTAGTCACATCGACAATATTGTTGATGGCGCGAAATCCGGCCGCTTCCAGCCTCGTTTTCATCCAGACAGGCGACGGTCCTATTTTAACGTTTTTAATCATTCTGGCCGTGTATCGCGGACAAAAATCAGCATCAATAATTTTTACTGACGCCATGGAGTTAATATCTGTGGAAGATTCTTTAATCTTTACGGTCGGCAGTTTTATTTTTTTGCCGGTAATGGCGGCAACTTCTCTGGCAATACCGAGCATGTTTAAGCAGTCGGAACGGTTGGGTGTGACATTTACGTCTAAAACCGTATCTTCTATATTTAACGCTTTTTCCAATGGTAAACCAAGCTTTAAATCAACCGAAAGATGCATAATTCCGGATTCGTCATCGCCTATTTCCAATTCCGCTTCGGAACATAACATCCCATCTGATTTTTCTCCCCGGAGAAGAGATGACTTGATGGTATATCCGCCGGGAATTACAGCGCCCACTTTGGCCAGGGGAACGATATTTCCAACCGAAATATTTTTTGCCCCGCAAACCACAGGATAGGTTTCAACGCCGTCGCTGACTGAACATAGCAAAAGCCGGTCGGCGGAAGGATGTGATTTAACGGATATAATTTTGGCAACAACAACACCGCTAAAATGCGGGCGGATAGTTTTTATCTCTTCTACTTCCAAACCGGACATTGTCAGCCGATGAGCAAGTTCTTCGGACGTTAATTCTATATCAACATAATCTTTAAGCCATTTAAGACTGACCAGCATAAAGAAAAATATCTCCTAAAATTGCCTGAGGAAGCGAATGTCGTTTTCAAAAAACAGCCTGATATCGGAAATGCCGTACTTTAACATGGCAATGCGCTCCAATCCTAAACCAAAAGCGAAACCGGTGTATTCTTCAAAATCATAATCGACATTTTGGAAAACGGCAGGGTCAACCATGCCCGAACCAAGAATTTCCAGCCAGCCGCTTTGCTTGCAAACACGGCAACCGTTTCCACCGCATATGACACAACAAATATCTACTTCCGCCGACGGTTCAGTGAAAGGGAAAAAGCTGGGGCGGAAACGTAAAGTTGTATTTGCTCCAAATATCTTCTTAAGAAAAGCCGTTAAGATTCCCTTAAGGTCTCCGAAACTAATACCCTTATCAACCAGTAAACCTTCTATTTGATGAAACATCGGCGTATGAGAAACATCGGAATCGCGCCGGTAGACTTTTCCCGGTGACAAAATACGTAAAGGAGGTCTGACGTTCTCCATTATCCTCACCTGTACGGGAGAAGTATGGGTACGCAAAACGACGTTATCCGAAATATAAAAAGTATCCTGCATATCTCGTGCGGGATGATCTTTTGGAATGTTTAAGGCTTCAAAATTGTAATAATCCAGTTCAATTTCAGGTCCTTCCACCACTGAAAAACCGAAGGACGCAAAGATAGAACAAATTTCTCTTTTTATTTGAATTACGGGATGAATACGTCCATATTTTATTGCGTTACCGGGCAAAGTAACATCTATTTTTTCCTTGAGCAGAATATCTTCTTTGTTTCGAACCGCTTGCTTATGAAGCGATTCCTCAATTCTGTCGTTGAGCAGATTTTTCAGCTCGTTGCAAAGCTTTCCGAATAAAGGTTTATCCGCGTCGGAAACTTGAGCAATATTTCTCAAAAGACCTGTTAAAAGCCCTTTACGACCAAGATATTTTGTTCTGATATTGGAAAACTGATCTTCGGTTTTGGCCGTTTGTAATTCGGCCAGGGCGCTTATTTCCAGCTGTTTAAGCTCATTAATCATGCCGCTTAATTGCCTTTAGCCATTGCCACAACCTGGGCGAACCCCTTTGGATCATTAACAGCGAGTTCCGCCAGCACTTTGCGGTCTAATCCGATGCCGGTCTTTTTCATACCGTTAATTAGTCTGCTGTATGATATATTATTTTCACCGGCAGCAGCATTTATGCGCGCAATCCATAATTGACGAAATTCTCTTTTCCTCGCGCGACGATCACGAAAAGCGTATTTCATCGCTTTATTTACGGCTTCGGTAGCTGTTCTAAGCAGGCGGCTGCGAGCACCGAAAAAACCCTTGGCCTGTTTTAATACCTTTCTTCTTTTCTTACGGGCATTGACGCCCCTTTTTACTCTGGACATTTTTCTATTCTCCTAATTAATAACTAATATAGCCGTCTTCGATCTATAAATAAGGAATAAGCCTCTTAATAGCTTTTTGATTTGCCTGATCAACCAAGGTTGCTTTCCTTAAAGATCTTTTTCTTTTTGTAGTTTTTTTTGTGAGGATGTGGCTGGCAAAGGCCTTACTGCGCTTTACTTTGCCTTTGGCAGTAAGAGAAAAACGTTTTGCCGCTCCCCTGTGAGTTTTTAATTTTGGCATGCAATCACCTCTTTATCCTTATTGTTTTTTTGGTGAGACTATCATCACCATATTGCGTCCTTCCAATCTCGGTTCCTGATCGATAATACCTTCAATTGCCAGTTCATCCTTTATTCGTTCCATTAACTTTTTACCGATATCGGTAAATGCGATTTCCCGTCCTCTGAACATCATGGATACTTTAACTTTATCGTGGTTTTTTAAAAACTTTTTAATATGTTTAAGCTTAACTTGCACATCGTGTTCTTCTGTCTTCGGCTTTAATTTAATTTCCTTAACTTGAATTATTGTCTGGCTCTTTTTGGCATCGTGCAGTTTTTTGCTTTGTTTATACCGATATTTGCCATAATCCATTATCTTACAAACAGGTGGGTCGGTCATTGATACTTCCACTAAATCTAAACCTACACTTTCTGCACTGGCGAGGGCTTCTTCCAACGTAATTACACCAAGCTGTTTTCCTTCCTCGTTGATAACTCGAACTGTGGCCGACTTTATTTCTCTATTAATTCTTAAATCCTTAACTATATGTCACCTCCTGAAATTATAAAGTTAAATATAAATCTATTTTTTTTTCTCACATATTTCCTGCAATAAAGCAATAAATTCATCAACAGGCAGCGAACCAAGATTCTGGCCATCACGTGTCCGTGGTGCTACTGAACGGGCTTGTACTTCCTTGTCTCCCACGACCAGCATATATGGTATTTTTTGCATCTGCGCCTGTCGAATTTTATAACCCAATTTCTCATTATCAAAATATTTTTCACAACGAACACCGGATTGAATCAACTTGCTATAAACCGTTTCAGCATAAGGTATATGTTTATCGGTAACCGTCAGCAAAACACATTGCGTAGGAGATAACCAAACCGGAAAGGCTCCGGCATAATGTTCGATCAGCACGCCCATAAATCGTTCGATAGCTCCCAATATGACTCTGTGCAGCATAACCGGCCGGTGTTTTTCTCCGTCCGCGCCTATATAACTTAGATCGAATCTTTCCGGCAGTGTAAAATCGCATTGAATAGTGGCACACTGCCACTTTCTCTTCAAAGCGTCTTTTATTTTAAAATCAATCTTAGGTCCGTAGAAAGCTCCATCGCCCTCGTTTACCTCATAATTGATATTGTTATCCTTAAGAGCGTCTTCCAGAGCAGTAGTAGCCAGATCCCAATCCTCGTCAGATCCGATGGATTTTTCCGGTCTGGTGCTCAATTCCACTTCATATTCAAAGCCGAAAATTCCCATAGCATAACTGACAAAATCGGCAATTGCGCATATTTCAGAATTTAACTGTTCCGGCGTACAAAGTATGTGCGCGTCATCCTGGGTGAATTGTCTTACCCTCAACAGGCCATGCAATACCCCTGTTTTTTCGTGACGATGAACAGTGCCCAGTTCAAAATAACGCAGAGGTAAGTCCCGATAACTTCTTATCTTCGATTTGTATATTAACATATGGGATAGACAATTCATCGGCTTGATGCCGTAAACCTGCTCATCCACTTCTGTAAAATACATATTATCGCGATAATGATCAAAATGGCCGGATTTTTTCCACAGATCAACTTTAAGGATTTGAGGCCCCATAACCATGTCATAGCCGCGTTTAAGGTGTTCTTTCTTTTCCCAATCTTCTATAAGGTAACGCAAAAGCATACCTTTGGGATGAAAAATGACTAAACCAGGTCCGGCTTCTTCGTTAACCTGAAAAAGATCCAGTTCTCTGCCTAGACGACGGTGATCTCTCTTCTTCGCTTCTTCCAGCAGATTTAAATAATCATTCAGTTCGCCCTCACTGGCAAAACCGGTACCGTAAATACGCTGCAACATTTTGTTGTTTTCATTACCTCGCCAGTAAGCACCGGCAACACTCAATAGTTTAAAGGCTTTGATCATACCTGTTGAAGGTATATGCGGTCCGCGGCATAAATCAATATAACTACCCTGTCTGTATATGCTGACTTCCTTAACCTCTTCAGGTAAATCGTTAATTAATTCAACCTTGTAATTTTCTTCCCTTTCTTCAAATAATTTTACTGCGGCCGACCGGGAAAGTTCTTCTCGTACGAAGGGATGATTTGCAGCGATGATTTTCTTCATACGGTTTTCTATTTTTGCAAAATCATCGGTAGTAAAAGCGTCTTTGTATTCAAAGTCATAATAAAAACCGTATTCAATGGAAGGACCAATGCTTACTTTCGCGCCGGGAAAAATTTCCTGAACTGCCTGAGCCATTATGTGAGATATACTGTGACGTAAAATAGATAAACCATCATGGGAAGATATATCTATAAATTCAATTTTTGAATTTTCTGTTATCGATGAGCTTAAATCCGCGGGTATATTATTAATTTTAACCGCTATTGTAGAGGCTAACATTTCCTTCTTCCAACTCTCTAAAGCATTGACGGCAGAAATTCCTTCTTTAAAAGAAATTTCTTTATTATCGGGAAATATAACTTTAATATCCATAACTTACAACATACCAGTTTTAATTCATTTTAAAAGGGCACCACAATTTGCTGATGCCCTTGAAGTACTGAACAAAAGACATTTTTACTATAATTAAAATGGTAGGCAAGCAGGGATTTGAACCCTGGACATCCACCGCGTCAGGATGGCGCTCTCCCCCTGAGCTACTTGCCTACAAGCAATTCAGTTCATAACGTTAAAAAATATCAGTAAAACTCCATAATGTCAAGTAAATATCTTATTTGTCAACTTCTTTTAAATTGGTCCCATTGACTATTTTGATTCCTCTGATTATGTAAACCAATCCGGAAACTATAGTTAGTGCTGCCGTTAACCAGAAGAAAAGATTTAAAACAAAATTGTAACTTAAATTATTAGTAAACGCTTTATAAAGAAGCACTAGAAAAACCGTGCCGATTTGCAGAGTAGTTGTGACCTTACCTATTAAAGCCGGTTTAATTTCAAAAGTAATCGACATCAAAGTAAGAATTGCTATACCAAGTAAAATCATAAAGTCTCTGCTGATAACAATGACCGTCAACCAACTCGGTATGATTCCCAGAATTGCCAGAATCACAAAACTGGTAGTCAGAAGCAACTTGTCGGCAATGGGATCCAAATAAGAACCGAGTTTCGTTTGAGCGTTTAATAATCGCGCCATTGTACCGTCAAGCGCATCAGTTAATCCGGCGATAATGAAAACAATTAAAGCGCTATAATATTTATCCTGAATCAGGAAAATTACGAATACGGGAACAAGTATGATTCTAGTTAAAGACAATAAATTGGGTATGTTCATTTACAAATCTATATTAGTTCTTTCAAATTATTACTTCTACTGTCCAAAGTTACAACATACTTTCGGTTTACTTTTAACCACGTATATTAGGCCCATCCGGCAGAGTTTTTATTACTTTATTGACAACCTCTTCAATTACTGTTTCATAAGTTTCAGTCGTTTTTCTTTCCAGCCCTTTCTTAGTTATATCAAAATTTCTGCCGGTGGCTTTGCACTCGGCATTCCAAAGGACTTCGCCTGTCTGAGCGCTTCGCAGTTCACAACGAACCGCTATGGTTAACGGAGCGTAAAAAACTTTCTTCGCTTTATTCTCTTCCGTTAACGTGCAGTACATTCCCGCATCAGCACCCACTAAATCTTTCAATACTTGAGGATCAATAATGCCTGCACTTTCCTTTGATTTTTTATCGGTATATAAAGATCCCAACTTATTGTCGATGACATCCAGTGGCAGCTTGGCATAACCCTTAAAATAAAGTTCTTCAAACAATCTGGATCGTAATAATTGAGAAGTTTTATTATCATAACTTTTATTTTCTATAGGAAGCACGGCAATAATTTTGGCCGAATTCTGATCATAATTGGGTTTTAACCCATAGGGTGTATTTTTAGAACAGCCGCTGATAATTATAATTAACGCAATCAGTACATACAGATAAATTTTACAAATTTTCAAAATATTACCTCTTCTTTTAATCGTTGCTGCATAATTTTTTAAGTTTTTCAATTTCTTCTTTAATAACCTTTTCCGCTATTTCCGGAACCATTTCCCTGGCAATTCTTTCGATAATTGCTGTTGCCTTTTTTATAATTTCTTCGTTAAGGTTGTTTGCCGTTTGAGTATCTTCAATTACATCAACAAGAGTATATATTTCTCTCTTATTATTTACATTATTCTCATAACCACGGCCATCAACGACAATAACTTCTTGGTTACTGCCGTTCTTTGATTCATGAATATTTTTATCTGCCGTTGCTATTGAATCTGAATCCATAATAATCTCCTTCAGATCACTTAATGAATGGATTTAGCTATCATAATGCAAGAAACAGTTCAAGAACTATATCTGAATCAAAGAAAAGAAATAAAATAAAATATTTCTACCGGCAATATCATATATATTTTATGGTTGACAGATCTACCGTATTTCAGGTTTAATGCAACAAGTTAAAAACAAATACCCCCGAAAACGATAAAATAAAACAATGAAGCGTATATTAATAACCGGAGGCGCCGGATTTCTAGGTTCACATCTTTGTGACCGATTATTGCGGGAAGGCAACGACATCATTTGTCTGGATAATTTTTTTACAGGCAATAAAAAAAATATCGCGCATCTTATTGGCCTTCCCCACTTTGAACTGATTCGTCACGATATTATTAATCCCGTTTATCTTGAAGTTGATGAAATATACAATCTGGCTTGCCCCGCTTCTCCGGTTCATTATCAACTTAATCCCATTAAAACCATCAAAACAAATGTCATGGGAGCAATCAACGTCCTGGGAATTGCCAAAAGAACAAAAGCAAAAGTGCTTCAGGCTTCCACATCTGAAGTCTACGGCGATCCGGAAGTACATCCACAAAACGAACTGTATTGGGGAAAAGTAAATCCGATAGGAATACGTAGTTGCTATGATGAAGGAAAAAGAGCGGCGGAATGTCTGATGATGGATTATCGGCGGCAAAATTCCGTCAATGCGAAGATTGTTAGAATTTTTAACACATATGGTCCGCGTATGGCAATCAATGACGGCCGCGTGGTGAGCAATTTTATTATTCAAGCCCTTCAAAATAAAAATATAACTATTTACGGAGACGGCTCTCACACAAGATCTTTCTGCTATGTTGATGATATAATCACAGGATTAATCACAATGATGAACTCAGCCGATGATTTTTTTGGCCCTGTCAATATAGGTAATCCCGTAGAATTTACCATCATGCAATTGGCACAACTGATCATCAAACTAACTAAAAGCAGCTCTAATATTGAATTTCAGCCTCTTCCTGCCGACGACCCTGTTCAACGTAAACCGGATATATATCTGGCCATGCAAAGAATCGGCTGGAAGCCAAAAGTAGAGTTGGAGGAAGGCTTATTTCATACGATTGATTATTTTCGTGAAGCATTAAAAAACATTATAATTAGTTGAAGGAGAGACAATTTTCATGAAATCAAAGAAAAAAATTCTTTGCATTGGGGCCGGTTATGTTGGCGGTCCATCCATGGCAATGATTGCTTATAAATGTCCTGATTATCGGGTTACCGTAGTGGATACCAATCCTGAAAGAATCGATGCCTGGAATTCGTCAGAGCTTCCCATTTATGAACCGGGATTGGATAAAATTGTTAAAAAGACACGCGGCAAGAATTTATTTTTCACCAAAGATATTGAAAATCAAATAAAAGAAAACGATATAATTTTTGTCAGCGTTCATACTCCCACAAAAACTTATGGCACCGGTGCGGATATGGCTGCTGATTTGCAGTATTGGGAAAAAACGGCACGACAGATTCTTAAATATTCGCGGTCATCGAAAATTGTAATCGAGAAAAGTACTCTGCCTGTGAAAACCGCCCTGGCCATGGAAAAAATTTTATCATCTGCAAAAGGCAGATTCAGATTTGAAGTTCTCTCGAATCCGGAATTTATGGCAGAAGGCACAGCCATTTGCGATTTGGAGAATCCTGATCGTGTTCTAATCGGCTCTCATGAAACAAAAAGCGGATTAAATGCCCGTGCGGAATTGATAAAAATCTACTCCAGGTGGATTTCGAAGGAAAAAATTATTACATCCAATATCTGGAGCAGCGAACTATCCAAACTGGTAGCCAATGCTTTCCTGGCACAGCGTGTATCATCAATTAATTCCATATCTGCTCTTTGCGAAAAGACAGACGCCAATATTTCCGAAGTGGCCAAAGCCGTGGGTATGGACAGTCGTATCGGCGATAAATTTCTAAAAGCCAGCATCGGATTCGGCGGATCGTGCTTTAAAAAGGATATATTAAATCTTGTTTATCTCTGCCGGTACTACGATTTGAAGGAAGTAGCTTCTTATTGGGAAAACGTTGTTAAAATCAACGAATATCAGCAGGAACGTTTTGTTGCCAATATACTCAACAGTATGTTCGGCACATTGGCAGGTAAAAAAATCTGTATACTCGGCTTTGCCTTTAAAGCAAATACCGGAGACACCAGAGAAAGCCCGGCAATTTATGTTTCACAAAAACTACTCGCAGAACACGCCGAATTGATTATTTCTGATCCCAAAGCTCTGAAAAACGCTGCAGTCGATCTTGCGGGGACCAAAGGAAAGGTAAAATATATTGAAGATCCTTACCAGGCTGCAGTCGGCTGCCATGCCCTTGTCATACTGACGGACTGGGATTTGTATCGAAATCTTGATTTCCGTAAAATATATAAATCCATGGTAAAGCCTGCATTTATATTCGACGGCCGCAACATTATTGACCATAAGAAATGTTTTTCTATCGGTTTTAACGTTTATCCCATCGGTAAGCCGGCGTTAAGTCATTTTAAAGTCTGAGAAAAATCAGGCAGCAATAAAATCAAACGCATTTTTTATCAGTTTTATTTCATTGCCGGCAGGAAGCATTGTTATCGCTAACACGTCAAATCGTGAAGCTGTATCTTTAATGCTTTTATTCTGAAGATACCATAACGCCAGTTGAGACATCTTTTTCTGCTTTTTTGTTCCTACTGCCTGTTCCGGGAATCCAAGCTCTTTGGATGTTCTCGTTTTGACTTCAAGGAAAACGAGAACATCTTTGTCCCTGGCAATGATATCTATTTCGCCAATTGCGCAACGGAAATTCGTTTCGACTATACGATAACCGTTTTTTTTGAGATAGGCCGCCGCGATTCTTTCGCCTTCTTTTCCGGTTTTAATCCTGGAGGAATTATTCATTTTATAAATTAAATTCGAAATTTGTTTGATGTAAATTTTTTACATGGAATGATTTGCGATGAATCTTACATATGCCGAATTTTCTAATGGCATCAAGGTGGTCTTTTGTTCCGTAACCCTTATTTTGCTGAAAGTTATATTGGGGGAATTGACGATGATACATTTCCATGATCCTGTCCCGGGTTACTTTGGCGATTATTGATGCAGCAGCAATGGAAATACTGAGTGAATCTCCTTTAACGATCGTTTTTTGCGGAGTCGTAATGGGGACACGTTGGTTACCGTCAATCAAAAGAAAGTCCGGCGATATGGAAAGCTCCAGAACTGCTTCGCGCATGGCTTGAAGCGTTGCGTAAAGTATATTTAAACGATCGATTGTATCCGCATCTACAACTCTTGTGCCGATTGCGACGGCATCTCTGTTAATTATTTCGTATAATTCTTCTCTTTTGGCTTCGGAGAGTTTCTTGGAATCTTTTATTGCAGGGTTTAAATAATCAAAAGGAAGGATAACAGCAGCGGCAACAACAGGACCAGCCAGCGGTCCCCTGCCCGCTTCATCAATTCCGGCTATGAACTGGTAACCTTCCTGACAGGCAATTTTCTCAAAAGTATTCATTGAAAAAATAAAAGAATTATTCCTTCCTCTTTGCGCAAAACAGCCTTATCAGGTCAGAAAATTATAAAACAGAATTGATTTGTGTCTGCCAGCAAAAATCTATCAGGTTTTCGCCACTTCTTTAATTCTAGCTTTTTTGCCTCTTAATCCTCTCAAATAGTAAAGGCGTGATCTGGCTACTTTCCCCCTGGTAATCACCTCAATCTGATCAATAATCGGCGAATGCAAAGGGAAAGTTCTCTCGACACCGACACCGTAGGAAATTTTTCTCACTGTAAAATTTGCTCTGCTGTTACCACGTTTTTTACGAATTACAACTCCTTCAAAAGCCTGAATTCTCTGTTTCTGACCTTCGATAATGCGCACATGAACTTTTACCGTATCGCCGGTTTTGAAACCGGGTATATCTCCTCTCATGTTTTCTTTTTCAATCATTTCTAAGATATTCATTTATTTTCCTCCTGCATTAGCTGCATTATATAATTTTTATTTTAAACATTCATTACACGATCCAAAACAATCGCCACCGCCGAGCGAACTGCAAGGTGATTATACTCACCCTTGCCTTTTATTGGCTCCAGACGATAATCCGCTGCATTTACTACTTCCCCGGAGATCCCTGAACCCGTGCCGAAAATAATAACATACGGCTCATGATCATTTTTGAGCATTTCTCTAAAATCGGCAAATTTTAACAAATCATCTGAAAAATTAGCTCCTGTCACTACAGTTTTCGGAGCATGTCCGGTTTCCCTGGAAATTTCGTCTAAAACATCAGATAAACTTTTTTCAAGTTTTATCAATTCAAAAGCAATCTGACGAAATTTATTATAACTTGCTCCGTATCCTTCCCGCCAGTGATCAATAATTTGCGATGCCAATTTTATTTGCTCATCTACAGGGTTTACTATGTAAAATCCACTGACCGCATATGTTTTTGCAAGTCTCGCAATATCATGAATATCCATATTGGCAATGGCTGTGGTTACAATTTTACCATCTTTATTATAAACCGGATAATGTAAAAGAACTATGTAAAGCATTAACGCTTTTCCACTTAGGATTATTTTAGCCTAAATAATTGGGGGAAACCCATACCTTATAAACTTCTCAAAATCAAGAGTTTATATTTCTTCCTGTTTAATTTTATCCAGAATTTTTTTATCTTGAGCCGAAAGCTTTGCTTTTTTTAATAAATCGGAACGGCGCTGATATGTTCTTTTCAATGATTCCTTTCTGCGCCACAGTTCAATTTCTGCGTGATTTCCGGATAATAAAACTTCAGGCACTGACCACTCCTTGTATTCTGCCGGTCTTGTATATTGCGGATATTCCAATATATTTTCGCAAAACGACTCATTCTTTGTTGATTCTGGGTTTCCCAGAACATCGGGAATGTACCGGCAGACGACATCAATTAAAACCATAGCCGGAAGCTCACCCCCGGTCAGGATGTAGTCACCAATGGAAATTTCCCTGTCTACCAAATGTTCCCTTATCCTTTCATCAATACCTTCGTAGCGCCCACAAATAATAATTATATTCTTTTCTCCGGCTAACTCAGTTGCTATTTTTTGATTCAAAACTTCTCCCTGTGGAGTCATTAAAACTACGATTGAATCTTCTTCGGGATGTCTAATTGCACTGAGAGCCTTTTCCACCGGTTCAACTTTCATGACCATTCCGCATCCGCCACCATAAGGAGCATCATCCGTCATTTTATGTTTATCATCCGCCCAATTGCGTATATCGTGCAGCGAAATGCTTAAAAGACCTTTTTCCTGAGCTTTTTTGAGCAGACTGAATTTGAGTGGAGATGAAAACATCTCGGGGAAGATGGAGAGGACATCAAATTTGACCACTTTTACAGCCCTTCCAGCAATCTTACTGTCATAAATTGACGATTTATATCGATCTTAAGAATTACGTCGGAAATAGCAGGGAGAAGTATTTCTCTTTCTTCTCCCCTGCAGACATAAACATCATTACTTCCCGTGGGAAAAACCGATTCTATCCGGCCAATATATTTATTATCTTCATTGTATACATCCAGCCCTATAATATCCCGCCAGTAATATTCACCCTCCGGTAATTCTTCCAGTGCTTCTTTCGGTAAGAAAACTTTACATCCAACTAATTTCTGTGCCGATTCCAAATCCGGTATGCCTTCCAATTCGACAAATAAAGCTTTTCCGGATAAATCAATTTTTTTCAGTTTAAAACGATTTCTTTGTTCTGAATTTCGTTCAATATAAATAAATTGAAGCTTGGCAAAATTACTTAATTTCTCCACATAACACAAAATTTTCAGGCAACCATGGAGACCACGAGTTTTTACAATCTCTCCTGCAGCAAAGAGATCCATTCTGACCTATTCAATAATCTCTAAAACTGCTCTTTTATGCATCTTCGCTGAAGCTGCGCTTAAAATCATTCTAATAGCCTGAGCAGTTTTACCCTGTTTACCGATTACTTTACCTAAGTCTTCTTTTGCCACACGCAATTCAATTACTGATGTTTGTTCACCGATTGTCTCTTTTACTTCAACCTTGTCTGGAACATCTACCAAAGCCTGAGCTATATACTTGACCAATTCCTTCATCGTTATAACCTCCGCTGATTTTGATTAACTTCTCTTTAATATATCATTTTTAATTGTTCAACGCTTAAACGACATGTGGCCATATAAAAACTCCCGATATTCCGTCTACTTGACTCTTGCTTCAATGCCTTTTGTTTTTAATAAATTAGCTACCGTCATAGTTGCCTTGGCTCCTTTTGACAACCAGTCCCGAACCCTATCTTCTTTAACTACTATTTCTGCCGGATTTTTTTTTGGATCGTAATTACCTAAAATCTCTAAAAATTTACCGTCCCGCGGAGAATCTGTGTCGGTCGCCACAATACGATAAAAAGGTTTACTTTTAGCACCCATACGAGTTAGTCTAATTTTTACAGCCATCGATTTTAAATAATACCTCCTTAAATTGTTAATTGTTTATTTTTTTATCATAGTTTTTAATATTTTAAAAGGGGAAATTACGCATTAGCGATTTAATACCTTTTTTTTGACTGAATTTTTTCATCATTTTTCTAATTTCCATATAATTTTTCAATAAAAGATTTACATCTTGAACAGTTGTCCCGCTACCTAAAGCAATTCTTTTGCGTCGACGTCCATCAATTATAAGATAGTTATAGCGCTCTTCTTTTGTCATAGAATCAATAATAGCTGTAATCTTTACCAATTCCTTTTCGTCAGGTTCTACATCTTTAAGCGCTTTCATTTTTCCCAAACCAGGAATCATTCCTAAAATATCCTTCATTGATCCCATCTTTTTAATTTGTGCCAGTTGATTGCGGAAGTCTTCCAAAGTGAAATTATTTTTTCTGATGCTTTTTTCTAACTCGAGCGCAGTCTTTTGATCAATATTGGCTTGTGCTTTTTCCACCAGCGTCAGGATATCGCCCATACCAAGAATGCGGGAGGCCATTCTTTCCGGATGAAATACCTCAAGATTATCTATTTTTTCACCTATGCCCACAAATTTTATCGGTTTTCCGATAACCGCTTTCAGAGACAGTGCGCCACCGCCTCGCGCATCACCATCCATTTTTGTCATGATGACGCCGTCGATACCGATAAGCTCATTAAACTTTGCTCCGACATTAACTGCATCCTGTCCTGTCATCGCATCAGCGACATAAATAATTTCTGCGGGATTGATCTTTGCTTTAATTTTTCTGAGTTCTTCCATTAAGACGTCATCAATGTGCAATCTTCCAGCAGTATCAATAATAATAACTTCATATCCGTTTTTTCTGGCCTCTTCAACTGCCTGAGAACAAATTTCCACAGGATCCTTAAGGCCATGCGAATCAAATACACCTGTTTCTATCTGTTTTCCCAATGTGGCCAATTGTTCAATAGCTGCCGGTCGATAGACGTCAGCTGAAACGAGATAAACTTTTTTGTTTTCTTTTGCTAATAAAAGTGCCAGTTTTGCGGCAGTCGTGGTTTTGCCGCAACCTTGCAACCCGACAAGCATGATAGGAGCGGGAATCCGGGAGCCGAACTTGATACTGGCACTGACTCCACCCATAAGTTCAACGAGACGGTCATGAACAATTTTTACTATTTGCTGTCCGGGAGTAATACTTTCAAGAACTTCTTTCCCGATTGCCCTTACTCGAATATCTTCGATAAAATCCTTGGTTACCTTAAAATTAACATCGGCTTCCAAAAGTGCCATGCGTATTTCTTTGAGCGACGCATTGACATTCTCTTCATTTAAAAGTCCGCGTCCTTTTAATTTCTTAAAAATATTCTCTAATTTTTCAGATAGATTTTCGAACATAATTAAACAACCATAACCTGACGTATTTTTTAGTTTTTCTTCGCTTGATTATCAACAGATTTGATAATACAGTTCATCTCTGTCTTTTGGGCTATTTTCTGCGCAGCTTCCTGTGCCTGAATTTTATTTTCAAAACCCGGAATAATAACCCGAAATAGAGTTCCTTTCTTCCTGTTTTCAACCTTTACTATCTGTGATGTAAAACCCAACGAGTCTATTTTTTTAACTATCTTATTTGCTTTATTTTTATCTTTCAAAGAGGCAACCTGAATTATGAATTTCTGTTTACTCGCAACAGGTAAAGGTGTTGTTTCTTTTCCTTTAAGCTCTCCTTTTTCTTTATTATTTTCGTTTGCCGCTGTTTCCGCCGGTTTTTGAACATCGATATTAAAATTACCAACCGGTGGTTCTGAAAATGTTGATTGTCTATCAGGAATCGCCTCTTCATTTACAGTACCTTTTTTCCCAGTCAGAGCGTTGTAAAAAGTCAGATCGATATTTTCCTGTGACTGCGTCTGATTTTGAGCGCTTTTATTTTCCAATGTACTTTTGGCAGCTTTAATTTTAGCCGGTCGCCAAACCGAAGTTAATATTTTTTGTGGGAAAGCAGCAATTTTTTCAGGATAAACATCAATATTTTTACCAACTTCAATACCTAATAAAAAAGCCGTACATAAAAGAGCTACCATTCCGACAACGATGGTAATTAATCCCGCCTTCCCCACTTTAAGTTCAAAGTTCTTGATATTTCCGGTAGCCATTTATTCTGTTTTTTCACATCTTTTGCGGTGCGCTCACACCTAAAATTTTTAAAGCATTTTGTAAGACAATTTTGATTGTCATTATTAGGAACAATCTTGCAGAAGTCAGGCAATTATTCTCAGAAATTACTTTATTTTTGTTATAATAGCTATGAAAAAGTCCCGCCAACTCATTTAGGTAAAAAGGAATACGATGAGGTTCTAAAGATTTAGCTGCTCCATAAACAGTTTCCGGATAACGCACCAGCATTTTGATTAATGCTTTTTCTTCCGGTTCACTCAAGAGAGAAAGATCCGTATTTTTGAATACCGGTAGATCAATACCTTTCTCCTGTGCCATTTTCATGATGCTGCAAATTCGTGCATGGGCATATTGCACATAATAAACAGGATTTTCATTCGATTGCTTTTTGGCTACTTCCAGGTCAAAGTCCAGGTGGCTGTCTGACCGTCGCATTAGAAAATTATAACGGGCAGCGTCTCTGCCTACTTCATCAAGTACCTCCCGCAGAGTTACAAATTCACCGGAACGCGTGGACATTGCCACCGGCACTCCGCCTCGCAGCAGATTCACCAATTGAACAAGAATTATTTTTAAAGATTCCTTATCATGGCCGAGTGCCTGAATTCCCGCCCACATACGAGGCATGTAACCGTGATGATCTGCGCCCCAGATATCAATAATTGTTTCAAAACCGCGATTATATTTATTCTGGTGATAGGCGATATCGGCGGCAAAATAAGTCGGCTCGCCATTTTTACGGATGACAACCCTGTCTTTTTCATCACCGAAATCAGTTGTTTTGAACCACAATGTTTCGCCATCGGAATAAATAAATCCCTGTTCCTGCAATTTTTCCAGAAGCTTGGTCACACCATCGTTTTTATATAATTCCTTTTCACTGAAATATTCGTCCAAGACCACACCGAAATCTCTTAAATCAACTTTGATTTCTTCCAGAATAATCTGCCCGGCAATTGATGTAAAATTGCTTATAGCGGCTTCTTCAGCGACTTTAATATATTTATCCTTTTCGCTTTTAATAATATTGCCGGCAATATCTCTTATATAATCACCACGATAACATGTTTCCGGAAAGTCAATCTTGTCGCCAAGCAATTCTTTGTAACGCAGTAGAACGGATTTTCCTAAATTATTCATCTGGTTGCCGGCATCATTAATATAATATTCTTTGAAAACTTTATAACCGGCTGTTTTCAGTAGATTGCTGATTACATCGCCGACAACAGCGCCGCGGGCATGACCGATATGCAGAGGACCGGTGGGATTGGCACTGACAAATTCCACCTGTACTTTCTGACCGGCACCATAATCTGTATATCCGTATTTTTCCTGCTGCTCATTAATATTTTTTAACGCCTGCTTCCAGACTTCGTCTTTGATGAAAAAATTAATAAATCCGGGACCGGCTATTTGTGTCTTTTCAATAATGTTTTCAGGATCGGAGAGATTTTCCTGAATTATCTGGGCAATTTTTCGCGGATTCTGTTTGATCTGGGCGGCCAGAATCATTGCTGTATTTGCGGCGTAATCTCCGTGTGCGGGATTTGCCGGCGGTTCTACTTCCAGATAAGGAAGAGAAAATTCAGGAAGCTGTCCTTTATTCAAAGAAACATTCAATGCGTTTTTCAGTATATTAATAAT
>LNQE01001195.1_pt1 | contig 27284 bp, 38 predicted proteins | sample 603111 | NCBI WGS metagenome assembly LNQE01 (sample SAMN04260313, study PRJNA301899) | hydrocarbon metagenome | isolation source: hydrocarbon-contaminated ditch | place: Germany: Bremen | collected 1998
TCAAGACCAGCAGCAGGGTTGCCCGCGTACCGCAGGCGGTCGGAGGTCGTGCAGCGCACCCGCCGAAGATCGAGAAGGTGCTCGTCAAGGAGATCAACAAAAAGGAGAGGCGGAAAGCAGTCCGCTCCGCAATTGCGGCCAGCGCCTCTCCGGAACTCGTACGGCAGCGGGGTCACCTGTTTGAGGGGGAGCTGCCGCTCATTCTGGAAGACCGGTTCGAAGAGATCACCAGGACTGGCGACGTGCTCTCGGCGCTCGGTGCGCTCGGAGTGCTTGCCGACGTCGAGCGTGCAAAGAACAGCAAGAAGGTGCGAGCGGGAAGAGGCAAGATGCGGGGGCGCCGCTACAAGCAGCGCAAAAGCATCCTGATCATAACCGCCGATCAGCCGCTCCGTCCGGCCCGCAACCTTGCCGGCGTTGACGCGGTGACGGTATCCCAGCTGAATGCCGAACTGCTTGCGCCCGGCGCCGACGCAGGCCGCCTGACGATCTGGACCGAATCTGCAGTTAAGAGACTGGAGGAACTCTAATGGTGCTGAAATATCCGTTTGTTACGGAAAAAGCGACGATGATGCTTGAGAACGAGAACAAACTCCAGTTCCTTGTGCAGAACGAGGCAACCAAATCGGATATCAGGCGCGCGATCGAGGCCGCGTTTGACCAGAAGGTGACGAACGTCAGGACGATCATGACCATGAAAGGCCACAAAAAGGCAATCGTGAGTTTTGAGGACGAGAAAGCAGCCGAGGAGATTCTCAGCAGGCTCGGCATCATGTAGGTGACGTTGCATGGGACATCGAATAAAAGCACAGAACAGGGGCAGGGGCGGTCCGACCTACCGTGCGCCCTCGCACAAATATAAGGCGGAGCTGCGGCATGCCGGCAGGAATACCGGCATGCTTACCGGGCAGGTCATCGATATCGAGCACGACCCCGCACGCCACACCCCGATCGCTCGTGTCGAGCTCGAGGACAAGAGCAAGGTCTACATGCTCGCAACCGAAGGACTCGGCGTCGGGGATCGGGTTGCGTGGGGACCGGGATCGACCGTCAAGAACGGCAACACGCTCCCGCTTCAGGAGATTCCGGTCGGGGCGTACGTCTGCAATATCGAGGCCCGCCCGAACGACGGCGGGAAGTTCGTCCGTGCAGGCGGCGTCCAGGCGCTCGTGATCGGCAAATCCGACGACGGAAGGGTCGGCATCCGGATGCCCAGCGGCAAGAACAAGTGGTTTTCCGGCGGCTGCATGGCAACCGTAGGGATCGTTGCCGGCGGCGGGCGGGGCGAGAAGCCGTTTGTGAAGGCCGGCAAAAAGTACCATAAGATGAAATCGCAGGGAGAGAAGTGGCCGCGCGTCAAGGGCGTCTGCATGAACGTCATCGACCACCCGTTCGGCGGCGGAGGCCACCAGCACGCCGGCAGGCCGAAGACGGTGGCGCGGGGCACCTCGCCGGGCAGAAAGGTGGGGAACATCGCCGCCCGGAGAACCGGCAAGTGGAAGAAGTGAGGGCTGAAGCATGGCAAAAAAGACACAGAAACGGTTACCGAGAAGGCGCGAGGAGTTCACCTATCGCGGTTTTACGATCGCGGAACTGCAGCAGATGGGAGTGAGCGAACTGATGCCCATCATGCCCTCCCGGGCACGCCGGAAGTTCGAGCATGGACTCTCGAGGGAGCATGAGAACCTGCTCGCTAAAGTCAGGGCAGGCGAGGAGAGGATCCGCACCCACCTCCGCGACATGATCGTCATGCCCGAGATGGTCGGAAGAACGATCGAGGTGCACAACGGCAAGGACTTCACCAGGGTTGAGATCCAGCCTGAGGCGGTCTTCCGTTACCTGGGTGAGTTCGCACTGACCCGCAGGAAAGTAACGCACGGCAGCGCCGGTATCGGTGCGACCCGGTCGAGCAAGTACGTACCGCTGAAGTGATCCGCATGGCACGAACAGACTACGCAATCAGGCCTGAAGGCGGGAACACTGCGCGGGCAAAGGCAAACGAGCTGCCGGTATCGCCGAAGCATTCCATCGAGATTGCCCGGTTCATCAGGAACAAGACCACCACCGAGGCGATCGAGTACTTAAACGATGTCATCGCGCTCAAAAAAGCGATCCCGTTCAGGCGGTTCAACCGCAACGCCGCCCACAGGCGGGGGCTCTCCGGATGGGACGCCGGCAGGTATCCGGTGAAGGCTGCAGAGGCATTTGTCCTGCTGCTGCGCTCGGTCGAGGAGAATGCCGAATATATCGGTCTTGATACCGAGAACCTCCGGATCATCCACGCCGCCGCCAACGGCGGGCGGATGCACCGGGCGTTCTTCCCGAGAGCAATGGGCCGGGCCACCCCGAAACGGCGGGAGACCGTGAACATCGAGGTCATCGTCGAGGAGGTGGCGTGATGGCGGCAGAGAAGAAGTTTATCAGTGAAGGCGTCCGCAAGGCATGCGTTGAGCGGTACCTGACCCGGGAGCTCAAGAGGGCGGGATACGGCGGCATGGACATCACCCGCACGCCGCTCGGCACGCAGGTCACCATATTTGCGGAGAAACCCGGCATCGTCATCGGGAAGGGCGGCAAACAGGTGCGCCAGATCACGCAGGATCTTGCCACCGAGTTCGGTGTCGAGTCCCCGCAGGTCGAGGTGCAGCAGGTCCCGAACCCCAACTTCAACGCCCAGATCATGGCGGAGCGGCTGGCAAATGCACTCGAGCGGGGCTGGTACTTCCGGAAGGCAGGCCAGAGCACCATCCGGCGCGTGATGGAGTCGGGCGCACTCGGGTGCGAGGTCGTCCTTGCCGGCAAACTGACCGGTGCGCGTTCCCGGGTGCAGAAATTTACCGAAGGCTATGTCAAGCACGCGGGCGAACCAAGCGAGACGATCGTCGAGAAGGGGTACGCGATCGCCGTCAAGAAACTCGGCACCATCGGCGTGCAGGTAAAGATCATCCCGCCTGATGCACGGCTGCCCGACTCCTTTGAAGTCCTCGAACCTTCGCCGAAGCAGGCGAAAGAGCCAGAGCCGATCGAGGTGGAAGCCGTCGGCGAGGATATCGAGGAGGAGATTGATCTCTCTCCCGACGAATACCCGGAGGAAGTGTAAATGGCGATCTTTCGGGCACGTGAGGTGCAGCAGCTCTCCGACGTCGAGCTCGCCGAACAGGAGTCAAAACTCAAGGTAGAGCTGCTCGAAGAGTACGGGAAGGTCAGGGCCGGTGGCGCCACCGAGAACCCCGGGCGGATCCGCGAGTTGCGGAGAACCATTGCCCGTCTCAAAACCGAACAGAACAACAGGAGGGCGGCATGATCTCTCCCCAGAACGTCCTCAGGCACGAACTGATCGGCCTTGACGTTCTGGTGGCACAGGCCAGCAACCCGAGTCATGTCGGGGTGCGGGGCGAAATCATCGATGAGACGCGGAACATGCTGGTCATCCGGACGGCCCGGGGGGTCAGGCGGATACCAAAGAAATACAGCATCTTCCACCTCAGGCTCCCGGACGGAAGCACCGTCGAAGTCGATGGCTCGCTGCTTGTTGCCCGGCCTGAAAGAAGGATTACAATGCGGATACGAAGATAACATCAGGTGAACGATGGCAAACAGAGTTGGATTGAATGTCCCCATTCCGGAAAAGGAATGTTCGGACGTAAACTGTCCGTTTCACGGCAGTTTGCCGGTGCGCGGCCAGGTGATCACCGGCAAAGTCGTGAGCGATCGCATGAACGGAACGGTCGTAGTGTCGCGTGACTATCTGCACTACGTGAAGAAATACAAACGCTATGAAAAGCGCAGCTCCAGGATCCACGCCCACAACACTCCGTGCATGGATGCAAAGGTGGGCGACGTCGTAAAGATCGCGGAATGCAGACCGATCTCCAAGACCAAGACCTTCGTCGTCGTTGAGGTGATGAGAGCATGAAGGCGACGCAGTCGAAGATCCCGCGGGCTCTGAGCACGGGCAGCCGCATTCTCTGCGCCGACAACACCGGTGCGCGGATGGTGCAGGTCATCTCCGTCGACGGCTACCATGGCGTACGGCGAAGGCAGCCGAAGTTCGGGCTCGGCGATATGGCGACGGTGAGTGTCCGGAAGGGCACCCCCGAGATGCGGCGCAAGCTGGAAAAAGCAGTTGTTATCCGGCAGAAGAAGGAGATGCGCCGCCCAAACGGCCTGCGTGTCTCGTTTGAGGATAATGCAGTCGTGATCGTGAACGATCGGGGCGAGCCCCGGGGCACCGAGATCAAAGGCCCGGTCGCCCGTGAGGTGGCGGAGCGGTTCCCGAAGATCGGCTCCCTTGCGACGACCATTGTGTGAGGTGCGATATGGTACGAATAAGCAGTAAACAACCCAGGAAACAGCGCAAAGCGCGCTATAATGCTCCTATCCATCTCCGCGGAAACTTCCTCTCCGCCCCGTTCGACCCCTCGCTGCGCGAGAAATACAAAAAGAGGAGCGTCCGTGTCGTCAAAGGGGATACGGTCAGGATTCTTCGCGGAGATTTCGCTGAAGAAGAAGGCGTCATCGATGCAGTGGATACAAAGAAATGCAGGCTGATCGTACACGGCGCAACGTCGACAAAGGCCGACGGTACCGAGGTGCCGCGCCCGATCGACCCGTCAAACGTGCTCGTAACAAAGCTCAACCTGAAGGACAAACGGCGTGAGGCACGGCTTGGAGGCGGATCGTAATGTCGAACCATCTCAAGCGGCTGGCCTCCCCGGACTCGTGGCAGCTTAAAAAGAAGACGCACACGTTCGTCACCAAGACGGCTCCCGGCCCCCATACCGGAGAGGCGATGCCGATGGCCATCTGGCTCACCGAGCATATGGGCCTTGCGCGCAACCGAAAAGAGGTCAAGCAGATCCTGCACCAGCGCGATATCATCGTCAACGGGAAGCCCTGCCGCGACCTCCGGATGGGCGTCGGCGTCTTTGATATCATCTCGATCCCGAAGATCGGGAAGCACTACCGGTTGCAGCTTGATAAAAAGGGGCGGCTGATCTCGATCGAGATACCGGAGGAGGCTGCAGGCATCCGTCTCTGCAAGATACGCGACAAGACCGTCGTGAGCGGCGGCAGGGTGCAGTTGAACCTCCTCTACGGGGCAAACATCCTCGCCGACAACACCTATCGGCCGCGGGATTCCATCGTCGTGACGCTCGGCACCGGTGAGGACCGGTTCAGGATCGTCGACCACTTCCCCTTTGAAGAGGGCAATATGGCGATGGTCATCGGCGGAAAGCATTCCGGAAAGATCGGAAAGATCGTGGAGATTGTAAAGACGCCAAGCAGCCAGCCGAACCGGGTGACGCTCGAGGATGCGGCCTTTGGCACCGGATTCGAGACGATCGACGACTATGTCTTCGTGATCGGGCGCAGAACACCTTCCGGAGAGATTATCTGGGGGATTGAGGCGTGACCGTCGAGGACATCTACATCGATAAGGTTGTGGTCCATATGGGCGTCGGCGAGAGCGGCGAGAGGCTGGTGAAGGCTGAGGAGATTGTACAGCACATCACCGGCCAGAAGCCGGTCCGGACCATAGCAAAGAGAACCCAGCCGGCGTTCGGCATCAGGAAGGGCGCGCCCATCGGGTGCAAGGTTACCCTGCGCAGGGAGCGTGCGGAGACCTTCGTGCAGACGGCCCTCGATATCATCGACCGAAGGCTGGCGCTCTCGCAGTTCGATAAGACCGGAAACGTATCCTTCGGCATCGAAGAGCATACCGATTTCCCGGGCCTGTCCTATGACCCCATGATCGGGATCTACGGCATGGACGTCAACATCGTCCTCGAGCGCAAGGGCGCCCGCATCGCCCGAAGGGTTGCCAACCGGAGCAAACTGCCGGCACGGCAGAAGGTGGACCGCGACGACGCGATAGCGTTCATGCAGGAGCGGTATCTGGTGGAGGTGTAAGACGATGGCAGACAATCAGGCAAAAGAGACTTCGGCTGCTAAGAAGTTCGGACGCGGCGCACACGAATGCCACATGTGCGGACGGAAACAGGGCCTTGTACGCAGATATAACATATACTTCTGCCGCCAGTGCTTCCGTGAGTGGGCTTCGAGAATGGGCTTTAAGAAGATGAACTGAGGTGACGCATATGGCACGAACAAATCCAATCGCCGACGCGATGAGCACCATCAAGAACGCCGGGGACGCGGGCAAGAACGAGGTTATCGTTGAGCCTGCAAGCAAGCTCCTCGGCGCGATGCTCCGCGTCATGCAGGAGAACAACTACATCGCCGGGTTCGAGTTTATCGATGACGGCCGTGGCGGCCAGTTCCGCGTTCAGCTCAGGGGCACGATCAACAGGTGCGGCGCAATCACTCCGCGGTTCTCGATGCCGGTGCGGGACATGGAATTCTGGGAGTCGCAGTACCTCCCTGCCAAGAATTTCGGCATCCTCATCGTCTCCACGTCGCGCGGTGTGATGTCGCACAATCAGGCCCGTGAAGAGGGTATCGGCGGCCAGCTGCTGGGATTCGTATACTAAAGGAGGGCGGATAACATGCCAATCGAGAAAATTGTATCCATACCCGACGGCGTGGATGCCACGCTTGAGGGGACGCTGCTCCGGGTATCGGGCCCGTTGGGAACGCTGGAACGCGACCTGCGCTTCCCGCAGATCTCGGTCACGATGAGCGACGACGGGATTGTCATCGCTACCGATTCGGAGAAGAAGAAGATCCAGGCCATGTGCGGCACGCTGGAGTCACACGCCAGAAACATGACAAAGGGCGTCACCAGCGGCTTTGAATACCATATGAAGGTGGTGTACAGCCATTTCCCGATCCAGCTGAAGGTCTCCGGGGATCGGCTTGACGTCGTCAACTTCCTTGGCGAAAAGCAGCCGAGATACGCAAAGATCCTGGACGGTGTTTCGATCCGGGTCGGCAATGACGAGGTGACCGTCACCGGCATCGACAAGGAGAAGGTCGGCAACACCGCCGCCAATATCGAGCATGCGACCCGGATCACGAAACGCGATCCCCGCGTTTTTCAGGACGGCATCTATATTGTCGAGAGGGTGTGACGATGGAAGAGAAGAGAAGGCTGATCCGTCTCCGCGCCCGGCATAACAGACCGAAATTCAAGAGGCGCGGGCTCGGGCAGAAGAAACGACTGGAAGATACCTGGAGGCGGCCAAGAGGCCTGCACAACAAGCAGCGGCGGCAGATCCGCGCAAAGGGAGGCCTTCCCGGGCCGGGCTATGGAAGCCCTGCAGCAGTCCGCGGCCTTCACCCGAGCGGATACGAAGAGGTGCTGGTATTTTCGCCGGCAGAGCTTGCCGGCCTGAACCCGGAGACGCAGGCTGTCAGGATCGGCGGCACTGTCGGCGGCAGAAAGCGCGCAACCCTTCAGGAGCAGGCGCTTCAGCTCGGGCTGAAGATCCTGAACCCGCGGGATCTGGCTGCGGCCTCCGAGGAGGAGGTGAGCGAGGATGAGTGATCTCGGCAACCAGAAACGCGTCTCGGCGTCGATTCTGAAATGCGGCGTAAACCGGGTCTGGCTGGATCCCGAGAGAATGGCCGATATCGAGGCTGCAATCTCGCGCGACGATCTGCGCGGACTCATTGACGAGGGTGCGATTCGCGCACGCCCGAAAAAAGGCAACAGCAGGGGCAGGGCGCGTGTGCAGATGAAGAAGAGGGCTTATGGCCACCGCAGGGGTCCGGGCCGGAGGAAGGGCGCCTCGGGCGCGAGAGATCCCCGCAAGAGGGCATGGATCAGGAAGATCCGCGCACTGCGGCGGACACTGCGGGAGATGCGGGACGAGCAGAGCATCGATCGCAGCCTCTACCGGATCATGTACCGAAAGGCAGCCGGCGGCCAGTTCCGCAACATCGCACACCTGCGGGCGCAGATCGATCTTCAGGCAGGGAGGGCGAGATAATGGCTACCGGACCGCGATATTTCGTTCCGTTCCGCAGGAGAAAAGAGGGGAAGACCGACTATTACAGGCGGATGGCCCTCCTGCTCTCCAGCAAGCCCCGGATGGTCGTCCGGAAGACGAACCGTCAGATCATCGTGCAGATGGTCGTCCCGGAGCAGGACGGTGACCGCACCCTTGTTGCGGCATACTCGAGCGAACTGAAGAAGTACGGGTATACCGGCTCGACCGCAAGCACGCCTGCCGCGTACCTGACCGGCATGCTGTTTGCCGTCCGGGCGCAGAGGGAGGGATACACCGAAGCCGTGCTCGATATCGGACTGAACCGGGCAAAACCCGGAGCACGGGTGTTTGCCGCGCTGAAGGGCGCGGTTCTGGCAGGGCTGGATGTCCCCCACGGAGAGGCGGTGCTGCCCGATGACGATCGCGTCAGAGGGGCTCATATCGCAGAATATGCCCCCGATAGGGCCGGAGATCTGGTTGAGAACGTAGAACACGTGGCAGAAGCCATACAGAAGGAGCTGGCATAACATGGCATACGAACAGGCGGAATGGATTCCGCTCACCGGCCTCGGGAAGGCGGTTGCCGCAGGAGAGATCACCAGTATCGATGAGGTGCTCGAGAGCGGCAAGCCGATCAAAGAGCCCCAGATTGTTGATATCCTTCTGCCGGATCTCGAAGACGAAGTGCTGGACATCAACATGGTGCAGCGGATGACCGATTCCGGCCGCCGCGTCAAGTTCCGCACCGTGGTGGTCGTCGGCAATCGCAACGGCTACATCGGGTTCGGCCAGGGCAAAGATGCACAGGTCGGGACAGCAATCCAGAAGGCGATCGAGGACGCGAAGATCAACCTCATCAAGGTCAGGAGAGGCTGCGGAAGCTGGGAGTGCGGCTGCGATGCCATGCATTCCATACCGGTGGAGGTTACGGGCAAGGCCGGCAGCGTGCGGGTGACGCTGAAACCCGCACCGCAGGGAATCGGCCTTGTGACCGGAGACATCCCGAAGAAAGTACTGCAGCTTGCCGGTATCAGGGATGTGTGGGCGTTCAACAAAGGCCAGACCAGAACGACGATCAACTTTGCAAAGGCAACGTTTGAGGCGTTGAAGAAGACGAATATGGTACGGACGGGGGGACCTGAGTAATGTACGCCGTCGTCCAGGTGCGAGGTGTCGTGAAGACCGGGCGGGAGATCAGGGATACCCTAAAGATGCTCCGCCTGCACCACGTCAACCATTGCGTCCTCATACCGGACACTCCCGCCTATCTGGGCATGATCCGGAAGGTGAAGGACTTCGTCGCGTACGGTGAAGTGGATGCCGAGATGCTGGCGACCATCCTGCGCACACGTGGTCGCCTGAAGGGCAACCAGAAACTAACCGATGAGTATGTTCGGGAGCACACGCGCTTTGCCGGCATCGACGAATATGCAAAAGCGCTCTGCAACAACGAAGCAGACATCCACGACATACCTGACATGAAACCCGTGATGAGACTGCACCCACCTCGAAAGGGCTATAAAACCACCAAGCGAACCTTTCAACAGGGTGGGGCTCTCGGCTATTATGGTCGTGAGATCAACAGTCTCCTCTACAAGATGAGGTGAGATGCGTGCCTGTCAATAAACGATCAAAATACCGGGGCTCACGCACGTGCGGCGGCGGAACGCATAAGAACCGCCGCGGCGCCGGAAACAGAGGCGGTAGAGGGAGAGCAGGCCACCGTGACCACCGGTTCTCCCATTACCTCATTTCAGGCGAGGTTCACAACGGTAAACATGGTTTTAAGAACAAGACCGCAGTGCCCGTGAGCGGGCTTGACATCGGGGATATCGACCAGATGGCAGGCGAGCTCGTTGCACGCGGACTGGTCAGGATGGATGGAGAGGTTGTCATCATCGACGCAGGCCTTATGGGTATCGATAAGGTGCTCGGCGGCGGGCGGGTTACCCGGAAGATGATCGTCTCCGCACAGGCCTTCTCAGAACGAGCGAAGACAAAGATCGAGGAGATGGGCGGTCAGGCGATGACCGTCTAGACCTTCTCCGGGTGGTTACAATGGGAAGTCTGCTGGATCGAATGGAACCCTTGCTTGCAGCGATGCCTGCAGTCAGGAGTCCGGAAGGGCACGTCCACTTTAAGAACAAACTCCTGTGGACGCTTGCAATTCTGCTTTTGTACTTTATCCTGACGAATATCCCTGTCTTCGGGCTTTCTCCCGATTCACAGGACATATTTATGTTCTACCGAGCCCTGCTCGCGGGCGCGAACGGATCATTGATGCATCTCGGTATCGGGCCGATCGTCACTGCGTCCATTGTGCTCCAGCTGCTCAAGGGTGCCGACATCCTGCAGATCGATACCAGCGAAGCACGCGGCCAGGTCATGTACATGGGGCTTCAGAAGCTGCTCATCTTTGTCATGATCGTCCTGGAGGCCGCACCGAACCTTGTGGGCGGGTTCCTCCGCCCGGATCCCGTCGTAGCCGCGACCCTCTTCGGCGGGAACATGATGACCGTATCGGTCCTCATCTTCCTCCAGATCTGCCTCGGCGGCCTGCTGGTCGTCTTCATGGACGAGGTGGTGACGAAATGGGGCGTCGGTTCGGGCGTCGGGCTCTTCATCGTCGCCGGTGTTTCGCAGGGCCTGGTGAACGGGTTTCTCAACTGGCAGCCGCTTGCGGATCCGTTCCCGGTCGGGTTCTTCCCGCGCCTGATTGCCATCGGGCTTCAGGGAGCAAGCTACCTCGAGTACTTCGGCACCGATATGCTCGCGTTCGTTACGACGATCGCGATCTTCGGCGTCATCGTCTACGTCGAGTCGACCCGCGTGGAGATCCCGCTTGCCCATACGGCCGTCCGCGGCGCCCGGGCGCGTTTCCCGGTCAAGCTCATCTATGCCAGCGTGCTCCCGATGATCCTCGTCCGGGTGCTGCAGGCCAACATCCAGATGCTCGGGATGTTCCTGAGCAACATGGGGATTACCATCCTGGGCACGTTTGAAAACGGCGTCCCGCGGGACGGCCTGATGTACTTCCTTGCACCGATCAACTCGCCTCAGGACTGGATGTGGTGGTTATCCGACCTCGGGCACGCCCCATGGGAAATCATGATACGTATGGGCATCGATATCACCATTATGGTGGTCGGGGGCGCGATCTTCGCCATCTTCTGGGTGAAGACCGCCGGCCTTGATTCAAAGGACGTGGCTCGCCAGATCCAGATGAGCGGTATGCAGATCCCCGGGTACCGCCGCAACATCCAGGTGCTGGAAAAGTACCTTGACCGGTACATCCCGCGCATCACCGTCATCGGTGGTGCCTTTGTCGGTCTGCTCAGTGTGGTTGCGAACCTCTTCGGTGTCATCGGGGCGGTCGGGGGAACCGGGCTGCTGCTTGCGGTAAGTATCACCTACCGTCTCTACGAGGAGCTCGCGAGCCAGCAGATCATGGAGATGTATCCGTTCATGCGGACGTTCTTCGGAAAGGAGTGATAGATGTGGGTAAGAAGGTCGTTGTTACGGGGGTTCCCGGTGTCGGGAAGACCACCGTTGTTACCGGGGCGCTCGAGCAGCTGATGGACGAGGGAATCACGTATACGTCCATCAACTTCGGCACGTTCATGTACGAGGTCGCGGTAAGAGAGAAGATCGTCGAGAACCGCGACGAGATGCGGAAACTCGACAGAACAATCCAGAAGCGGCTTCAGAAAGAGGCGGCGGCGGGCATTGCTGCTGCCAGCGGAACAATGAACGTGATCATCGACACCCACAGCAGCGTGAAGACCCCTGCGGGATATCTCGCAGGGCTTCCCGAGTGGGTGCTGCGGGAACTGATGCCTGATGTGATCGTTCTCGTCGAGACGGATGAGGATCAGATCCTGCAGCGGAGGCTTGGCGATGAGAGCCGGGTGCGCGACATGGAGGGTGCACGGTCGATTGCCGAACACCAGCAGTTCAATCGATCGCTGGCCGCCGCATATGCGATGCTTACCGGCTGCACCGTGAAGATTGTGAGAAACGAGGACTTCCTTCTGGACAGAGCCGTACGGGAGATGGCAGATATCCTGAGGTAGCCTGATGGTAGATCTACGCAAGCACAGTTCTCTCATCGCGACGGTCTTCGTCATGCTGATGATGTTTGTCTATATGATCGAGTGGCTGCGGGTCGGCATCGGCCGGACGATGGATATGGTGCTCGGACCGCTCGTGAATACGCCGCCCGACGGGTTTGGCGTTCCTTTCTTTGCGATGATACTGATTCTCTCCTGCATCACCGGCCTCTATTCGTCGCTTGTCCAGAAATACACCATCGATTACGAGAGGATGCAGCGGGTGCAGAAGAACGTGAGGGAGTTCCAGAAGGAGTATCGCGAGGCGCAGCTCTCCGGGGACGAGAAAAAGATCAAGAAGCTCGAGGGCAGGCGGGATAAGATGATGCAGGAGCAGATGGAGATGTCCAAGCAGCAGTTCCAGCCGATGGCCATCATTCTCGTGCTCACGATCCCGATATTTCTCTGGATGCTGTACCGCCTTCCGGCGGCGGCTGCGGCTGCGGTAACCGATCTGAATCTGGCAAATGCCATCGTCCTGCCCTTTATCGGATTGATCGGGTTGTCCGCCACCGCTTTCTGGTTCGTGCCTGCCTGGATCCTCTGGTACATGATCTGCTCGCTCTCCATGAGCCAGGTGATCCGGAAGGCGCTCAATATCGGGGGCCTCTGATGCGCATCACCGTGAGCGGACCTCCCGGAAGCGGGACAACCTCGCTCGCGAAGTACCTTGCACGCAGATACGGCCTAACAATCATCTCCGCAGGCGAGGTCTTCCGCCAGCTCGCCGAGGAGCGCGGTATGGATCTCGCAGCGTTCGGCGCGCTCGCCGAGAGCGATCCCTCGATCGACAGGGTGATCGACGAACGGCAGAAGGAGATCGGAGAACGCAGCGACGATATTGTCGTTGAGGGGCGTCTCTCGGGCTGGATGGTGGAGAACGCCGACTTGAAGATCTGGCTCACGGCATCGGCCGCCTGCAGGGCGAAGCGCGTCGCCGGGCGCGATGCCGTTGTAGAGGAGGCCGCCGTGCAGCAGACCGAGCAGCGGGAGGCGTGCGAGGCGGCCCGGTACCGGGCGTACTACGGCATCGACATCAATGCCATCACCCCCTATCATATGGTGCTGAACTCCGAGTTCTGGACTGCAGACGAGCTCGGCGCCATCGTCGACACGGCGATATCGTTTCTGAAGAGGCAGCCCTCTTCCCATCCTCCCGGCATATGTTGATATAGCCCTGCGGACAATCCTCGTCCGGGGACAACAGTGAAGTCCTCGGTGATCACGAGCGGCATCTTCGCAGACCACAACGATCCCGGCCATCCCGAATCAAACGACCGTCTGGTGCTCGCACTTTCCGGCGTACCCGCCGGAGTGAAGCGGATCGAGGCAAAACCGGCTGCAGCAGAGGATCTCGTGCGGATTCATACCCCGGAGCATATCGCCGGCATCAGGGCGCTTTCGTCACGCTGCGGGCAGGGCAGGCCGTTTTACCTCGATCCCGACACCTACGTTACGTCCCGGTCGTTTGAAGCGGCGGCAGCGGCGGCAGGCGCTGCCTGCATGGCGCTCGAGCGTGCGGAGAGCGGAGAGCACTGCTTTGCGCTGGTCCGCCCCCCCGGCCACCATGCGATGCCCTCGCGGGCGATGGGGTTCTGCCTCTTCAATAACGTGGCGATAGCGGTCGCAGGAGCGCTGAAGCATCTCAACCGGATCGCGATCGTGGACTGGGACGTGCACCACGGCAACGGCACGCAGGCGATCTTCTACGGAAGCGATCGCGTCCTGTACTGTTCCGTGCATGAGATGGGCAACTTCCCGGGCACCGGGTGGCCCGCCGAACGCGGAGCAGGTTCCGGCATCGGGTATACCATCAATGCACCGCTGGAACGGAGATCCGGCGCTGCAGACTACAGGCTCGTATTCGAAGAGGTCTTTCTCCCGGCGATTGATGCGTTCGGGCCCGATCTTCTGGTCATATCGGCGGGGCAGGACACGCTGTTTGACGATCCGCTGGGATCAATGGCGCTGTATCCCGCCGATTACGGTGCAATGACCCGTATGATCATGGAAGCCGCCGATCTCGGGGTCGCGCTGGTGCTTGAGGGAGGATACAGCCCCTCCCACGGCGAGGCGATTGCATGGATATTCAGGGCGCTCTCCGGTGATGCGGTCGAGTGGTCGGCGGGAGCGCCGAAGGAGCATACCCGCGCCCTCTGCAGGCTGCTCTGCGGCAGTGAGGAGATCCCTCCGGTCTAGCGCCCGTCCGGAAAGGGTTTTTTGCGGGCGCGCTCATCTCTACTGTATGATCACGCCCGACGACCTCCGGAGGGCTGCCGCACTGCTGCAGGGCAGGATCATCCGGACTCCCCTCGTCTACTCACCCGGCATCAGCAGGATGGCCGGGGCGCACGTCTACCTGAAGCTTGAGAATCTGCAGAAGACCGGTGCCTTCAAGGTGCGGGGGGCGACCTATAAGATCCTCTCAAACGCCGGCAGGGTCGGTCCGGGAGGCGTGGTGGCGGCGTCTGCGGGCAACCACGCGCAGGGGGTTGCTCTGGCGGCGCGGGAGGCGGGCATCCCGGCAACGATCGTCATGCCCGAGCGGGTTTCCCTCGCCAAGCAGGCAGCGACGCGGGAGTACGGGGCAGAGATCGTCCTCTCGGGTGAGAATCTTTCGGAGAGCCTCGAAGCGGCGGTGCGGCTGGCGGAGAGCCGCGGGGCGGCCTTTGTTCATCCCTTTGACGATCCGGAGATCATACTGGGGCAGGCGACGATTGGGCAGGAGATTCTTGAAGATCTCCCGGAGACCGATCTGGTCATCGTGCCTGTCGGCGGCGGCGGGCTGATCGCAGGCATTGCATCGGCTGTGCGGGTTCTGCGCCCGCAGACACGCGTTGTCGGCGTCCAGGCGGCCGCATGCCCGTCCGCCGCACTCTCCTGCCGGGAGGGCAGAAGAATTCCCGTGGATCCGGAGAGAACCATCGCCGACGGTATCGCGGTCAGCGAGGTGGGCGGGATCACGTTCCCGATTATGAGGGATCTGGTTGAGGAGATCGTGCTCGTGGACGAGGATCAGATCATCGAAGCGATGGTCCTCCTGCTCGAGCGGAAGAAAGTGCTGGCCGAAGGGGCCGGCGCCGCCCCGCTTGCCGCCCTGCTCGGCGGATCGATCGCCGTCCCGGAGGGCGGGAACGTCGTTCTGGTGGTGAGCGGGGGCAATATCGATCCCCTGGTGCTGGATCGGGTGCTGCGGCAGGGATTTCTCTGGAACGGGAGGATCATGAGGTTCTCGGTCTGCCTTGAGGACGAGCCGGGCTCGCTCGTCGGCCTCCTTGCCCTGATCACGCGCCTCCGTGCGAACGTGCTGGATATCCACCACGCCCGGCACGAGCGCGGCATGCCGATAACGGCAAGCAGGGTGGACGTGGAGCTCGAAACCCGCGGACACGAGCATATCGCAGAGATTACCGCCGCACTCACCGCTGCCGGGTATCAGGTGCAGGTCAGGCAGTGAGGCGCTCCTTCGAGCTGCAACCCAGGCGATCGATCGTTCAAATATTGGAAACATGGAGACGTTCCTCTGGAAATCGATCTGACAGGGGGATCTCGGTTCTCACATGAGCCACAGGATGCTTTGGGGGGCACAAGCATACAGGAGAGAAGCGGATGGTGATATCCACCATCCATTTTCATAAAAAACGCCGATGAAGCCCCCGCAAGGTCAGGATATTCACCGGGTTACAGGCTGGGCAAATCGCGGTGTCGGGAGGCCTGGTTCCCGGGTTCCGGCTTCCTCTCCCCCTTCCGGGCGGAAGGGCGCATCAGCGCTCAATGGCTACGTCTCCGGCGCCCTCGACCCGCCAGGGACGGGTGTAGATGTTCATCTTTTCGCCGCGGACAAACCCGATCACGCAGAGCCCCGCCCATTCGGCGATATCAAGCGCAAGACTCGTGGAAGCGCCCCGCGAGGCGATGACGGGAATGTTTGCGACCAGGCATTTTCTGACCGTCTCTGACGAGATCCTGCCGGACGAGACGGCAAACGTCCGGCTCCGGTCGATCCCGTTCCGAAGCGCATACCCGATCACCCGGTCGAAGGCATTGTGCCTCCCGATATCCTCGGCACGCCGGATCATCCCCTCCGGTCCGGCGAGCCCGACGCTGTGGATGCCGCCGATCAGCCTGTGCAGGTCCGATGCCATCACCTCCCGGATGCAATCGGTGATCGCATCGTATGGCAGGATCAGGTCGGACTCGATTGGCTTGAGTTTCTTCGGGTCGATACCGGCGGCCGAACCGCCGCACCCGCTGAGGATCACCCTCTTCCTGCCGGTCACCCTGAACGGGTTCGTCGTTAACACGCTCGCGACGCTCTTTTCAATCTTGATCGACTCGATCTCGCCGGGCCCCTTGATGATCTCTTCGGTGAAGAGGTAGCCGACGATGAAATCCTCGAGATCGACAGGGCTAACCATGGCGGCCATCACGTTCCGCCCGTTGACGTTGAGGGTGAACGCAGCCTCCTCGACAACCGCGTGGGTATCGGAAGCGAAGCGGCCTGCCTCCCCCCGGACGCAGGGGTATGCCCGGTACATCATAGCCCCCGGATCATCTCAAGGACGGAGGCGAGCAGGGTGTCCACCTCGGCCTCGGTGTTGTAGACGGCAAGGCTCGCCCGCACCGTACCGTTCTCAAGCCCGAGGTGCTCCATGAGCGGCATGGCGCAGTGGTGGCCGGACCTGACCATGATATCGGCGGATTCGTCGAGGTATTGGGCCACCTCGTGCGGTACAACACCTTCCACGGTGAAGGAGACGACACCGATGCGGGCAGCCGGGTTCTCCGGCGCATAGACCCTCACCCCCTCCATCGCCGACAACCCCTCGATCATCCGGGATGCAAGCGCCTGCTCGTGCTGCCGCACGGCATCCATCCCGATCCGCTCCAGGTAGTCGACGGCGGCCCCAAGGCCGATCCCCCCTCCGATGTTCGGCGTCCCTGCCTCGTACCGCTGATACCCCTCAGCCAGGGTGTACCCGGAACGGGTGACGGTCTCGATCATGCCGCCGCCGGTGATCATCGGCTCAAGGATCGCCTCCTTCATCCAGAGCGCCCCGGTGCCGGTGGGCCCGAGCATCTTGTGGCCCGAGATGCAGAAGAAGTCGCACCCGAGGTCCTTCACGTCGATCGGCATCTGCGGGGCGGTCTGCGCCGCATCCACGGCAAGGAGGGCACCGTGGTCGCGGCAGATGCGGGCAATCTCCCCGACGGGGGCGATCGTGCCGAGCACATTTGAGGCGTGCGAGACGGCGACGAGCCTGGTCTCGTCGGTGATCGCCTCCTCGAACCGGGAGAGATCGAAGGTATAATCATCCTCTATATCGACGATATCGACCGCCACCCCGTAGCGTGCAAGCGCCTGCCAGGGGACCAGGTTCGAGTGGTGCTCAAGCACCGTCGTCACGACGCGGTCGCCGGGCTTCCATGCAAGGCCGTGGGAGATCATGTTGATCGCCTCAGTCGAGTTCCTGGTAAACGCCAGCACCCCTTCTTCGCCCCCGATAAACCGGGCGACCTTCTGGTGGGCGTGCCAGTAGCGGTGGGACGCGATCTGCGTCAGCCGGTGCACCCCTCTCCCCACGTTCGCACGGTAGTTGCGTTCGAACTCAACCATCGCGGCAACGACGGGTTCGGGCGAGAAACTCGTCGCTGCATTGTCAAAATAGATGACATCCCCGAGAATGGGGAAGTCCTTCCTGATATCCTCAACGTTCATGCCTGTCCGCTCCTCTCTCTCCTCCTGCGGCAGCACCGGAGCCGGGGCGGCCGCATACCGCCCGGGATCTTCCTCCAGACTGACGCCATGAACCCTACAGAGCTCCTGCATCTTTCTGGGCAGCTCCTTCCACCGCCAGAGCCCCCACCGGTGATACGCTTCCGGAAGCCCCCGCTCCCGTGCATACCGCGCGAGAAATCCGTCCCACCGCTCCGCAAGATCGGGATGCATCTCCCGGAGCTTCTCGTGCTCGCATTCAAGCATCGCCGGGCAGAGGTAGCACCCGATCCGCTCGAGCCCCCGTTCGTACAGCGGGTTGATTGCGGCGCCCTGCCACCAGAGGTAGAGGTAGACCTCAAGCGCCCTCCAGTGCCTGATGGGAGAGATATTTAATTGCAGGGGATTGTGCGGGTTCTGGCTGGTGATGTCGAGATCGGCGCGGTTCCATGATTCGTACCACCGGTTGCCCTGCACGGTCACGCAGGGCCCGGTCCTTGCAAGGTACCGCTTGAGGGGGTTGAGTTTCAAGAGTTTGCAGCACCACCGGTGGTCCTTGCCGGGCGGGCCTGCCCGCGCAACAGCGCTCCAGAAGTCCCCGGTCGGCGGGACGACCTCGATCCCCTGCTCCCGCACAAACTCTACGGTCTCTGGAAACTCGATCCCGGTGTCGAGAAAGAACGCCTCCCGCACCCCTGCCTTCCGGGCAAGAATCAGCACCGCCGTGCTGTCCTTCCCGCCGGAGAAGGAGACGTTTGCACAGGGCCGGTCTGAGATATGCTGCCGGATCGCCCTTACGGCGTTTCGCTCGAGATTTTTCAGGTGGAAGCGGTTTGCATCGACCGCATCGCCCCATGAGGGGTCGGGGCGATGTTTCGGTTCGACCGGCACGACCTCTTTTACCCTGATATGGCCGTCCTTCAAGACCCCGGTCCCGTACCTGCCTTTATACGCCACGATGACCGTTCCTTCGGGCTCATCTGTCGCCACCGGCAGCCGTTTGCCCCCGATCCTCCGGAGTTTCTGGCCGCCTGTCCCGGTAAGCGCCGCTTCGAGGTCGACGACGCCGCGGGAGGCATGGCCGACGACGAACGGGAGCGCCCCGGGGGCGATATCGAACCGGAACACCCGCTCCACCGGGTCGAACGAGAGCCAGCCGAACCGCTCGCCGTGGGCGATCACGAGATCGTTTCGATCGGTCCCGCCCGTCTTGTTTAAAAGCAGGATCTGCGGCAGCGGCAGTGGTCCGAACCGTTCGCCGACCAGATCGGCAATGAGAGCCCTGTCCGCCTTCAGTGCAGGCCGCACATCATAGGGCTGGAGCAGCGGAATCGATTTTGTCTCTTTGCCGCAATTACAGGTCCGCCCCATGAGCGGGAGGTTGCAGCCCTCACACCAGTAGAGGATCTTTTTTATCGGCGGGTCTCTCATTGCAGATAGGTGGGTCTGCCCCACTCATAATAGCAGCGCCTTCCCCGGATCAGAGAGCGAGCATCCGCTCGATCGCCGCCCTGGCGCGAACAGCAACCTCCTCGGGAACCACTACCCCGGGCTTTAGTGTTGCAAGGGCGGCATGCACCATTGCCAGATCGGTCTTCTTCATGTTGTAGCAGACTGCCCGTTCCGAGAGCGGATGGCAGGCGGCCGCCGGGCACTCCCGATACAACCGGTGAAGCATCCCGACCTCCGTCCCGATGATATACTCCTTGCCGGGATTGGAGCAGGCATGCCGGGTCATCCCCGACGTGCTGTAGACATAATCGGCAAGGTCAATCACTTCCGGCCTGCACTCGGGATGGACGAGCACCTCGGCATCGGGATGGAGCGCCTTTGCCCGCCTGACATCCTCCGGGGTGTACTGGTCGTGGACGTAGCAGTAGCCCTCCCACGGCAGGATCTCCTTATCGGTGAACCGGGCCACATACCGGGCGAGGTTCCGGTCGGGGACAAAGATCACCTGCTCTTCATCGAGCGATCTGACCACCTCCACTGCGTTTGCCGATGTGCAGCAGATGTCGCTCTCCGCCTTCACACCGGCTGTGGTATTCACGTAGCAGACCACGGCGGCATCCGGAAAGCGTTCCCTGAGGGACCGGACCTCTTCCGCCGTGATCATCTCCGCCATGGGACAGCAGGCATCTCCTGCGGGCAAGAGGACAGTTTTATCGGGGGAGAGAATGGCAGCGGTCTCTGCCATAAAGTTGACGCCGCAGAAGACGATCACCCTGCTGTCGAGGGAGGCTGCCGCGCGGGCAAGCTCGAGCGAATCCCCGAGGAGGTCGGCAATATCCTGCACCTCCGGTAGCTGGTAGTTGTGCGCGAGGATGGTGGCCCCCCGCTCCTCCTTGAGGCGGAGGATGTCCTGCACAATCCGATCGTTTTCCAGCTGCGCGGTATGCCGGTCCATATGTCCCATTATTTTGGATGAGAATCTGCATTAATCTGTTGGTGCAGGACCCGACACCAGCGGCCGCCGGAGATTGCAGGTTGGTACAGCCATGGAGCTTCGTATATACGGCAGTGCCAGGTGTGGTTGCTGGTCACCCGCGACACCCTGCGGCGTACCGATCTTCTCGCCGGATCTATTGCCGCATCTGGAAGGAACAGGCATATCGCGCGAGGGTTTGGCTGGCACTTGTGTCATCCCGAAACGACTATGAACCCCTTCGCGGGGGCTACAGGCTCAACTGATAAAAATCCATGAGCGGATATCTATACCCCGGGGCCGGTTTTCTCCGGCCATCCCCGGACAGCGGACCGCAGGAACAATCGCTCCCGCCCCGGGGAGGGGGAGACCCTCTCCCCGCATGCCGCCTCCCCCAGCGAGGATAACCGGGGGAAGCCGTGTACAGGAATGAGTTGAATCAAGTGTCGATAGTCTCCCGTTTCTGAAACTGACTTGATTTGTGTAAAAAAATCGATGTGGAACTGGAAATAAAACCCGGATCATCGATGTTCATTGTTATGCCTGTGCTGATCCCCAGCATGCGGCTGTTCATAACAATATCGATAATGGTGCAATTTCCCGGGATTCAGTCTTTTCCGTTGCCCTGGTACAGTGGACCGCGAGAAGTATCGCCAGAGGAGGACAGGGGTATCTCCCTGCATGCCGCCCCTTCACCCGGGCGATAGACGGTGGAAAACCCCGCACGGGATCGAACGAACTGAGCGGCAAGAATCTCGAATTGCACAAACAGAGCTTATACCTCAGGAAAGCAGGCCCGTCTCCACCAGAGCAGAGGAACATGATCAGAGGACTTCGTCCATGCTCCCGCTCCGGAATCCCGCCAGATCGAGGGTGACGTACACGAACCCATACCCCAGAAATGCCCCTGCGATCTCGTCCCTGAGCCGGACTGCCTTCTCTATCTCCCCGGGCAAGACCTCGATCCGGGCAAGCGGGCCATGCATCCTGACCCGGACCTGCGAAAAGCCCTTGCCGAACAGGAACTCTTCGGCATCCTCGATCATCCGGAGTTTCTCCTCCGTGATCTCCTCGCCGTACGGGATCCGGGATGCCAGGCAGGCGGAAGACGGCTTGTTCCAGAACGGCAGTCCGCAGGCCTCCGCCGCTCGCCTGACGTCGGACTTCGCCATGCCTGCCTCGATGAAGGGGTGGCAGATGCCTTCTTCATCGCTCGCCCGGAGCCCGGGGCGGTACTCGTCCAGATCAGAGATGTTCGCGCCGTCGGCCACCGCCGCACACCCCGCTCCGGCGGCATGCTCCCGCAGAAGGCGTGATGCCGCCTTCTTACAGAGATAGCAGCGGTCAATTTGATTCTTCCGGAACGCTTCATCTTCCATGACCGGAAACGGTATGATATCGTGCGGGATGCCGTACTGCTTCGCAGCCGATGCCGCGTCCCGGATAGCCCGCCTGGAAAAGATCGGGGCATCGAGGGTAGCCGCCCGGGCGCGTGAGCCGGGCTCCCCGGCGGCGACTGCGGCAAGCAGCCCGGAATCCACACCCCCGGAATAGGCGACGAGCAGCGGTCCCTTCTTCCTGAGACACTCCCGCAGCATGCGGATCCGGCGGGCAGCATCGTCAGGCGTCCGGATATGCCGGCTCATGGCGGCCCCTCCTCCGCCCTGCAGATCCCGGATGCGGCCGGATCCCCGGGGAATGCCCTGGCATCGCCCGCACCCTCGATGCGACCACCCCATATCATCGGGAGATGCCGGCGCACGGGGTCGGCGACCATGAAGGCGCGGATGGCGGGGAGAACGGCCCGGGCGGCGATCCGGCAGGAGGCTTTCGCCATAACGCAACCGGTATGCCTATCCGCCCCCTGTGCAGGGATATCCATGATCGTGAATGAAACGCCCGGCAGGATAAAGATATCCTGCTGATGCAGCCAGGGTGAGGTATAGATTCGGGAAGAGCTCACATAGTATAAAGACCGGTCATACCCGGCACACGAAAAGCGCACTGCGTGATGCTATGTACAGCGAGGACGTAATGGATCACTTCATGAACCCGCGGAATGCAGGTGAGATTGAGGACCCCGACGGTGTCGGGGAGGTCGGAAACCCTGCGTGCGGAGACATCATGAGAATATATCTCAAGATCGAGGATGATCGCATCATCGATGCGGGATTCAGGACATTCGGCTGCGGCGCGGCGAAAGCCTCAAGCAGCATGGCCACGGAGCTCATATAGGGAAAGACGCTGCATGAGGCATGGCAGGTCTCGAATGAGGCCGTAGCCAGCGCGATCGGGGGACTGCCTCCGATCAAAATGCACTGCTCCGTACTTGCAGAGGAGGGCATCCATGCAGCGATCAGAGACTACCGGAAGCAGCGGGGGCTTGAACTCTTAAACGACGATCCTGCCCCGGATCATCATGCAGACGGGGACTGACCGACGGCTGCAGGGGTATGTCATGCAGGCAGATGAGAGGGAACGGTACAGGCGGCAGATCCTGCTCTTTGGCGAGGAGGGGCAGGAGCGGCTACGGGAAGCAGAGATCTTCATCGCAGGCGCCGGAGGGCTCGGCTCTCCGGTCGCCATCTACCTCGCCGCCGCCGGCATCGGTACGATCACCATCGCCGACCACGACACCGTCTCGCTGAGCAACTTAAACCGGCAGATACTGCACCGGGAGAGGGATATCGGGCGGGAAAAGGTCGAGTCGGCGGCGGAGAGACTCAGGGAGTTAAACCCTGAGATTACGGTCAGGACAGTTGGGGAGACCATTCGCAGAGAGAGCGCGGACAGACTGGTCGGGAGTGCGGACGGGATCGTGGATGCGCTCGATAACTTTCCGACCCGGTATCTCCTGAACCGCACCGCCCTGTCAAAGGGCATCCCGCTCTTCCACGGCGGTATCAGGGGGTTCTACGGACAGGCAACGACGATCGTGCCGGGAGAGACCGGGTGCCTGGAGTGCATCTTCCCCTGCGGTCCCCCGGAAGAGACCGTTCCGGTTATCGGGGTGACGGCGGGCATCATCGGTCTTCTGCAGGCGAATGAGGTGATCAAGTACCTGCTCGGCACCGGAGATCTCCTTGCCGGCCGTCTCCTCCTCTGGGACGGGCTGAAGGGCTGCATGGATGAGCTCTGCATCGAGAAGAACCCCCGCTGCCCTGCGTGCGGAACAGAAACAGATACTATGCCTGCGGGAGATGGGAATATATGAAGGTGAACCTCAGGTTTTTTGCCCGCTTTCGGGAACTGATCGGGACAGAGGTCGAGGTTGACGCAGAGGACGGCGCTACGGTCGCCGATGCGATCCGGCAGGCCTGCGCCGGAAGCCCGGAAGGCCGGGCCGCCATCTTTTCGGATTCGGGCACCTTCCAGGAGCACGTGATCCTGATGCTGAACGGAAAACGGCTGGATGCAGGCATTGCGGCAGATACGAAAGTGGCGGACGGCGATCTGATTGCGGTCTTCCCGCCGGTTGCAGGAGGGTAAGCCGGGTGATTACAATACAGCACGGGGATGTCGATATCGGTGCGCTGATCGAGCAGGCAAAGCAGCCGGAGATCGGCGGTATCGTGGTCTTTGACGGCATCGTCCGGGACGACGACATCCTTGCCATGGAACTGGAGGCCTATGAGGAGGTGGCCGTTCCCGAACTCCAGAGGATTGCCGATGAAGCGACCGCTGAATACGGCCTTCTCTCCGTCGATATCGTCCACCGGATCGGCCGCCTCGACATCGGGGAGAACATCCTGGTCATCGTCGCCGCTGCCGGCCACCGGAAGGAGGCGTTTGCCGGATGCGAGTATATACTCGAGCGGATCAAGGAGAGCGTGCCGATCTGGAAGAAGGAGCTCCGCACGGACGGGGCGACCTGGGTGCCCGGCGAGCGGCCGCACGGGTCCGGTAGGTGATGGCGATGCAGCTTGTCTCCTGCAGAAAGGGCTACCGGAACGAGACGCACCGGGCGGTCTCCCCGGAAGAGACGCTTGCGCGTATCGCCGGGAAACTGCCGATCGCCGGGATCACCCGGGTCGCCGATATCACGAGTCTGGACCGGGTCGGGATTCCGGTCTTCTCAAGCATCCGCCCCACCGCCGGTACGGGCGCGATCTCGGTCTACAACGGCAAGGGGGCGACGCCGACCGAAGCACGGGTCTCGGCGATGATGGAGGGGATAGAACGCTACTCGGCAGAGGTGCATGACCGGGAGGTGGTGATCGCGCCGTACAGCGAGATGGCGGCGGAGGGCGATGCCGTCGACCCGGCAGCTCTCTGCCTCCCGCGGTATGCAGACCCGGACAGGCCGCTTCCCTGGGTTTCCGGATACGATATCGCGCAGGACGCACCCGTCTTCGTCCCGGCCCATGCGGTCTTCCACCCGCTGCCCCGGACCTGCCCGCCGCTTTTCAGGACGAACACGAACGGGCTTGCGTCTGGCAATACCCGGGAAGAGGCGATATTTCACGCACTGGCGGAGATCGTCGAGCGGGATGCCTGGTCGCTCGTGGAGGCGACCCGGCGCCCGGGCCCGGCAGTGACCGATATACCCGATGGGATAGCGGCCGACCTCCTGCAGAAGTTTCATGATGCGAACGTTGCCGTGGGGATCCGCGATATCACGAGCGATCTCGGCATCCCGACGTTTGCCGCGGTCTCGGACGACACGATGCTCAAAGACCCGCGGCTGCTGACGATCGGGATGGGGACGCATACGAGCGCCCGGGTTGCCCTGCTCCGGGCCCTGACCGAGGTGGCGCAGAGCCGTCTCACCCAGATCCACGGCGCTCGTGAGGATACCACCGAGGGCGACGTCAGGGCGATGATCGGCTATGAGCGGGCGAAACGGATGAACCGCTACTGGTTCGAAGCGCAGGACGAGGTGGCGTTCGGGACGATACCGACGCTTGAGAGCGACGACTTTCTCACCGATATCAGGGCGGTGATCGGGGCGCTGGAGCGGGCGGGCCTCCGGCAGGTCGTCGCTGTCGACCTGACCCGGGAGGAGATCGGGGTGCCGGTCGTCAGGGTGATCGTCCCCGGGCTCGAGATGTACGCCATGGATCGGGAGCGGATCGGGCAGAGGTGCAGGGATGCAGCAGACCGCCATCGTCTTTCTCGGACCAAGTCTTGACCGAAAGATCGCCCGGCAGATCCTGGACGCCGATTACCGCGGCCCTGCAGCGCGGGGCGACATCCAGAGAGCGGTGGAAGACGGCGCCACGGTCATCGGGCTCATCGACGGTGTCTTTTTTCAGGAGTGCTCGGTTGCCCACCGGGAGATCCTTCTTGCCCTGAAGCAGGGAGTGCGCGTGATCGGTGCATCCAGCATGGGGGCGCTCCGGGCGGCGGAGCTCGACATACTCGGCATGGAGGGCGTCGGTGAGATCTACCGGATGTACGCGGAGGGGGTGCTCGTCGCAGACGATGAAGTCGCCCTTGTCTTTGACCCCGGGACCTGGCTGCCCCTGTCAGAACCGCTCGTCAATATCAGGGCAACGCTCCTCCGGGCGGAGCGGGACGGCATCATCACGGGCGACGCCCACCGGGTGCTGCTTGAGGCGGCCAGGGCGCGCTATTTCCCGGACAGGACCTATGACGGCATGCAGCAGGACGCACGGGGGCTCGTCGATCCCGACGTGCTCGGGCGGTTTTCCGCATGGCTCGAGCACGGGCGGGTGGATCTGAAGCGCGAGGATGCGATCCGCGCACTGGAGAGGATCCGGGAGATCCTGCAGGAGAGGGAGATCGGCGGCTGAATGCGCCGGGAGCATGAGAGGCATGCGCGATCCCGGAGAGCGGGGTGGAGGCGGCGCTCCGCTGCTCCCCTCTGTCTCTGCGTGCTATATCGGGGAGTATGCCGGTCCTGCCCTGTATGTCTGCATCAGGGGCAGCGCGCTTACGGTCGAGCGATCCGGAGGAGGGGATTCTCCGGGAGCGGTCATATGTGTGGAACCGGATGCGGGGCGATGGGCGGCATTCTGGCACGCTCTTGATCGCATCGGCACCTGGATCGGCATCTGGGCCTGAAAGGCGGAGTACTCCGCGCCGCACGGCTGCTCGGGCGCCGCTTACTGGCATGCCAGCATCGCCGCCGGCGGGCGCGCCGTCGCCTCGCGGGGCGCTGACCGGTACCCCGGGACGTTCACCCGTTTCCTTGCTGCCCTCCACGCGCTGATCGGCAGCGCGGATATCGGGGAGCTCGGCGGGCAGCCAACAAAACAGGCAAAGCATCATGCTCTCCGGCATCGCATACTGCAGGATATGGCAAACCTGAATGTAGCGGTACTGGCTCCGGCAGGCTACGCACGGGATCTTGGAAAGAAGGGGACGACATCGGATATCACCTTTTATAACCAAAAGAGGGGCGAGGATACCGTCACGTTCATCGAACCCACCCGGTACCCCGATCGCCTGGCGCCGCTCTTTTACGCGGCCTCCATGGCGCACGAGGCCCTGGTTGTCATTGACGCGATCACCCCCGCATTCGGCGAATGGGTGCTGATGCTCCAGGCGCTCGATATCGGGAGCGGCGCGATCATCCTGAGGAATTACCTCACGCCCGACCGGCTCAGGCCGTATGTCAGGGGAACGGTTCTTGAGCGGTACGAGTACCTGGAAGAGGATTTCATCGCCCTTCGGGAGCGGTATCTCTGCAGGGCAGGCGAGATATCCGGAAACCAGCCCGATCACTGCAGGGAAAATAGGGGAACGGTCTCCATCGACCACCATTTCAACGTGAAAGGGATCGGGACGGTCATTCTCGGGGGTGTGGAGCGGGGAGTGATCCGGAAGCATGACGCCGTGAAGGTGTACCCCGGAGAGGCGGCCGTACAGATTCGCTCCATCCAGAAACACGACGACGATGCCGGATGGGCGGCGGAAGGCGACCGTGTGGGGCTTGCCCTCAAGAATATCGACGCGGATAGCCTTGATCGAGGCTTTGTGCTCTCAAATGACGAATCGATCCGAAGCAGGATCTCGCTTGAGGCGGAGGCGGAACTCGTCGCATACTGGCCCGCACCGCTGGAGGAAGGCATGGTGCTGCACGTCGGGCACTGGATGCAGTTCGTTCCGGCAAGAGGGGTTTCGGCAAAGAGCAACGGCAACTGGAGGAAGCCGGTGCTCGGACTCGCGCTCGA
>LNQE01001891.1_pt1 | contig 26870 bp, 22 predicted proteins | sample 603111 | NCBI WGS metagenome assembly LNQE01 (sample SAMN04260313, study PRJNA301899) | hydrocarbon metagenome | isolation source: hydrocarbon-contaminated ditch | place: Germany: Bremen | collected 1998
TTCCACTCTTTCTCCAAAAGCGTAAACAACCGGGTTCATATTACGGATGTCTTCCTTATATTGTTCTGAAGATTTCATATACTACTCCTCTCTATACCTTGATTTCATTTACAGCCCTGGGTTGATTCTGTATTTTTTAAAACTGAATATTTAATGTATATTGCTGTATAGTTATAATTTTAAGACAGGTGTTTTTCTTGCATTCAGGTGAAAAACTTAGTCGCGAAATACCTCCTCTCGCTGGGAAATACATGAGCTCCATCGCACAGTGCAATGGAGCTCATGGGCTCTCATATAGAGACCATTTATTAGATTCTATTAAATACCAAAACAAAATATATCTAATTAAAACTAATATATCATATAGTGGGAAAAAAAGGATATTTAGTGACGATTAATAATGGGCGTGCAGGGCGCTGCAACCGCTATAGGTATAGCTGCAGGCTTATTGCTGGAAAATCGGGAGCTATCATGCGAAGGTTGGGGACGGCAGTGGGTTAATGAAAGAATAACGGCAAGTGGAATACCTTAAGGATTCTGTGCAGCAAACCCGCTACTTCCGTAGACCGAGGCCGCTATTAAGCACTACAAATCAGACGTGAAGGCAATCAAGAAGTTGGATAAATCCAGTGCCGAATCTCTCTTAATGGAACAAAAAGCGCACTTAATAGAATTGTAAACCAACAAAAAACCACGCAAACCTGTGTGGTTCCTTTATTTCAGATGGTGGCCATATGTCTGCAATTCATCCTCCACCTGTTGAAGATGGGGGACTTCTTCCACGGCTTAGTTAAATTCGCCAAAAAAGGAGGGCTTTTATGCTAAAATAAGGTTTGCCCGGTTGTTCAATCGGAGCAATACACCGAAAAATTTGACAGCATCAATCCATGTTATAATAACTTAATAAAGTAAGGAGGGATTTGGTTGTATAGACAAGCTATTGCTTTATGGCAATCTTACAATATTACATCTACTGCCGATATTGACAAATACCTCAATAATTTCCGGATTCTATTTGCCTTCCATTCTGGAAAAATAGAGAACGAAGAAATTACCTACCAAGATACCAGAGAGATATTTGAAAACGGCAGGGTGGTAAGCTATACAGGAAATCCCCGCGCCTTGTTTGAGCAACATAATCAAAAACTGTGTTATGAGTTTCTTAAAGACAAGATACTTCAAAAAGAACTTCTAAGTATCGAGTTGATTAAGGAAATTCATAAGATTCTCACCAGCGGCACTTATAATGAACGTCGGTATATTGAAAACGCGGAACGTCCTGGAGAATTTAAAAAACACGATTATGTTACTGGTATTTATGAGGTAGGCTCCCTGGTGAAAGATGTTGAAAGTGACCTAGCAGAATTAATCGTTGAGTTAAACACATATAAAGGCAGCGATATTTTAAAGGCAGCAACATACTTTCACGCGAAGTTTGAGTATATTCACCCCTTTGCAGATGGTAACGGGCGTGTGGGCAGAACACTAACAAATTACTACCTTATGACACATAATCACCCGCCTTTTATTGTTTATGACGAGGATAAACGGTTGTACTACGAATGTTTGCAAAAATACGATGAAACCGAAGAAATAAAGCCGCTATACCAATTTTTCATGTATCAAACTGAAAAAACATGGAGAAAAACACTTTCCAAAGGTATAAAATACAAACGCAAGAATCTAACAGATATTCAGTAATCCAAGAATTAAGCGACCTCTCGGGGTCGCTTTTTTATTGGGAAAATTTAAAATAAATCCCGCGTTTATATACGCAGGGAAAGGAGCGATTTATGAGTAAAACCGCAAAAAATCACCTCATTATAAAGTACATACGCTACTGGATATGATTCATTTTGACGGACTATCTGAGAAAAATGTGAGATTGAGTCCGAGGAAAGAAAAATACCTTCTCACGTAAAAGCCCCTCTAAGGTAGAGGGGCCGTTGATTGCTATGGTGGGCCATACAGGAATCGAACCTGTAACCTTCTGATTAAGAGTCAGCTGCTCTGCCTGATTGAGCTAATGGCCCGTTTGTTGTCACGAAAATTATTATACCCCCTGTCAGTTTATAAATCAAGCCATAGGAGAGGGAATACACAATTTTTATCAATGAAATGCTATGATACAAAGGGGTGTGCCAAGTCCGAGAAGATTACTTAAGTAGAGCGTATGTTTTTATTCGTAAATAATACAAGGGGAATCCATTGATAACTGGATTCCCCTTATATTTATGCAAATTACAAGTTAATAAGAGTCTTTACCTTTAGGCTTTGGTTGCATTTTTCCCTGCCAGCCAGCCGAAAGTGATAGCACGTCCGTGGCTATTGCCTGGCAGTATGTTGGGATAGTCATTAGCATAGAAACAGCCAGAAACATTACCCACCGCATATAGTCCAGGAATAGCTTTCAATTCAGTGTCCAGAACATGAAGTTTATCATTGACCTTGAGCCCACCCAGAGTAACCAGCAGGGTTGCTCCGGTTTGAACGGCATAGAATGGCGCTTGTTCTATGGTGGTCAAACACTCGAGACGTTTACCAAAATCAACATCCTTGCCTTGTGTCGCCAGTTCGTTGTACCTAGCCACATTTGCTTTAAATGTCTCAATAGGCACTCCCATTTTTCCAGCCAGTTCGTCAATAGTAGCAGCGCTTTTAATAGTTTCATTTTCTATTAATGCCTTAACTTCATCTTCGTTGTGTAAGGGTGCTGGAGGTATCATCCTTTTGCATGCTATCTGTTCAAATATGGGTGCTTTCTCCGGCCACTTGGCATCAAACACTACCCATTTCACATGTTCGGGCTGCTGGCGCACAGCATTACAATTATAAGCATATGGCAGGTCTTCGTTGGAGAATCGTTCCCCATTAAGGTTCACATACAACCAGGGCTGGCGGGTGAGGGGAACAGGTTTGCCGCCGGGCCGCCCGATCACACCCTGGTCGAAGTACATAGGAGCATGTGGCAGTTCATCCATCGCTGCACCGATCCACAGCCCCATTTTGTGACCGTCACCGGTGTTGACCGTCCCTGGATAAGCTATATCATATATATCTTCTGATGAAGGTATGAATTTTTTTAACATCTCAGGATTATTTCCATAATCGCCGGTAGCCAGAATAACTCCTGTGGCGGCATTAAACTTAATATAAGATCCGTCCTCAGATTTAGCAATTACACTGATCACTTTGCCCTGATCGTCTCTAACCAGCTGCTCGGCTGGCGTTTTCCATTGGATATCCACTCCATATTTCTGGGCGTTATTCTCCAAAACCCATTTCATAGCCGCCTGTTTAGGAGAGGTACCTTGAGGCGCAGAAGCCATAGCTTCGTCAGTGGGGTTGAAAGAAAAAGCCATGGTTGCAAAATCATTCCAGGTGGCACCGGTTATTGTCTGCTCAACAAGCGGTACGGGGTCAGCCGTAATTCCAACCGACTCTGCTTTCTCAACCAACCAGTCTACAGCAGCCCCGCTGTGGTCAGCCCATAGAGAAACTACCTTTTGGTCAGCCTTATATCCTCCAAATCTCATTATCTCTCTTACCGCAGCTTCCCTATCAATCTCATTACCTATGGATTTCTGCAGCTTGCTGCCGATGGCACCATAGTCTATTCCCCGCAGGGCCGGGACGGTTCCTTTTTCTAGTAATACCACCTTGGCTCCTTCCTCAGCAGCCGATATAGCGGCACAGAAACCAGATAAACCACCCCCCACTACTATTATATCAGCAGCAACGGTAGATTTAATTTCGCTGTCTGGGATCGGTTCTGGTGGGGTTTCAAAACTTACATTCTCAGCGGTCTCAGCCTCATGTCCCGTCTCAGTTTTGGGGGCACAGCCTGGCAGCATAGCAACGGAAGCTACTCCAACTGTCCCAATAGCTGCTCCTTTAATAAACTGTCTCCTGGAGATTCCCTGTTCTGATACTTCCTGATTAATCTTATTCTCCTCGCTCATAATCAAGACCTCCCTTTCTTAGTTGTTACATCATACAGCACAGAATTAAAGCCACTACTTTTGCAATAAAGCATTACTTTTTGAGGTATTAATTATAACTTTGCTAGAAAGTTGTAATTTATAGTACTGATAATCCAAGAGGATATCGTTTTAATAAATTGTTAACTCGTTATCGCAACAGGGGATCCGGCATTAAAAATTTGATTTTTAATCGGTTACGCTGGAACACATGGAAATCAGTAAGATAATAGAAGATGATCGTATGTACAATATGCATATCAAAATCAACAAAAGCAAGAAGGGCCAAATAGAAATTTTTATTATAGTCCTTGCATCTATTTTAAGAGAAAGAGCAGTTCTTGGCAATCAGGTACTAGATTACATATCAACCATCTTTCCCCTGGTCTTAACCCCGTACGCTGGTTGACTTTTACAATGGTAATATTCTACATAATGCACAAAACAATAGGCAGTGCCGAAGAACTGCCTATGAGGGCGGTTTATCATGTAAAGGTGTATTTCCCGACCTTTCTCCAACTCTAGGAAGTATATCGTTGGAGAGTATGTACATTATTCAAGGGCCAGTAGGTGACAAAGGCCTTTCCGATAAGGTGGTCACGGGTAAGCCAGGCACCCCACAGGTGGCTGTCATAACTGGAATTACGATTATCTGCCATTAAGAAATATCTGTCCAGAGGAACGACTACCAGACCAAATTGATAATCCATAGGTGCTGCCCAGCCTTATTGCTGGGCATAAAGAGAGTAAGGACAGGGTTATATCGTTTGCTTATTTCATTATGCTGCATATATTGTTGCTGAATTCCAGGGGATCATCTACCGGCAATCCCTCAATGAGCAGGGCCTGGTTGTATAGCAGCCGGGTATATAGATCGAGTTTTTCCTTATCATTTTCATAGGCCTCCTGCAGGCCCTTGATTACTTCATGGTTCCTGTTTATCTCCAGGACCCGGTCTGCCTTTATCTTGCGATCGCTGGGCATAGCATTTAGTATTTTTTCCATCTCTATGGTGAGCTCGCCATCGTTAGACAAGCACACCGGATGATGCTTTAGTCTTTTGGATGCCCTGACATCTTTAACTTGATCGGAGAGGATATTTTTCATATAGGCAAAAAGCTCTTTATTCTGGTCATCTGCGGCAGAGGGATCAGCATCATTTTCTGCTTCTATACCCAGGTCGCCGCTGGACACTGATTTAAACTCTTTTTCCTGGTAGGCCATAAGCATCCGGATGGCAAACTCGTCTACATCGTCAGTAAAGTAGAGGATTTCATAGCCTTTGTCAGCTACCAGTTCCGTCTGGGGCATCTTATCTATTCTATCTATGGAGTCTCCTGCCGCATAATAAATATATTTTTGATCTTCCGGCATTCTGCTAACATATTCATTAAGGGTGACCAGTTTCTTTTCGCTGGAGGAATAAAACATTAACAGGTCCTGCAGCATATCTTTGTTCATCCCATACCCTTCGTAGATGCCGTATTTGAGCTGCTGACCGAAGGATTTATAGAACTCTTCGTAGGTTGCGCGATCATCGCTTAGAATGCTGCTTAGTTCGGTTTTGATCCGGTTTTTAATGTTTTTGGCAATTATCTTAAGCTGCCTGTCATGCTGGAGCATTTCTCTGGATATGTTAAGAGATAGATCTTCTGAATCAACCATTCCTTTGACAAAGCTGAAAAAGTCTGGCAGCAAATCAGCGCACTTATTCATGATCATTATACCATTGGAGTAAAGCTCCAGACCTTTTTCGTACTCCCGGGTATAGAAGTCATAGGGAGGCTTCTCAGGTATAAATAGTATGGCATTATAACTGATCGCACCTTCTGTGCTTATGTGGATATGTTTTATGGGCTTATCGAAACCATAGCGTTTTTCTAAATAGAAGTTTTCATAATCTTCCTTGGAAAGTTCGTTTTTATTTTTTTTCCAGATAGGGACCATACTGTTTATGGTTTTTTCTTCAAGATGGTCTTCGTATTCATCTTCGCTGCCTTCTTTGAGTTTTTTGCTGGTAACGTCCATTTTTATCGGATATCTTACGAAATCGGAGTATTTCTTGATAATGGATTTAACCCGGTACTCTTCCAGATATTGATCGTATTCTTCATCATCAGTATTCTCTTTGATTTTCAGAATAATGTCGGTGCCAAAAGAGTCTTTTTCCCAGGGTTCTATGCTGTAGCCCTCAACACCTTTGGAATGCCATTTAAACGCTTCATCACTGCCAAACGCCTTACTTATAACGGTCACTGTATCGGATACCATGAAAGCTGAATAGAATCCTACCCCGAACTGACCAATGATATCGTAGCCGTCTTTGATTTCGTTTTCTTCTTTGAATGCCAAAGAACCGCTTTTAGCTATGACTCCCAGATTATCGTCCAGTTCCTCTTTGCTCATTCCTATTCCGGTATCGGAGATGGTTAATGTTCTATTTTCCTTATCAGAGGTTATTTTTATATAGTAATCATTTTTATTGAAGCTGATAGAATCGTCTGTCAATGCTTTGTAATAAATTTTATCGATTGCATCGCTGGCATTAGAAATGAGCTCTCGTAAGAATATTTCCCGATGGGTATAAATAGAATTGATCATTAGATTCAGCAGCCGTTTGGATTCTGCCTTAAATTGCTTTCTTGCCATATAATTATACGCTCCCTTTAATATATATTAATACTGCACTGGAACAGCCCAGTATCATCACAACCTACATTCTATACAATTATTAATGAACGCACAAAGTGGGGCAAGAATTTTGTGCGTTCATTCTGGTATCAAACTGCGGCTTTTCTATTCAATGTCGATTTTCATTGTTTTATCATTTTTAACCAGTTTAGGGATAATAATATTTAGAACCCCATCTTCCAACTTTGCTTTAATATTATCTGGTGCTGCTTCCTTTAAATAAATACCACGTTTCATTGAGGAAAAACGTCTTTCCCGGTGAACATAATTCTTTTTTTCATCCTGTACAGCATCTTCCCGGTTAACTGATATGGTAAGTTTTCCATCGTCTATTTCAAGACTGATTTCTTCTTTTTTAATGCCGGGAAGCTCTGCCTCAATGCAGTATTCTTTTTCATTTTCATGGACATCTACTTTAAACGTATCGTTCAACAAGCTTCTTCCAGGCCGTGTATCGCTGAAAAAGTCATCAAGCATGTTGTAGAAGTCCTCGAAGCCAGTAGTTCTTCCCCCTAATAGATTCCTGTTAAAAGGTACTAATCCAGCCATGATCAACAACTCCTTTGAATGATTTTTAAGTCGTTAGCACTCTCGCCCCCAGAGTGCTAACAGTTAATTTTTATATATCATAATTAAAATATCGTGTCAACATTAGCAACAAGCAAAAAGATAATGTATAGCTTTGGTTAATGCTGCTAAAAATACATAAAAATAACCGTGAGGAGGACAACGATAAATGATGAAAAAAGCGATATATTTCGGCCTGGGGGCTATTAGTCTGAGCAGAGAGAAGGCAGAAAAAATGATACATGAAATGGTTGAAAAGGGCGAAATGAACAAAGATGAAGCCAGGAAATTTGTGGACGATGCCATAAAACGAGGCGAGGAAGAAAAACAGGAATTGAGAAATGTGATCCGGGAAGAGTTGAATGATCTTAAAGACTTATTTAACAGTAATCAGTCAGAAATAGAGGAGTTGAAGAACAAAATCAGAGATTTGGAAGGGAAGTTATCCTGATAATATTGCCTAATATGAGTGCTGCTGGAATAGGCCCTGCAGTATGACCAGGCTGGGAGGAAATCGATGTCCCTAAACCGATCCATTAATACGGTCAAGCATCTGCCGCGCTATCGGGAAGTAGCCAATGTATTCATTAAATATGGGTTTGCCTCGGTATATGATCGACTGAACCTGCCTTTTATTAACAGAATAAGAAGGGCGGATAAAGTTGAGGAACGGCTGCAGCAAAAAAATGCTGCTCGCCGGCTTCGGGCTGCCTTTGAAGAATTGGGGCCTACTTTCATAAAAATGGGCCAACTGCTCAGTACCAGAGCGGATTGGCTGAATCCTGAATTTATCAAAGAGCTGGAAAATTTACAGGATAACGTCCCTTCCTTTGCATTTGCTGAAGTAAGCAAGATACTAGGTGAAGAGGGTATAGACATACACGAACAATTCAGCTATTTTAATCCCCAGCCGATAGCTGCTGCATCCATCGGTCAGGTACATGAAGCTATTCTGATATCGGGTGAGAAGGTGGTAGTGAAAGTTAAACGACCAGGTATTGATGAAATGGTCAAGACCGACCTGGAGATACTGCGAGAGATATCAGTATGGTTGGAGAGGAGGATTGAATGGATAAGGTTTTATAAATTGTCCGAAGTCATCGATGAACTGGGGCAGGCTCTGGTCAATGAATTGGATTTCGAAAAAGAGGCCCGAAATATCGAGATATTCCATCGCAATTTTGGAGCGATTGAGACTGTTATCATTCCTGCCGTATTCTGGGCTTACTCAAGTAAACGGGTAGTAACTATGGAGTATGTAGAAGGGATAAAAATCTCGGATTTCGCCAGCCTGAAACAAAACCATTATGATACCCGCCGGATAGCATCCAATATTGTAAAGGCCCTCTTCTTTCAAATATATGTTCATGGGTTTTTCCATGCCGACCCTCATCCAGGGAACATGGCCGTAAGCAGCGGGGAAAAGATCATCTTCTATGATTTTGGACAGGTAGGGGTGATCGACGAATACGACCGTGATAAATACATGATCCTGGTTATAGGGATGATGAACCACGATGTTACCGGGGTCACCCGGGTCTTATTAGAAATCGCTGATAATACCAACCACGTAAGTGTGGAGGAATTACGAAGGGATGTGGCTAACCTTTCGCGCAAATATTACGGAATGCCCTTATCCCAAATCAATATTGGCGAAGCACTGGCCGAGCTGATCGATTTGTCGGCCCATTATCGAGTCAGACTTCCTGCCGAATTGTCGTTGCTGGTCAAGATGTTGATGACCATTGAAAGCACGATATCTTTGTTGGATCCTACTATCAGTCTGGTTGATATTGCCGAACCATACGGAAAACGAGCATTAAAAGAGAGATATTCCGGTAAAAGGATCAAACATGAGATAGGGGAGATACTGATGGATTACGGAAATGTTGCCAGAACCATGCCCCGGGATATCAGTAATATTTTCAAAAAAGTAATGGATGGACAACTTACGATCAGGATGGAACACCACCGTCTGGAAACCCTGGGGAACAAGTTGGATTTGATATCCAATCGGCTCTCTCTGGCTATCATTCTCGCCAGTCTTATAATCGGGACTTCTCTCTTTGTTAATATGAGCGGCAGCAGCATAGTTGCTCGGATTCCCATCGCTGAATTGGGGTTCATCCTGGCCGTGATTTTAGGACTTTTCCTGGCTTACTCCATTTTGCGCAGCGGCAGATTCTGATGAAAACTAAAAGAATAGATGTTTGCCAGTGGGTGGTCGGAAGGTGAAAAAAGTGCGAAACTACTTTTATTACACTTGTGTCAAACTCGAGATAACCGCTTATAGTCCGAAAAAATGAACACACGGCGACTGTAGCTTCTTATGATAAGAATATTAGTACCGTCCCATCAATATACATTACCATAAACATGTAAAAGGGGGGATGTGATTGATGAGGAACTGGTACCTGATGTTAAGTATCGGGATATTAACCGTGTGGTTCTCTATAGCATTGATGATACAGCCGGCATTTGCTGCAGAAGCTGTGCAGCGGGTAATATTAATCAATGTCGAAGGCTTAAACTACGAAGGGTATATCAGCACGCCGATGCATAACCTGAGACAGATGGCGGCAGAAGGTATTATGGACGAAAAGTGCTTATCCCTTAGAACCGATTCAGTAGAAGCTGCCCAGGCATCACTTTTGACCGGGACCGTGCCGATCGAGCATGGATACTATAACAGCAGCAATGATATTGAAGTTGAATCTCTGCTGGCCTTGCTCCAGAAGCATGGTAAGACGTTTCAGATTATTGATGGCTCAGGCGGTAAGCTCAAGGTATTCGATTATGGACAAGATAAATATATTGGGTTAAAAGCAGATAGCAAGGACCATTCTGCAGTAGATAGAGTGATGGAATATACACCAGACAATATGCCCTTTTTCTCTTTCATATATGTTAATGATAGTATGTCAGGACTTTTAACTCTGGATGAGACCGTCTATTATGACTCCTTAATGTCTTTCGATGATAGTCTGGGGCAGCTAGTAAGCTTTCTTAAAAACAATAACATGTACTATGATTCGCTGCTGATCGTGACTTCGGCCCGAAGTACCTCTCCCAGTGATTTGGTACCGCTGATAATACATGGTCCCGGATGCAGAGCAGGATCGAAGACCTCCTCAACTATGGTGCTGGACACCACAGCAACTATATGCAGATTTATTGGTCTGGATGCACCTGCGGCCTCAATTGGCATTCCAGTATACGACGCCATGACTATTCAGGAAGAGGATAAAAACTATGTCTATGTTAAGTGGGTAGCTGATTTGAAAAAAGAGAGAACCGCTCAGTGGAATAGATATTACGATATCCAGGATGAATTATATAAAACCATTCATCAGATGACTTCTATAAAAGAGGAACGCCAGAGCATTTCTAATTTTGCCGGTGAGAAGGAAAAGACTATCAATATATTGCAATCACGATTGACCTGGGAGCGCGCGGGATGTTTGGCCTTATTTTTGATCATGATCGCTGGTTATCTGATAGAATATAGATGGCTCAAGAAAAAATTCATGTTGTTCAAATAGGGGTTGATCAACGGTGCAAATAAGCTCTATAGTTCCACCTATTTACGGGGAAATTTACTGAGGAGGATAAGTAAAATATCACGAAATTCAACTATCCTGGATTTCTCGAACTCATTACTATAATATTGGGCTTCTAATTCATACTGGGCAATAAGCAGGGCATGAAATAATTTTTCCTGAAAGCTCATGTGATCTAGACTAAAATATTCATCAATTTTACGGACTACCTTGAGCTCTTCCTGGCTCAGATTTGATAAATAATACATCAACTTCACCTCCAGATAAAACTATAAATATGCAGCAGGGGAAAAAATAGTGCAGGAAATCTTTACCCGAATTGACAGTCCGTAATTTTCGGCTTGACGTAGGTTGATGGTAGTGATAGCATGATAAAAACCCAATACTAAAAGCGATGATCAGAAGAGTAGCTGAAAGCCTGCTGACAGAGAACCGGGATTGCTGTGAACCGGGAGCAGCTAACAGTGAAAGCCACCTGAGAGCTCCGGTGTAATGCTATATGCACTAAGCCGGACGGTTTCAAAGAGACCGTTATCATTACAGAGCAGGCATTTTATGCAATTAGGGTGGTACCGCGGGAAATATACTCTCGTCCCTTTCAGGGATGAGAGTTTTTATTTATAAAAATTTAACTAAGGGGGCTTTATTAGAAACATGGAACTAGAGAAAAAAATGTTAAAAATCCTGGAGCATGATGCGAAAATCAGTCCCAAGACTATGGCTACTATGCTGGATGAGGATGAAGCGCATGTCCGGGAAGTTCTGGCGCATCTGGAAAAGGAAAAATATATACTGGGATATAATGCGGTGGTCAACTGGGATCGCTTTGGTGAAAACGGCGTAGAGGCTATGATCGAAGTCAAGGTAACCCCGGTACGAGAAGTGGGTTTTAACGGTGTGGCCGAAAGAATCAGCCGGTTTCCAGAAGTTAAGGCAGTGTCTTTGATGAGTGGTACTTATGATTTATCTATTGTGGTAACTGCTGATACCATGAAGGAAATCGCCCTATTTGTTTCCCATAAATTGTCTACCCTGGATGAGGTCCAGAGTACAGTTACTCATTTTATTCTTAAACGCTATAAACAGGATAATTTCATTTTTGAAAGTCCGCAGGAAGATAGAAGGTTGGTGATCAGTCCGTGAGTAATATGGATAAGTATGTGTCAAAAACCGTGCAAGCCATTCCCCCTTCCGGGATAAGAAAGTTTTTTGACCTGGTTTCCCAGATGGAGGGGGTTATATCTTTAGGAGTGGGTGAACCCGACTTCGTAACGCCCTGGCACATAAGGGAAGCCTGCTTTTACAGCCTGGAACATGGTTATACCATGTATACTTCCAACCAGGGATTGATCGAACTAAGAGAAGAAATAGCTCTTTATATGCGGAGGCATATTGGCGTAAACTATTCCCCGGAGAAAGAAATTCTGGTAACAGTAGGAGTCAGCGAAGCTGTCGACCTGGCTTTACGGGCTATTATCGAACCGGGGGACGAGGTTCTGGTTCCAGAACCCTCGTATGTATCATATTCTCCTGGAGCAAGCCTGGCTTATGGGGTTCCTGTGGCGGTAGAGACCTATGATAAAGATGAATACCGGATCAGGCCTGATATGCTGGAAAAGGCTATAACCCCTAAAAGTAAAGTGCTGATTCTGGCATATCCTAATAACCCAACCGGCGGTATTATGCGTAAGGAAGAACTTGAGGCCCTGGTAGAAATTATTATTAAAAATGACTTGATTGTTATCTCTGATGAAATATATTCGGAGCTCACCTACAATGGAGAGCACGTTTCCATAGCCTCCCTGCCGGGCATGAAAGATCGGACTATAGTCTTCAACGGTTTTTCCAAAGCTTTTGCTATGACCGGGTGGCGTATAGGCTATGCCTGTGGACATCCTGATCTGATCGGAGCTATGACTAAGATACACCAGTATACCATTATGTGTGCGCCTATTATGGCCCAAAAGGCTGCACTGGAGGCTCTTCGTCATGGAGAGAGTGAAATGAGAAAAATGGTTGAGAATTATAATTACCGCAGAAAAATTATTGTATCCGGATTTAAGGAGATTGGTATGGAGTGCTTTGAGCCCCAGGGAGCCTTCTATGCATTTCCGTCCATAGTATGCACTGGCATGAACAGCGAAGAATTCAGTGAGAAGCTGATTATGGAAGAAAAAGTAGCCGTAGTTCCAGGCAATGCATTTGGCGTGATAGGTAATGGACACGTAAGATGCTGCTATGCTGCAAGTGTGGCTGATATTGAGCAGGCTCTGGAAAGAATTGGCTCATTTCTGTCTCGACACAGAAAAGGATAATCTTCCAAATAAAGCAAGCCTAGATGTCGAAAGTATACGAATAGATTGGGATTAGCCATTAATAATACGATAATTCCCTGGAGGATTAAAGCTGGACCGAGTTGAACTCTTCTAAGTAATAAACATATACAACGAAGGGGAGAGGTACAGTGAATGGAGATGTTTCGGAAAGGGAATTGGAACTGCTAAACGGATACTCACTGCTAAGATCATCTGCTCAAAGCGATTTCCTGGATTACATGCGTTACTTGTTATCCAAACAGTACCGTAAGGAAGTAATGGCAGCCATATTCAATAATCGGATGCTTAATAATCTAATAGACGATCTTGTGACCATGGTGGATATGGAAGAGATCGAAGTCGAACACATCACTAAAAGGGTGTTGCAGATCCGGGAATTGTATTTCGGAGTGTTTGAACAGGTTCATGGCCGTTATTGTGAGGTGGTGGAAAATCTGGACAGCAACGAAGTGGTAAAGGATTTTGGCCGAATAAGTTTTGATAACCTGCTCAGAGCGCTTAAAACCAGGGATAGGAAAATAGTCAAAACTGAAGTTCTGGATTTTTATCAACAGTATTACAAACTTTCAAGAAAAAAGGACGCCAGAAGGCTAGTTGCGATATAATTAGATAGATAAAAGGGTTATGGGGGAATACATATGAAACTACGTTTCCTGGGAGCGGCCAGGACGGTGACCGGGTCTTTTTTTCTTATAGAGACGGAGACTAGCAGGTTTGCAGTAGACTGTGGGCTTTTCCAGGGGCCCAGGGTTTTGCAGGAGAGAAATTGCCGGGATTTTGTTGTGGAACCGGAATCCATCGATTTCGTTATACTTACCCATGCGCATATCGACCATATTGGTTTAGTACCTAAACTATGCAAACATGGATTTAAGGGTAAAATTTACTGCAGTCATGCCACCGAAGATCTAGCTGGAGTGTTGCTGCCTGATTCCGGGCATATACAGGAATTCGAAGTGGAGAGAAAGAACCGTAAAAATAAACGGGCTGGGAAACCGCTATTGGAGCCTATTTACTCGGCCAATGATGCCATTGAATGCCTGGATCAGTTTCGTTCCATTAATATGGATGAAATCATCGAACTGGCCCCGGGGGTAAAGGTCAGATTGAGAAATGCCGGGCATATATTAGGAGCCTGTATAGTCGAGCTATGGGTAGAAGAGAAGGGTGAGAGACTCAAGCTAGTCTTTAGTGGAGATCTGGGGACCATGGATCAACCTATTATTAAGAACCCTACTATTATTGAAAATGCAGACTATATTATTATCGAGTCTACTTATGGCAGCCGATTGCACCCCCCGACTGAGAGCCGGAAAGAAGAACTGAAAAAAGTTATAGAGCGAGCGATGAGTAAAGGGGGCAATCTAATAATTCCCGCTTTTGCAGTGGAAAGGACCCAGGATCTCTTATACGATCTTAATGAACTAAGTTCCGAAGGGAAACTGGACCCCAATATCGAAATTTATATTGACAGTCCCCTGGCTATAGCAGCTACCCGGATTTTCCAAAAGCACGTAGATCTGTACGATGATGAGGCCAGAAAAATATTGGAAGATCACCACAGTCATCCTTTGATGCTGCAGCAGTTAAAATTTTCCCATACTCATCAAGAGTCGATGGCGCTTAACTGCAAACTGGGTAATATGATAGTAATATCTGCAAGTGGTATGTGTGAAGCTGGAAGGATCAAGCATCACCTCAAAAACAACATCTGGCGACCAGAAGCAACGGTACTTTTTGTAGGTTATCAGGCTCAGGGTACACTGGGAAGAAAAATATTGGATGGCGAAAAGCTGGTAACCATCTATGGGGAAAAAGTAGCGGTCAAGGCAGAGATTGTAAATATTGAAACCTATTCAGCCCATGCTGATCAAGACGGCCTGCTGGATTGGCTCCGGCATTTTAAGTCCGATGTTAAAGGGATATTCCTGGTGCATGGGGAAGAGGAATCGCAGGATGCTCTGGCTGCGGCCGTCAAAGCGGAATTCGATATTCCCGTCTATATACCAGAAATGCTGGACGAATTTATCCTGGAAGAAATGGAACAAGCACCAAAACTGCAGTATATTATGGAGAAGCGAAAGGATCAAGCCAGCAGGGCTGAAAAAGCTTATCTGGATCTGTGTTTAAAATTGCATGATATGTACCGCGATAACATGAAGGATTCCAATTATCGTCAGATTATAAGAGCAGTTGAAAAAATTGAAGAAACTCTAAAATAAATTCTAATATGGACGTCTTATTTTCAAGCGAGAATTATCCCATCATGGCGCTAATCCTGATGTATTAGGAAAGAGTAGTCGTCAAGTCCAGGTACAGGTAAAAAACAGGATATAGCATTGGTACTGGCTGAATTTAACCATAAAGGTGCTATTTTTAGGTTAAATCTAGAATTATCTATTCTTGTTATAGGTTTGTATCTAATGCTATAATTTGCATACATATTTTGCAGGAGGAAAATGCATGATTCAAAGCTCAGCAATTATAGAGGTGTTTCGCTGGGGATATGTCAATATACCCGGCGTTTTATTCGCTTATGCTAAAGAATTAGATTTAGACATGGAAGACCTTGGAATACTGGCATCTATAATATGTGCATATGAGAAAACCAGGCCCTTGGCTCAGAATGGGGTCGAAGTCGGGCAGGTACTGGAAGCATGCACCGCCTTATCCAGACAAAAATTATCCCGTAAACTCAACAGTCTGCATCAGGCAGGGATAATAAGTTTGGATAATGGCAAAAAGAGCTTTGCAGAGAAAGAAGTATCACTACAGCCATTAATCATCAAACTGGAAGCTCTCATCGTTAGAGATCATCCTCGTCTGTCAAATAAAGCTGATAGTGAAAAAACCAAAAAGCAACAGATAGAGAAACTTGAAGATATGCTGGATGAATACAGGTACAAAATTGAGCAGTTGGAGCTCAGGCTGGAAGATAACAACAATCATCCTACACCCCCAAAATTGCTTCCAGTTCCGATAAAAAATGATGATAATTATAGAAGAGTGGCTGACTTCGTTGCTCGTAAAACCGGCAACTTGCTGAGTGTTAAGATGTCCAACGAATTAAGGGTTTGGCTGGATGAAATGGCTTTTTCGCCAGAATTTCTGCTGGTACTGTTGGAGCTGTGTTTTGAGAGAAAGATAGTTAATCCTTCAGACATATCGAAGATTGCACGTGACTTGAAAGAGTATGCAATTAATAGTCTGGACGGTTTGGAAATGTATTTCAAGAATTATGTGGATACCGGTAAAAATATATCGCTTAAAACCAGAAGGTTTGACCCTGATATCGTAGAATTTGGAAATTATACTGGTATCGACATGAATGCTGAAGCCAGACGCAGGATTTATTATAAATGGAGATATGACTGGGGTTTTTCTCATGCCATGATCATGAAAGCCGGTGAAGTCATGTGCCAGCGTACCAAAAACGGGGGACTGGAATACATGGATAGTGTCCTGAATAATTGGATGGCCAAAGAGATTCGTCAGGTACAAGAGGCCGATAAAGAAGTAAAAGAATTCAAGGATAGAAAGCGCTCAGACAAAAAGATGACTGGTGTTAACCAGGCTAAGAGCTCTGCTGTTACCGGGGATGAATACGAAATATTTATCCCACCCGTAAAAAAATAGTCCAATATCACCGAATAATACAGTAAAATAAGAATAGATGTGCGCGGAACAGGCTTACAGATAGCGGAGGATTATGTTCTCCGCTATCTAGTTATAGCAGTTATTGATCGTCAGTGCCTGCTCGATTACAGACAGGCTATCAGTAAATAGGGCTGGATGGTGATTTTTTTGAACGTCAACTATCAATCTGCATTGCCGGATGATTTGTTAATGGATATGGAGAGTGAAAGAAGGGTTCTGTCTTCTATGCTGCATTCAGAAGATGCATGTATTGAAGCCTACCATTGCATGCAGACTACTGACTTTTATGCACCTAAACACGCTACCATCTTTGACCTGCTCTGTTCACTATTTGAAAGGGAGATCCGTCCTACATATGTAGAAGTATTAAAAGAAGCTCATAGTCTGGGAATGCTGAATAATCCCAGAGATATTGAAGAAATAAAATACATAGCGGAACACTATATTGATGATGAAAATATCAAGTATTGGATAAAAAGAGTTAAAGACAAAGCCAAAATCAGGAGATTTGTCGATTTCCTTAAAGGCAACTACCAGATACTGCAAGAAAGACAGGAGCAGGATATCGAACAACTGCTGATGAAGGCTGAAGACCATCTGACCAACCTGACTGCTCTGGAAATAGATGATAAGATAGATACCCCTGAAGATATGGCCAATCTAGGTTACGATGAAGTGGAAAGACGTTTTCTCAGATACCAGGAGATACAGCTGAAGCATAAAGGTGTAATACCACTAGACGGTCTGGCTACCGGTTTTGATAACCTGGATCACATTACCCTGGGCTATAAAGCTGGAGATTTGATAATCCTGGGTGCCCAAACCGGGCATGGAAAAACTGCCTTTGCACTGCACACCGCCAAAGCCATAGCTGTAAATCATGGCAAAAACATACTCTATTTAAATACTGAAATGAGTCGCGAGCAGATAGCACTAAGGTGGGCTTCGATACTATCAGAAATTGAACATGACCGAATTCGAATGGGGGATATAAGCCAGAATGAATTGTCTATCATTCTGAATGGATATTCCAGATTGAGGTCCAGTGGGTTCTATTCTTATCCTTGTCCCAACCTCACCCCGGAAAAAACGATATCTATTGCCCGTAAATTCAGAGCCCAAAAGAATATCGATATGATGGTCGTCGATTATGTAGGAAGAATGGAAAAACAGGATCCCAAGCTCCAGGAATGGCAGATCCTTGAACAGATCATAAAAACCCAGAAACTGTTAGCCCAGAACCTGAAAATTGCAGTGATGGTTTTGGTGCAATTAAATCCAGATGGTAGTCTGCAGGGGGCAAAAAGGATGAAAAATGAATGTGATCTTATGCTGAAACTCAGTCCATTTTCCAAGGAAGAATTGGAAGAAAATGAGGAGCTGAATAAATATGCCCGCAAGCCTAACTACTACATATATATCGAGAAGAACAGAGATGGACGAAGCGGGGTTAGAATTCCTATAAACTTTGACCTACAAAAGCAGACTATGAAAGATGCTGAAAGGGTTGGGGATTAATGGCCGCGGGCGACGAAGATAGAAAACGGATATATGACGAGACTGCCAGTCTGATAGCAGACCTTGGCATACGCGGGCGGATTACCATAGAGGAAATGAAGTTTTTATTAGACCTGCTGGAACTGGTTCTGATTAAAAAGGACAAGAGAAAGTTCATCAAGATATTAAAACACTGGAACCCTGGTCAGGGGGATGAAGAGATAGATCAGATCATAAAAGCTACATTATTAACTAATGATCTAAATGATTTTCTGTCCGCAGATGAAAATCAGGAAATGATTGGGGATTTGATAAATGAGAAGCATAAAAACGAGGTAAGATAAACAGGCTTTTCAAAGGAGGTACAGCAGTTATGAATCAATTATGGTTTTATGAGCGACACACTTCGGGATATGGTGTCCATTGGAAAATCAATAAGGTGCTGCACGCCGAGAAAACACAATATCAGGAATTGGCGATTATTGATACAGTTGAATGTGGTAAAACTCTGGTTCTGGATGGAAATATACAGGTAAGCGAGATGGACGAATTTATTTACCATGAAATGATAGCTCATACGGCTATGAATTCTCATCCGCATCCGGAAAAGATTCTAATTATCGGTGGAGGAGATGGAGGAACGGCTAGAGAGGTGCTCAAGCACGATACGGTGCTGCAGGTGGATCTGGTAGAGATCGATCATCGGGTGATTGAAAACAGCAGAATATATCTGCCATCTATGGCATGCTCTTTTGACGATCCAAGACTTAATCTGCATATCGAAGATGGCATCCAATTTGTCCGGGATGCCAAAGAATGTTATGACATGGTGATCATTGATTCATCAGATCCTATAGGCCCCGCTGTTCAGTTATACGGCAGGGAATTCTATTTAAATGTATATAATAAACTGAATGACGATGGTATGATTGTGGTTCAGTCAGAATCGCCGGTGTTTTACCAGGATATCTTCGTCAATGTGTTTCAAAACTTAAGTTCAGTTTTTGATAAAGTAAAGGTCTGCCTGGCACCTATAATGACTTATACGTCAGGTCCATGGTCATTTACGGTGGGCAGTAAAAAATGGGACCCGGAAAGAATTGCTGGTGACAAAAAGCAGATAAATGGTTTAAAATATTACAATGAACATGTGCATAAAGGTGCATTTATCTTACCTCAGTTCATAAAGGAAATGTTGAGGTAGTACGGTAGTATATCATGTATTATATTAAGTTGTTGGTTGCATGGGAGGATGGTAGAATTGTTGTTCGCTAAAATTGCTATGATGTTGTCTTTTTTTGCCGTAATCATTGGTCTAAGCTTGTACACCCGCAAGAAAACTAACACCGTTGATGATTTTGTGGTTGGAAACCGCTCCGTAGGCCCGTGGATGTCAGCTTTTTCTTATGGCACTGCATATTTTTCAGCCGTTCTCTTGATCGGTTTTGCTGGTAAAGTGGGATGGGGTTACGGAATGTCCGCCCTGCTCATAGCCCTTGGCAACAGCATTATCGGTACCTATCTAGCTTGGCGCATCCTGGGGAGAAAGACGCGGGAAATGACCAGCAGGCTTAATGTTTTAACTATGCCTTCCTTTCTGGAAAAAAGATATGACTCCTCCAGCATGAAAATTGTTTCAAGTTTAATAATATTTATATTCTTTGTCCCTTATGCTGCTTCGGTATTTATGGGCTTAAGCTACTTATTCGAACAGACATTTGGTATACCTTATGTGCTTGCTCTCACGATAATGGCCTTACTGGCAGGATTGTATCTGGTCCTGGGAGGTTATATGGCGGTAGCACTGGTAGATTTTGTACAGGGATTGATAATGATTGCTGGAGTAGTATTGATGGTATATTTTGTGGTGGGCCATGAAGTGGTCAATGGCTTCGCCAATGGATTTGCATCATTAAGGACTATTGATCCGGAATTGATCATGCCTTCATCAGCAGTAAACTGGGTAGGATTGATATCCTTAATTATATTAACCAGTCTCGGTACCTGGGGTTTGCCGCAGATGGTGCAGAAGTTTTACGGCATTAAAAACGAACAGGTTATACCGTTAGCCACCCGGGTATCAACAATTTTTTCGTTAATAATAACTATGGGCGCATATTATGTGGGGTCTACCGGACATTTATTTTTTGCAGAATTGCCGGTATTTAATGGTACTGCCACACCAGACCTGATCATGCCCACTATCATAGGCCAAACCTTGCCGCCTCTGGTGGGAGTTTTAATATTGATTTTAGTCTTGTCCGCATCCATGTCAACTTTATCGTCCCTGGTTTTGACCGCCAGTTCTTCTGTTAGTATCGATCTGGTCAAAGGGACGATCAAAAAAGATATCAGCGAAAAAGCTACCATGAACCTTATGCGGGTTTTGTGTATCGCGTTTATAGCCTTCTGCCTTTACGTGGCGCTGAATCCGCCCGGAATTATCCTGACACTGATGGCCCTCTCCTGGGGTGCGGTAGCAGGTTCATTTTTAGCCCCATATATCTATGGCCTCTTCTGGCCGGATACTACCCGGGCCGGAGCCTGGGCAGGGATGCTAACCGGACTTTTCATAGCAGTGGGAGGATATTTAGTCATCAATACCAGTCCTGCGTTTATCAGCAGTGATATTATGGAATTGTTTACTAAGTGGGGGACTCCCTTCTTTGGCTCGCTGGCTATGATTATACCACTGGGAGTTGTACCGCTGGTAAGCCTTATAACCAGATCTTACACAGAGGAACACATAAATCGGGTATATAATGAGCAGGAATCTATTGTTGCTTAATAAGAAATTTTAGTAACCGCAAAATTCGATGCGGTTTAAGGATAGAAAACAGGATAGGAGAGAATGATATGGCGGTCTGGAACAAAGATATCGAATGTATGCCCCGGGATAAAATGGAAGAATTGCAACTTCAGAGATTGAAGGAAACTCTGGAGTATGTTTATGAAAATTCGCCACTTTACCGCACTAAGTTTGATGCGGTAGGGTTTAAGCCAGGGGACTTAAAAACATTGGAAGAGCTTCAAGAACTGCCCTTTACCAGTAAAGAAGACTTTAGAGGCAATTATCCCTTCGGAATGTTTGCAGCGCCCATGGAAAAAGTGATTCGGTTGCACGCCTCCTCCGGGACTACTGGCAAACTGACCGTAGTGGGATTAACCCGCAAAGATATGGATATATGGACAGAACTGCTAGCCCGGATGATCAGTATGACCGGGGTCAGCTCTTCTGATGTCACACAAATTGCCTTTGGTTATGGTCTTTTTACCGGGGCCCATGGACTGCAGTACGGTATGGAGAGGGTTGGCGCAACGGTAATACCAATATCCGGCGGTAATTCTGAAAAGCAGTTGATGGTTATGAAAGATTTTGGAACTACCACTCTGGTGAGTACTCCCACTTATGCTCTGCATCTGGGCGAAGTAGCTCTTAATATGGGCATCAACCCCAGGGAGGACCTTAAAGTTAAGTTCGGGCTTTTTGGTGGAGAAGCTTTTTCTGAAGAATATCGTAAACAAATTGAAGAAGTATGGGGAATGCTGGCTACCGACAATTATGGCCTAAGTGAAGCGGGCGGACCAGGATTTGCTGGGGAGTGTCACTTGATAAACGGACAGCATATAGCAGAAGATTACTATATTACCGAAATAATCAATCCTGAAACGATGCGACCAGTTGGACCAGGAGAAAAAGGGGAGGTTGTCATCACTACTCTATGCCGGGAAGCAATTCCCGTCATACGGTACCGCAGTAAAGACATCAGTTCTATAACTTATGAACCTTGTGCATGCGGGAGGACTACCGCCAGACTTAGTAAGATAGCTGGCCGTACCGATGACATGATGGTTATCAGGGGGGTCAATGTATTTCCCTCGCAGATCGAAAGCGTGCTCATGAATATAGAAGGGCTATCGCCTCATTACCAAATTATTCGTTACAATAAGGGTTATCTAGAGGATATAGAAATACAAGTGGAAGTGTCAGAGAGGATATTCTCAGACAATTATGCCGAAATAGAGGCCATTGAGCGTAGACTCAGTCAGCAGTTGTATAAAACCTTATCCTTAAATCCCAAACTCAAATTTGTGGAACCATTCAGTATAGAAAGAAGTGCAGGCAAGGCCAAAAGAGTAATAGATTTACGTAACCAGGAAAAGCAGGAGGGATAATCCGTGAATGACTTAGTTAAAAAACAGGCCAGAGCTGAAATATTTAATTTGAAACCTTATACCCCGGGTAAACCAGTAGAAGAAGTTAAAAGAGAATTAGGGTTGGACGATATAATTAAAATGGCTTCCAACGAAAATCCCCTGGGGCCATCTCCGCATGCGTTAGAGGCGCTTAAAAAGGCTTTGGATACCATTCATTTTTATCCCGACAGCAATAATTTTTATCTTAAGCAAAAACTGATAGCCTTTTTGGGGATTGAAGATAATCAACTGCTGGTGGGCAATGGCTCTGATGAGTTACTCAAATTATTGGTGGAGACTTTTATAAACAGAGGAGACGAGGTTATTTTTGGATCACCTTCTTTTTCAGAATATGAGTTTACTGCCACTATCATGGGAGCTAAATGCATTGCCGTTCCTTTACGCGATTTCAAACACGATCTGCCTGCTATGGCAGATGCGATCACCGAAAAGACGAAGATAATTTACCTGTGTAATCCCAATAACCCTACCGGCACTGCTGTTAGCCGTGCAGAGGTAGACGGATTCATGGCCCGGGTGCCGGAAGATGTCATAGTACTCTTCGACGAAGCTTACTTTGAATACGTTGAATGCGAAGATTTTCCCAATGGTCTGGATTATCTCAGGCAGGGCAGGAATGTGGCCGTATCACGTACCTTTTCCAAAATATACGGTCTGGCCGGGCTGCGCATAGGCTATATGGTGACTACTCCGGAAATTGTAGCTGCGGTGGACAGAGTTACCGAGCCATTCAATGTTAACCTTTTAGCCCAGGTAGCAGCCCTGGCAGCGTTAGATGATAAAGACCACGTTATGGCCAGTCAGCAGATGAATTCCAGCGGCAAGTCTTATTTGTACGCCCAATTGGATAAAATGGGGCTTAAATACGTACCTACAGAAGCCAACTTTATCTTTTTTGATACCGGCAGAGACTGCCAGGAAGTATTTAAAAAACTTATGGCCAAAGGGGTAATTATCCGTACCGGTGATATTTTTGGATATCCCAGCTATATCCGGGTAACGGTGGGGAATACCGCTCAAAATCAGCGCTTTATTAAAAGCTTGCAGGAGATTTTGGAGGCTTAACAAATGAATTCCAGTTTACTTGCAGCAGCACACTTTGATCAACCTGATGCCAGGTCTTTACTGGCCAGTGCCTTCATGGATATTTTTAATGCTGAGCAGCAGCCAGTGTTTATTTGTATCGGTTCAGATCGACATCTGCTTGATTGCCTGGGGCCGTTGACAGGCACTATGCTTCAAGAACAGAGTTCGAGTGTTCTGGTGTTTGGTACTTTACAGGAACCATGGCATGCTGGCAATCTCAGCCTCAAACTGCGGGAACTCAGGTCACTGTATCCTTACCGGCCTGCAGTTGCTATTGATGCTTCCATAGGAGATAGTGAACCCCCGGGGTTGATCAAATTAAAGACTGGTCCAATTAGGCCGGGTAAGGCGGTGCAAAAGAATCTGCCTAAAGTGGGCGATTTTGCCATTACTGGGCTGGTAGGAAACCGGGAAAATAAAGCTGTGGCAAATGCAGCAGGGATAATCAGTCTGGCTCATGTTTATAGCATGTCCAGAGTGATAAGTGATGCTATCATTAGCTGGGAAAAACAAGCACGGTAGTGGAAAACTGGGGCTCTGCAGCAGGATCACCTGATGGGGTACTATTCCAATACAGGTTTAAATAGCAACCTTCAATACTAGTGAATAATACGGTGACCTGTGGTATCATTCAAATAGAAGTTAAGAGATTAGACCAGGCACTGTTAATAGGGTCAGTGAACCTCTCATCCGTCTGGAAGAGAGGTTTTTATTTGATAATTGCTAAGGAGGAATACCATGAAACGACTGATGATTGGAAATGAAGCTATTGCCAGGGGCGCATACGAAGCAGGTGCTACCGTGGCTGCCGCCTACCCTGGTACCCCGAGTACAGAAATAGTCAGCAGCTTTGCGAAATTCGATGATGTGTATGCTGAATGGGCTCCCAATGAGAAAGTTGCACTGGAAGTCGGGATTGGTGCCTCGATTGGAGGAGCCCGCACCCTGGTAGCCATGAAGCACGTGGGAGTAAACGTAGCAGCAGATCCTTTATACACTTTCGCCTACACCGGGGTGACCGGGGGGTTAGTTCTGATTTCAGCGGATGATCCTGGAATGCATTCCTCCCAGAATGAACAGGACAACCGGGGGTATGGAAAGTTTGCTAAAATTCCAGTACTTGAGCCATCGGACAGCCAGGAAGCTTTAGAATTTTGTAAAATGGGCTTTGAAATAAGCGAAAAATTTGACACTCCGGTCATGCTAAGGATAACTACCCGTCTGGCCCATTCTCAGACCATGGTGGAAACGGGAGAAAAACAGGAATATGCAATCAAGGGATATAAAAAGAATGCGGCTAAATATGTCATGCTTCCTGGCAATGCCCGGGCCCGGCATGTGGAAGTTGAGAAACGTATACTGGGGCTAAAGGAATATGCGGAAGGCAGCGAATTGAACTGGATAGAATTAGCTGATACCAAGATCGGTATCATTACCAGCGGGGTTCCTTACCAATATGTCAAAGAAGCTATGCCTGGAGTATCAATACTCAAATTGGGCATGGTAAATCCGCTGCCAGAAACCTTAATAAAGGAATTCGCCCAAAAAGTGGACCGTCTGATAATTGTCGAAGAACTCGAGCCGGTAATAGAAGAACAAATCAAGTCCTGGGGCATCCAGGTTGAAGGAAAGGAATTATTTTCATTATTAGGGGAATACAGCCCGGAATTGATAGAAAAAGTACTAAAGGGTGTTGATATTGAGGACAGGTATGGATTGGTTAAAGAAATACCAGGTCGACCACCTCTGCTCTGCCCTGGATGCCCTCACCGGGGAGTATTTTACACCTTGAGGAAGATGCGTTTGATGGTAGCTGGGGATATCGGTTGTTATACTCTGGGTGCTTTAAGCCCGCTGGACGGGATGGATACCACCATTTGCATGGGCGCCAGCATTGGAACAGCTATGGGTATGGAAAAGGCTCGGGGTGAAGAATTTGCAGAAAAAATGGTAGCGGTGATAGGGGATTCCACCTTTGTACATTCCGGAATCACCCCGTTGATAGATATCGTATATAATCAGGGAACTTCTACAGTCCTGATACTGGATAATGATACCACGGCGATGACCGGGCATCAGGAACACCCTGCAACCGGCAAAACCATTACCAACCAGCCGACCAGAAAATTGGATCTGGTGGCATTAGTGAAATCCATCGGTATAGAGAACGTGCAGGTGGTTGATCCGCTGAAACTGGATGAATTACAGAATGCTGTAAAAGAAGAACTGGCCAGACGTGAGCCATCAGTAATCATCGCGAAACGGGCCTGTGCCTTAATAGAAAACCAACCGTCTGGAGTTAAATATTATGTGGACCCGGATCTTTGTACTGGTTGCAAGCTATGCATTAGAATTGGGTGTACCGGGGTCAATTTCCTGGACGAGGAGAGGGTAGCGGTTATGAACCTTAACAACTGTGTGGGCTGCGGTCTCTGTCCTCAAATATGTAAATTCGATGCTATTAAGGTATTGGAGGTATAAGTGATGAGCAAACAGGTAACTGATATTCTAATAGTAGGCGTAGGCGGACAGGGTACACTGTTAACCAGTCGAATACTGGCCGATGTAGCAGTGCAAATGGGCTACGATGTTAAGGTGTCCGAAGTCCACGGTATGGCTCAACGGGGTGGCAGTGTGGTTACCCAGGTGAGATACGGAAAAAAGGTGTATTCTCCGATAATTAAAAAGGGAGATGCGGATATACTGCTGGCGTTTGAAAAACTGGAAGCTGCCCGCTGGCTGGATTATCTAAAATCGGACGGAATGGTCATAATCAACGATGAAAGAGTCGACCCCCTGCCGGTCATGAGCGGTAAAGTGAAATATCCAGAAGATATAGTAGATAAAATTAAAAACATGGTGCCCAATACCCGATTGATCAATGCCACCGAAATAGCCAGCCAGTGCGGAAATACCCGGGCTGCTAATGTGGTTCTGGTAGGTGTCCTTGCAGCAGTTGCCGGTCTGCCAGTCCAGGAGATGAAAAAAGCTATCCGGGCACTGGTGCCAGAAAAGGCCGTCGATATAAACCTAAAAGCTTTTGACGAAGGTATGAATATAATATAACCTAGGTGACAAGGGGACGGTCCGAGACCACTGAAAAAGTAGCCTTTTTAAACCGCTTGGACGTCAGACCCACTCCAAGCTGGTCTGATAATCAATAAGCAACATGATGAACAGCGCAAAAAATAAGAGTTTAATCCTTTTAAAGCGGATACCAGCTTGGCTATCCGCTTTAGATTTACCGCCAGGGCTGTTAGTTTTGCCTGAATACCGAT
>LNQE01000926.1_pt1 | contig 25880 bp, 22 predicted proteins | sample 603111 | NCBI WGS metagenome assembly LNQE01 (sample SAMN04260313, study PRJNA301899) | hydrocarbon metagenome | isolation source: hydrocarbon-contaminated ditch | place: Germany: Bremen | collected 1998
AACCGCCGCCCCGCCGACAATGCCGCCGCCCAGCACCCGGTCAACTTCCGCAATGCCTGTAATGGTTCGCTTGCCTTCTTCCGCAGGAATATCATCTATCGGCAGGGGCTGGCCGCCAAAGCTCATCTCCGCGCGGCTGTCCGAGCCGGAATCAACAATCAATTCCTCGGCAAAGCAGTTCCAGCCGTTGCAAGAAGGACACTTCCCCAGCCATTTGGGTGACATATAACCGCAATGCTGGCAATAGTATGCTGTTTTGCTCTTTTTCAAACCTTATTTCTCCTTGGTGAGCGAAACAAAGAAAAGCATATTTATCCAGACCATGTCAACATGAATTAGGAGCATTGCGTATTGTCGTCTCAAAACACAAAGACTTAATCTCAACAAACAAATCTTACACGGGACCCTTCTGAAAAAGCAGCTTTCCCTTGCAAATATTATGTGTACAGATTTCTCAAAAAGACGGGTGTCGCAATTTACCACCGACACGGTCATCTGTGCCATACCCCACATTTTGTGGTTAAAATTTCCTTGACATACTAGACCAGACTTCCTATAGTTCAACCATGCAAAAGCAATGTCTTATCAAGCAAGTATCAAGTTATTTTATCATACCATTCAGGATTCATGCAGTATGCAGCCAAATGACATAAAAGAAATGATTTCGCGATTCAGGGACAAAGAACCTGATGAAATTCTATGCCATTTCCTTTCGGTTTACGCCGATCATTCGGCCAAAGGCAAGGATCGCATTGCGCTGGCGTCCAGTCTGGGAGCGGAAGACCAGGTACTCACGCACATGGTTCTATCGATTCGACCTGACGCCCGCGTTTTTATTCTCGACACGGGACGCTTTCATGAAAAGACGTATGAGCTGATCAACGCAACCCGGAAACATTACGGGATAAACTTTGAAATGGTGTTTCCTGAACGGGCGGATGTCGAAGAACTCGAAAGGGTGTATGGCCCCAACGACATTTATGAAAGCGCCGATAAGCGAAAGCACTGCTGCCATATCCGCAAGGTCAAACCACTCATGAAAGTTCTTTCCACACTGGATGTCTGGATCACCGGATTGCGCAGAGATCAGGCCGTCACACGCAAAAAGATCAATAATGTTGAGTGGGACGAACTCAACCGGCTTGTCAAGCTCAATCCACTGGCTGACTGGGATGAAGATCAGGTATGGCAATACATCCGAAAACATTCCATCCCATACAACCCTCTGCATGATATGGGGTATCGCAGCATTGGTTGCGCACCCTGCACCCGACCTGTGAAACAAGGAGAGGACATCCGGGCGGGACGCTGGTGGTGGGAAACACCCGGCCAGAAGGAATGCGGTCTGCATATCAACGACCACATCATTTCCACAGGGACTCCGTAATACCGGTCATAAACGATTTGTCATTTCCCGGGAAACCATTGAGGTCTAACCGATATCACTTCATGGAGCAATGCAATGGATAATATTCTGAACCGATTCGGCATCAACAAAGTGCCCGACGAGCATGGGCAGGGCATCATCCGGCGGTTGCGCAGACTATGGCGTTTTTACGGCATGGCGCGATGGGATATCCGGACAAACGTATCGCTCCCCATCCGGGATACCTTTCGAGCCTGGCGCTACGGTTTCTCACGCTGGAGCTACTTCCTGTATCAACTGAACCATCATGATCCGCGATTGTACGTCAATGACCGTGTCCAGTTCCTGGACATAGACCGCATCAATGGTCTGCATCGGCCTGCATGTAATCAGAAAGTAATTTTTTCAAGGTACATCGAAAATCTGGGGGCACCCTGCCCATACATTCACGCCGTGATTGTCGGGGGGCAGATTCATTTACTGAGCGGCGATGAAACAGCTGAAATCCAGTGGCTGTATCAGCTGCTCGAAGAATACCCGCCGGGACTCGTGCTCAAACCCATCGTCGGATGCGAAGGCTTCGGCGTTACTTTTTTGAGGCACGTCGAAACGGACTATGAGATCAACGGCCGGCCGGCCACTAAAGATGACGTAAGAAACGTTGTGGAGAAACTGGACAATTACCTGATCACCGACTTCGCGGTGCAGCATGAATACGCTGCAGGACTCTATGCCCGGACAACGAACACCATGCGCTTGCTGACGCTGTGGGATGATGAGACAGGCCGGCCATTTCTCGCTGCGTCTGTTCACCGCATAGGCACCGCGCGATCCTACCCCGTGGACAATTTCAAGATGGGCGCGGGCGGATTGACCGCGCACATCGATCCCGAAACAGGAATACTGGGCTGCGGTGTTCACCGCTCCGACGCGGGGCCCATACAGCATCATGACCATCACCCGGAAACCGGCAACCCCATCAAGGGTGTACAGGTGCCGCGATGGCATGAGACAGTGGCCGATATTCTGCGGTTTTCCGCCCGGATGCCCTACCTTCTCTTAATCGGCTGGGACGTGATCATGACACCGGATGGCTACAGGATTATTGAAACGAACCCCAGTTCCGGCCTGTTCGTCATTCAGGCGACCATGCCCTTGCTGGCCGATAAACGTGTCAAACGATTCTTTGAGATCCACCATTGCATAAGAGTTTCATCATGACGACCAGGCAAATCCCCCGGTACACCCTTCGATGCCGTCAGTGCGGCAAGGAACTTTCGGATGACGGACTTGTCCTTACGCATGCCGGATGCGATCCTCCCGCGCTGCTGCAAACCATTTATGCCGCGGAAAAACCGGAATCCATCGGCGATTTGACGGGAATCTTCCGATATGGCAACTGGCTGCCCCTACGCAGGACTTTCCCTCAATCCAGTGCGGCCGTCACCTATCGAAGCGAAAAACTGGCCTGCCGCCTTGGCCTGGATAACCTGTTTATCACATTCAACGGCTACTGGCCCGAACGAAATGCGTTCATGCGCACCTGCTCCTTCAAAGAGCTTGAAGCCTATGCCGTGTGCGCGCGACTGCCGGACCATTTCCGTGATGTACTCGTCATCGCGTCCGCGGGCAATACCGCCAGAGCGTTCATCCATGTCTGCTCAGCATACCGGATCCGCGCGCTGATCGTTGTTCCGGAATGGTCCCTTCCGATGCTGTGGCAGGAAAGAGAACACAACAACTGTGTACGTGTGGTCGCCGTGGGTGGGGGAAGCGACTACGCCGATGCGATTTCGCTGGCTGAGAGCATTTGCGGGATGGACGGATTCGTGGCAGAAGGCGGCGCGCTGAATGTGGCCCGTCGCGACGGCCTCGGAACAACCGTCCTGTCTTGCACGACACAGGCAGGGCGCATTCCTGATGAGTACTTCCAGGCGGTGGGCAGCGGGACAGGCGCCATCGCCGCCTGGGAAACCAGCGTGCGTCTCAGCCAAAACAACGTTTTTTCGGGTGGGCCGATGAGACTGCATGTCTCACAGAATCTCCCCTTCGCGCCGATCTATGAATCATGGGCGCACCGTTCACGCCGTCTTGTATCGGTCGACTCGTCATCCGGGTTTGCTTGCGCCAGACCCTATGCGGATGTGCTTTTCAACCGGAGACCTCCTTACAGCATTGCGGGAGGAGTTTATGATGCCCTTTGCGCCACCAATGGTCACGCATACGGGATAACCAGCAAAGAAGCCATCGCCGCTGCGTATCTGTTTGAAGAAACCGAAGGGATCGATATCGACCCGGCAGCAGCAGTCGCGGTCGCGTGTCTGGTGAACTGCGCCGCGGAAGGCAAGGTTCGAAGAAACGCGTTTGTTATGCTGAACATCACAGGGGGCGGGCTCAATCGTCTAAAGCAGGATGCCGTGCTGCAAACGGCCAAACCGCTGACCGTCATCGATCCGTCTGAATTCAAAAACTTCTGTTCCTCCCTTGTTCGCGACGGACTGTGGCCATAAATCATACGGCCCGGGACAGGCTTTTCACCTGGCCGACCGAAAAACATAAGACGTAGCGGGCATCTGGTCACCCATACCACTCAAGCGTCGCAGGCCTGTCCTCCTCGAATCGCTCAGTAAATATTGATTTGACATGTCCTGCTTTTTAGGATTACGAAGATGTGTTACGGATATTACAGTAACGTCTCGCACGGGAAAAGAAAAGAGGCTGGCGCGGACGATGCCATACCCTGCATTCTCGAACCGGTGGAAATTTCAAAGGCCTTCAGGAAAAATTGGGCGCGGCTGATTCAAAAAATATATCAGGTTGATCCTCTGGTCTGCCCAAAATGTCAAGGCGCCATGCGCATCATCAGCTTCATTGAAGACCAGCAAGTCATACGGGATATCCTCACGCATCTGGGTCTCTGGCTTTTCAGATCAAGGCCGCCGCCAAAAATATGTGCCGCCACATTATCTGAATCCAAAGCCTCCGATTCCTACACGCATCCTCCACATCAACAAGCCGACGCCTACGCCGATCCTCAATACTCATTGGATGAATATATTCAGTCATAACGTTTTGTGATTTTTTCAAGAATCATTAAAGGCGTGACGGGAAGGTCTGCCTGAATTCCGGTTAAATTGGCCTTCTTGGCGTCCGAACAGACCGAAAGGTGAGTAGATTGCTCAATAGAACGGCTACGGAAATGTGTCACCAGCAGGGTCATTGGGGCTGCACCCCACATCTTGTGGCAAAATATTCTTGACACACAGGAAGACGTTTCTTATACTGCCGACAACTAAAAGCAAGTTCTTATAAATGGGCAGGGCGTTCCCGTCTCCGATGCCCAACAAACGCTCAAAATACTGGAAATTGTTGTAGGGGGGAAGGAAGAAAAATGAAAATTTCCATCCTATAGTTTTTACATTTTAAAGTTCGCTATCTCGTTCTATTTTAATACTGCAAGCCTGTTTTCCCTGTCCGTGTGCCCCGGCACAGTTTGTCATTTTTCGCTTGATGGGTGTAGTATCAAACAACAGACATTAGTATATTTAATGGTTCATCTGATGATGACTGGACAAGGGTATAAGGCCCAACCGAAGAATACATTTGTATTGATTGGAGGCGACACATATGAAACGCGGTAAATGGCATTTGGTCTTATGGGAAATCATCCTCATCGTGGGATCTATCCCTGTGTTTAGAAGCGTATGGATGGTTTTTGACAGCATTAAGTTTATGAACCAATGCATGGGCATCCTGCTGTCTTTTGCAGGCGGAATGGCGCTCTGCGTAATCGCATTGATGGCCTTGAACAAGACCGATAAAGAAGAGCAAGCAGACTCTTATCATAACGATTTGACGTAATGACGTAAATAAAATAATATTTCGTTATTGCAATGAAAGAATCAAGCGCTCTGCCGCTTTTAAGGGGTGTTACACAATGATTGTCAGATTAACACTGGGAGAGATGGAACGGGCAGGCCTTGTTCTGCGAGGAGGATCCGTTCTCGACTGGCACCGCCTAAAGGTAGACTCCCTTGAAGAGTGTGAGACGATCTTGCGCGTAAACGGCTTTGATCCGAAGGATGCTGATGACCAGGTGCGTCTGAACGAGATACGCCTTTCCGCCATCGATTATCTTGAGAGAACGTTCCAATTTGTTTTTGCTTCTGAGATACGGAACGTTGAATATGTAATCGATCTGATGCTCATGGCTGCAGGGAAAAACCCGGTTCTCAGACGACAGGCGTGTACGGTGCTCAAGGTCATGCTGGTGGTCCACCATATCGAGGCCAGGGAACTCAAAGCCCGGCTGAACATCTCGGATCAGAAGCTCTTCCATCTGCTTGAAGACAAGGCTGCCCGTATTGTCAGTGAGATGCAGGATCAAGGGTATCCGATCATCGACTTCCAGAGTAGCCGTAAGACGCATGATTCCATTATGACAAAATTGCTCAGCAAACGGCAGGGCAACCGGGCGGTGCTGTATGACATGCTGCGCTTTCGTATCGTCACGGCCACCACGGACGAGATCGTGCCGGTGGTTGCGTATCTCAGTCAACACCTGTTTCCCTTTCACTACACGGTTCCGGGTGAAAGCCACAACTCACTTTTCAACTTACGCGACTATATGCGTCGCCATCCACGTATATCAAAGATGATACCGGAGCTTCAGGTTGACCTGCTCTATGAGGGCGAGACACATACCACGCCCAATCCTGACACGAGCGGCATCTACAAGACCACCAACTTCATTGTTGACCTTCCCCTGCGGTTGGAAGAGCGTCAGCTGAAAGTCTGGGCGCCCGGTCTCAAACTCTCTTCACGCATCGTGCATGTACTGGCCGAATTCCAGATTGTGGATCAGGTTTCGAACCGCAATAATGAAAGAGGTGAAGCAAGCCACGAGCAGTATAAAACCCGCCGGCTGGCCAAGGTGAGGCAGCGGCTGCTCCGGGGCATGGTGACCGCCTGAACACCTTAATTTTCGGCAGTATGTAATTTAACGCATAAAAAAACAACTTCGGCACAGAAGACGATGAAGGATGAAAAAATAACGGGGAGCCTTGCATTGCGGGTACATAAGTGGACAGTGAGAATCCTCCTTGTCATCATGATCATTGAGTGTCTTCTGCTTATTGTCGAAGAGCAGTGGTTGTCCGCTCTTATGGTTTTTCTGACCATTGCAATCGTCATCTCTCCAGAAATTCTAAGCAAACGGTTCGATGTGACGATTCCCGCGGAGTTTCAGATTCTCGTTATTGTCTTCGTATTTGCTGCCCTCTTTCTAGGCGAAGCACGGAACTTCTACGCACGGTTCTGGTGGTGGGATATTTTGCTGCATGCAAGTTCCGGGCTTCTACTGGGCATTGTCGGTTTCCTTCTCGTCTATGTTCTTAATGAACATAAGCGCATTGACTTTCATATGCAGCCGCGTTTCGTTGCTCTGTTTGCATTTGTCTTTGCCGTGGCTGCCGGTGCTCTTTGGGAAATCTTCGAGTTTGGCATGGACCAGATATTTGGGACCAACATGCAGAAACCTATGCTTGGAGATCCTTCCGGTTTGACGGATACGATGTGGGATTTGATTGTCGATGCCCTGGGAGCTTGCGCTATCAGCACGTTCGGCTGGTGGTATATGAAGAAAGGGCAGCCTTCTTTTTTCGAAAACTGGATTCAAAAATTTATCGATAAGAACCAAAGGTTTTTCTCCCGGAAGAAGTGATCCGTAAATCACGGGTATGAACCCCAGGGCAAGCCCTGGACCCATCCCAAGGGGCGGGGTATCATACCCTCCACTTTGCGGGATTGTTCAACTTACCAATTCCGCTACGCTACGCTTTCGAAACTGGAGTTTCACAATAAAGGTTGACCTTAAATCTCTCCGGGTCATATTCCCAGCAACTTGCTTCGATTAGGGAGAAGATGCCAATAATGAGATACGCTGCAGCTTGCTGTGGGGCAATTCATTTTTCTATTAATCCGGTTCCCTTTACGAATTTCAGGTTGATGACCGAAGTTGTTAAGTCTTCTAGCGAGGAAACAGTTTTTTTAATTGCATTTGTTACTGATGAAACCGAAACTCCTCTCAAAGCTTTGTCCGGGATATTTTTATAGAGAAAATCAATCGTTAAATTATAAAATTTTTCATACTCGCTTTGCAGGTCTGCAATTATTTTCTGGTCTATTTCCTGATTACTTAACTGATTTATTTTATTTAGATTTTGTAAAGCAAAATCCTGAAGTCGTTTAAAAACTTCAAGCGCCAACTTATCCTCGCTTTGTGACATTTCCTTAATGTTAGGAATAACATCTTTTATATTTTTAGCGGCAATTATCATTGACCTTAATCTAATCATATAGCTGGCGGTAAGATCTGCTTCCGATTCCGATAAATTAAACTTTTGTATTTGTGTGTAATAATCTGTTATTTCATCTTCAATTGATTTAAGCTGATTATATATTTCGAGCAAGTTTTTTTCTGCACGAAAAATATTTTTGAAGCCAGTAGTCTTATTCCGTTCATTTTTTCTGATAAGCAAGCAGTCCAGAATAAATTGTTCGGTTAAAGAATAAACTCTTAATATTTCATTGTTTAATGCTTTAAGGGCGATATCGGAAACTTCGGGATCAACATTCTTAATGTATAAACTTATTCCCGATGGTTCTGATTTCCTAAACCGATTGTTCATAAACCTTGCGAATTCCGGAATGAAAGGAAAAAAAAGAACGATACCTATCAAGTTGATAATTGTATTCAGAAATACCAGCTCTATTAATGGTTCTTCTATACGGAGAACATGAAGAGTAAAATAAACTAATTGTTTCAGCAGCAAAAAGCTTACTGTTCCGGCGACTAAATTAAAAATTACATTTGCCGCAGCTAGTCTTTTTTTATCGGCTGTACCATTAACCGAGGCAATAATTAATGTTGAGGTTGTTCCAATATTTGCGCCTATTATCATGGCCACGGATTGGTGTATTGTTATCAGCTCGGCATTTAGAGCACTTAAAACGATTACTATCATTGCAGAGCTTGATTGTATTAAAACCGTAATAATTAATCCTACAAAAAGGAATACCCATAAACCAAGATTAGCATACAAACTTAAATCAACCTGATCGGCAATATTTTCGATTGAAGTTTTCATAAAATCAAGCCCGAGAAAAAGCAACCCGAAGCCAATAAGAAAACTTCCCCAGTTCTTTAATACCGGGCGGCTGTCAAGTAAAAGATAACTTAATGTGCCAATAGCAAGAAAGGGGAACGAAAGATCAGTAATATTTAATTTGAACCCTACTGTAGCTACAATCCACGCCGTAACGGTTGTTCCTAAATTTGCACCAAATACAACCCCAAGCGAGTTTTGCAAACTGATCATTCCACCGCCAAGAAAGGCGATCACAAGAAGCGTAACCAATGAACTGCTTTGGAGGATTGCCGTAACAAAAGCACCGGATAAAATTCCTTTCCAGCGCTTGTTGGTAAATCTTTGCAACAATTTCTTAAATGAATTACCGGCAAGTCCCTTTAAACCATTTTCGAGGTGAAACATTCCGAACAAGAATATCCCTAACCCGGCAATGAACATCCAGAAATCGAAATCCACCTTATTCATATTTACCTTATTGTGATTTTATGATTTTCTTTTCGATCAATCGTTAATTTTGCTTTTAATTATAAGCTTAAACACTTCCATCAACAATATCATCGGAACTGCTAAAACTAAAATCTGTATCCATTCATCTAATGTTACCGGTTCTACTCTAAGTAGTCCGTCCTGAAAAATAGGATATGGACTGCACCCCTGCGGTTAGACAGATCGGGTTAGGGCAGTCGGCGCGGGTTTAAGGTTTTTATAAAAAAGTTCTTTAAATTCTACCGGCGGTCTGTAACCCAGCGAGTAATGCAGACGTTTGTGGTTGTACACGTCTTGGATAAAAAAGGGAAGCCGAATTTGCACATCGTCCAGGGTTCGGTATTCCCAGAGGTAAACCTCTTCCACCTTGAGCGTTTTAAAAAAGCTTTCGGTAGTCGCGTTGTCATACGGATTGCCTTTGCCCGACATGCTGATCAGAAAGCTGTATTGCAAGAGAACGTTTATGTACTCCTTAGCGGCATACTGGACACCTCGATCCGAGTGATGAATAACGCCCGTGGGAGGCTTCCGCTGGACAATGGCCATCGTCAGGGCGGCTAGACAAAGGGCAGTATCGATGTGACGTGAGATAGCGTAACCAATGGCTCTTCTGGCAAACAAATCCAGAATGACGGCCAGATAGACGAAACCGCTGCGGATGCCAATATAGGTGATATCGGCCGTCCAGACCTGGTTCGGGGCTGTCACAACAAGATTTTTGATGAGATTGGGATAAATCGGGTTATGGTGATTGCTGTCCGTTGTTTTGATCCAGCGGCGTTTGATTTTACGGGTCAGCCCCCGCTCTCGCATGATGCGCAAGACTTTCTTGTGATTTACAGGAATGCTCCGACGGTGAAGTTCGCGGGTGACACGGCGGTATCCATAGCCGGGAAATTCTTCAATAATGGCTTCGATTAAAGCAATAAGTTCTGAATCTTCGACGGCCTTGTTCTTTGATTGATAATAATAGGTGCTGCGGGGCAGTTTCATGAGTTTGCACCTCCTTTGCGTGTTTTTGAGGAAATGACGGTATTCAGTAATGAATTGTCGTTTTTCTTCGGCAGTGTCAAAAGGCCCCTCTGAACGGCTTTTTTAAAAACTCGTTTTCCAGGGTTAATTTGCCGACCAGTTGTTCCAGCTGCCGAACACGGTCTTCAAGGGCGGCTTCCTTTGTGGGTTCATTGTTAAACCGTCCTTTGGCATATTGCTCTTTCCAATGATAAAGAAGACCGGATGATATCTCATAACGGCGGGTCAGTTGCGCGGGAGTACTCATTCCGCTCAGAAGTTCTTCAACAATCTGGCGCTTGAGTTCAACTGCAAATACTCTGCGGTGTTTCATGGCAAGTTCCTTTCTCCCTCTCCAAGGGAATCTGGCTCCTGCCAACTACTCTAACATATTTTGTCCAATCCGGGGGGTGCAGTCCAAAAATTTTAAAGTTCGATATTACATTGTTCTTTGATAACTGAAGATAATTTGCGGAGGAAAAGGGATTCCTTTACTTTTTTATTATTGCTCGCTTCTTGAAAAGTCAACTCATCAGATTGGAAATAGGCAGTACCGGTTCACAAATAAAAATGGGCATGACTGGAAATTAATGTCCACGCAAAGCAAGATGTGTGGGTCTCACGCAAAAGCTTCTCCAGTCTCGCCAGAAAGTCTTCCCTGTCGTCAGAGTCTGATATTGTTAACTTAATAATTCAAGGATGTCCCTTATTTCCTTGCGCGTATTTCCGTATTTTTTTTTCTTGATTATTCAACAATACTAAAATAAATACCTTGCATAATCACGGGCGTGAACCCCCCAAGCAAGCTTTGGAAACTAATACCGCAGCAAGCCGGGGTGTATTACACCCTCCGCTTTGTCCCGACAGGGTCGGGATTCGACTTGCAAATTTCATTACACTATGTTTATGAAATTTGAATATCACAATAATTTTATTAAAGGTTTTACATGGAAACGAATCAAACGGACCCCAAGGCTATTGAAGCGGAAGATATTTTGCCGGAAATATCCTTTGAAGAATTAACGCCTGAAATGCGCGAAGCCTGCAACCGCGCCGGATGGAAAACCCTTGTGCCCGTGCAGGCCAAATCCATTCCTTATTTTTTGGCGGGCCGCGATATGATGGTGCAATCCCGCACCGGCAGCGGCAAAACCGGGGCTTACATCCTGCCTATTATGCAAAAAATCAACGCGCAGCAAAATGTCGCTCAGGCTCTGGTTCTTGTCCCGACGCGCGAACTCGCTCTTCAGGTATCCAGAGAAGCCGAAATGCTGACCAAGGGAACCAATATAAGAACAGCCGTGGTTTATGGTGGGGTTGGCTACAACGCGCAACTGGAAGCTTTCCGCGGCGGAGCTCAACTTGTGATTGGCACGCCGGGACGAATACTGGATCATCTGCTGAAAAACACGCTTTCGCTGGATAACTTGAAAATTTTGATTTTCGATGAAGCCGACCGGATGCTTTCCATGGGCTTTTATCCCGACATGGTTAAAATCCGCAAATATATCCCTTCCGGCAAAATTCTCAGCAGCATGTTTTCAGCAACTTTTCCGCCGCAGGTAATTCGTTTATCCGATCAATTTCTGCATAATTCAAATTTGTTGAGTTTGAGCGGCAATCAGGTGCATATCGCCGAAATCGAGCACATTTATTATGTCGTACCGGGCATGCGCAAGGAAAGATCGCTTGTGCGCATCATTGAAATCGAAAATCCATCATCGGCTATTATTTTCTGCAACACAAAGGACACCGTGCATTATCTTTCCGTCGTGCTTAAACGTTTTGGTTATGATGCCGACGAACTCAGTTCCGATCTGGCTCAGAGTATGCGGGAGAAGGTCATGGCCCGGGTGCGGCGCGGCGCCCTTCGATTCTTAGTCGCAACCGATGTTGCCGCCCGCGGCATTGACATTCCTGATTTGTCCCATGTTATACAGTATGAACCACCGGAGGATCCGGAAGCTTACATTCATCGGGCAGGGCGCACCGGACGCATGGGATCAAGCGGAGTAGCTATTTCTTTAGTCGCGGAAATGGAAAAATTCAAACTGCAGAGCATTGCCCGTTATTACAACATTAACATGGAAGAACGCCCTCTGCCCAACGACGAAGAACTAGAAAGAATCGTGGCGGAAAGAATAACGGCTCTTCTGGAAGCACGTCTGCGCTCTCGTGATAATCTTCAAATCGAACGTATGAGGCGTTTTGTGCCGCTGGCGCGTAATCTCGCCCAATCGGAAGATGAACTGGCTTTGATAACCATGCTCTTGGATGATTACTACCAGCAAACCCTGCACGCACCGCCAGCGCCGGCTGCCAGTGCCGATCAGGAAAATGGTTTTACGCAAAATAAAAAAAACAGGAAACCCCGGCCAAGAAATAAAAACAGGGGGAAAATTGAAGAAAACCGGCAATAATTTTCAAAAGCAGTATTTTTTCATAAATGTATTTCGTGAATCGGTCATTATTTATTTCGTCATTAATTAGATTTTATCTATTTTTTCTTTTGATTCTATAATCTTGCATATTATGGCCATTAATACGGCAAGTCTCTTTCCGGCAAAAATCCAGCTAAAATTTCTTGAGTAAAGATTTCAATACTGATATGTAATGACGCATTTAAAATTTATTTCAAGGATGTTTAGTATGCAAAACCCCAATTTTAGTTCCGGTCCCTGCAGCAAGAGGCCGGCGTGGAGTATCGAGGTGCTGAAGAGCGCACCGGTCGGCCGCTCACACCGTTCCGCCCTGGGAAAAGAAAGAATCGTCAAAGCAATTAACGATACACGAAAAATCTTAAAAATTCCAGCAGATTACCTTGTGGGCATTCTTCCGGCTTCCGATACGGGCGCTTTTGAATGCGCCATGTGGTCACTTCTGGGTCCCAAACCGGTTACCGTATTGGTTTGGGAAAGTTTTTCCAACGGCTGGGCAACGGATGTCGCCAAACAACTCAAACTAAGTCCCACCGTTCTCAAAGCCGATTACGGTAAAATTCCTGACCTGAGTAAAGTTGATTGGAAAACCGATGTAGTTTTTGTCGCAAACGGCACAACCAGCGGTGCAAGGATCCCCGACTGGAGCTGGATTCCTGCCGACCGCGAAGGGTTATCAATATGCGATGCCACAAGTTATGCTTTTGCCAATGAAATCGATTGGAGTAAGGTTGATGTACTGACATTTTCATGGCAGAAATGTTTAGGCGGAGAAGCCGCGCACGGTATGATGATTCTGAGTCCCAAAGCTGTTGCTCGAATTGAATCCTATGATCCGCCATGGCCAATGCCCAAGATTTTCCGTCTTAAAAAAGGCGATAAAATCAGCAAGGCAATCTTTGACGGCGATGTTATTAATACTCCTTCCATGCTCTGTGTTGAGGATTATATTGATGCACTCGAATGGGCAGGTACATTGGGGATTGAAGGTCTGATTAAAAAAAGCATGGCTAATCTGAAAGTTGTTGCCGACTGGGTTGCCAAAACCGATTGGATCGAATTTCTGGCCGATGATCCTAAAATCCGTTCCAATACTTCTGTTTGCTTAAATGTCACGCATCCCAAAGTAGCAGCAATGGGCAACGATGAAAAGATCAAGTTCCTCAAAAGCATAGCTTCCGATTTAAGTAAGAGAAACATCGCTCATGATATAAACTCTTACAAAGAAGCTCCCGCCGGGTACCGCTTCTGGTGCGGCCCGACGATCGGAGAAGAGGATCTGAAAACGGCACTTGCCGAACTGGAAAAGGTTTTTAATGAAAAAATCAAAAGCACTTAAACCTTATAAACTATAGGAAAATAAATCATGGCTAATGTAGCAGTAGTAGGCACTCAGTGGGGCGATGAGGGCAAAGGGAAAATTGTTGATCTGTATACTGAAAAATCAGATATTATAGCCCGCTTTCAAGGTGGAAACAATGCCGGCCACACTCTTGTTGTCAAGGGTAAAAAAACAATTTTGCACTTGATTCCGTCGGGAATTCTGCATGACAATAAGATTTGTATTATCGGTAACGGTGTCGTTTTCGACCCTGCTGTCTTTCTTCAGGAGCTGGAAGAATTACGTGAGGGCAATCTTTTACCGCCAAACACTAAACTCTTCATAAGTGAAAAAGCTCATTTGATTATGCCCTACCATCGGAGCATCGATCAGGCCAGAGAAGCCAGAAATTTCGGCAAAAAAATCGGCACGACAGGCCGGGGCATCGGCCCGGCTTATGAAGACAAGGTTGCGCGAACAGGAATCCGCGTGGGCGACCTCTACGAAGAAGATTTGTTCCGGGAAAAGCTTCGGCACAGCCTGGAAGAAAAGAACTTCCTTCTGTCCAATTTTTTCAAAGACAAACCTTTGGATGAAAAAGAAATAGCCGAGCAGTACCTCGGTTATGCGCAAAAGATTAAATCTTACGTAACGGACACCTCTCTTCTTCTGGATCGTGAAATTAAACAGGGCAAAAAAGTTCTTTTTGAAGGAGCGCAGGGCTCTCATCTCGACATAGATCATGGCACATATCCTTACGTTACTTCATCCAATACTGTTTCAGCCAACGCTTCCTGCGGCAGCGGAATCGGCCCTAACACAATCAACAAAGTGGTTGGAATATGTAAAGCCTATACAACCCGTGTCGGTGAAGGTCCTTTTCCCACGGAATTAAAAGATAAGATTGGAGATCACATGCAGCAGGTCGGACAGGAATTCGGTGCTACAACTGGCAGAAAACGCCGCTGCGGCTGGCTGGACATGGTGTTGGTGCGACAAGCTGTCCGAGTGTCCGGTATCAACACGCTGGCGATTACCAAACTTGATGTTTTAACCGGTTTGGAGAAAGTTAAAATCTGCGTCAGTTATAAATCGGCAAACGGCAATTTTACTCACTCCGCTCCGGCAAGTATAAAAGCACTTTCAGAATGTCAGCCGGTTTATGAGGAGCTCGAAGGCTGGAAGGAAGATATTCTTTATGCACGGGAAATGAGCGAACTTCCAGCCAATGCCAGAAAGTTCTTGAAGAGACTGGAAGAACTTGCGGAGGCTAAAATAATTTTAGTGTCCGTGGGACCGGGGCGCGAAGAAACTATAATTATGGAAGATCCTTTCTTAAATAAGTAAACGGAATTAAAAAAGGTAATCTGTAGTTTCCGCTTGACACTTGATAAACTTGTTGTTAATAGGTCTGGCCTTAAAAATTTAAATCAAAAGGGCTGTTAGCTCAGCGGTAGAGCAGTGGACTTTTAATCCATTGGCCGGGGGTTCAAATCCCCCACGGCCCACCATTTAAAAAAGGGTTCTCAATTAAATATTGAAAGCCCTTTTTCTTTTCCTGTGATTTTTTCAGTGAAAAACGCAACTGTGCCCGTTTGAGTTTGAAGACAGGATTCTTGCTTTTGACCGGCCTGTCTATGCCCTGATTGTATATTATTAGCTTGAGCCGCCTTTCATAACTTTGAATTTTTTTCCCATTGCGGCAAACTTTTCAATTTTTAATTTTTTAAGTCCGGCTTCTTTATCTTTCAAAGATTTTAAGTAGAATTTTATTGCTTCCTTGTCCTGTTTGATAAATTCCTCAATTAAATTAATATTGGATTCAGAAAGTTTGTTGTCTTTAAAGTAATTTAATATATTATTTTTTCTTTTAAGTGATTTCTTATATTGCTTTATTAAATCTTTATTAATTTTGATTCTTGCTTCACTATCAACAATCAAAGACTCGATATGATCCAACTTATTAAACATAACTGCCTGGCCTTTTTCTTCGTTCATTTTTATCATGCTTAAATTTGTGGCATAACAATTCCCTATCTACTGCATATGCATCGAGACTATCGTCCTTTCAGAAAACTATATCTGGTTTTTCGCAGAGTTTTCAGCCTCTTTAAAAAGCGTTTTGCGTAAAGTATGATGATAACTTCTGAGAACATTGCGATATTGTTCAATGATAGTATTGCTGCCTTCTGTAGTTGACGTCATGAATGTCCGCATCATTTGTTGCACCATATTTATATGATTTTTTATATCTTCATCTTTCATTGAACAAAGAACGATTTCTGTCATTTTTTTTCGCAATGGGCGGCATGTATTAGATAACAATATAACAATAATATTATGGGCGATATCCGCGACTAATTCCTGAGATTTGAGTTCAAGTTCTATCAGATGAGTTTTGTCATGCAGGTTGGCAAGTTGTTCATCTAGAATTTCCATCGCTGTTTTGAAATCACGTGGAGTATAACGTTTTGCCGACATTTTAAGTATTTCCGGATAGAAGGCTATCCAGAATTCCCATAATTCGTCAATTATGTATGGATCAATCAGCAATTTTTCATCAGTATTTTCTAATTGCAGGAAAAGAATCCTCAAAAAATCAATGCTTGCTCCTTTCAGAAAATCCCGTACATAAATACCGTCGCCCTGGCGAATTGAAAGAACATTCATCATCTCCAAATGTTTTAATCCGATTCTAAGTGATACTCTATCCACACCCATGTCTTTGGCCAGTTGCCGTTCAGATGGTAACTTATCTCCCGGTTTAAACTGTCTGTTGAAAATCTGCTTGATTAATATATTGACCACTCTCTCGTGGACTTGTACGTCCTCCATAATTTCTCCTTATCAATTTTCTGTCAGTTTTGATTTTGCTTCTAAAAGTATCTATCCCATAAAACAAAAAAAACTTGACATCTGGATAATGTATATCTATTATTGGACTAATCTTTAAACTAAATTGTTCTACCACATAACCCTTATAAAACTACCATATCCTTTTTTTATTAACAAGGATTAAGTTGAATAGCGTTATGTTAAGAGTTTTTAATTGGAAAAGTCCAATAAATCAAACGGTTTAGAATTATAGTTTTTTGATTTTAACTTTTTGATTTTCGTATCTGACAATGGATTTATTCAATCTTATTTTTTGTTTTAATTGTCTCAAAAGGAGGTTTTATGAAGTTAAATAGAATTTTTTGGTTTATCTTTTTCGGATTAGCAGAGTTCTTCATGAGTTCAGCTTTTGCTCTGACATTTAGAGAGAAGATAAAATATACCAGATTTTTAATGGGCTCCAAGATTGAACTTACACCGCATGAAAGAGAAAAGTACGCGAAAGCTTTTATAGAATCCACAAGCGGCATTACATTAATAATCTCATTTTATATTCAAAATCTTTTTGAAAAGAGGTTTTACGAAATGTAGTAAAACCTGTTAGGCCGACTTCTGCTTTTGTGCTTACTATTTGGGAAAAGGCAAAGTATGCGAAGGCTTTTATAGAATCTATGATTAGTTTTAAGTTAAAAATCTCGTTTTATATTCAAAATGTTTCTAAAAGGAGGTTTTATGGAATGTAGAAAACTTGTCAGACTTCTTTGTTTGGGTTTAGTTTTATTTTTTATCGGATCAGCTTCTGCTTCTGCTCTAACAATTCAGGAAAAGTTAAAATACTCGAGGTATTTAATAGGATCCGTAAGTAATCCTACGCCGTTAGAAAAAGCAAAATATGCAGGTTTCATGGGGCCCGCGAGCAAACTTACGGCGCAGGAAAAAGAAAAATATGAGAAGGCGTTTATGGAAGCCGCAAGCGGGCTCTCACCGCTAGAAAAGGAAAAATATGCGAAATATTTAGCCGGATATGCAGGAGAGTTTACTCCTCAGGAAAGAGAAAAATATTCTGATATTTTTATGGAATACGCACTCTTGATTTCACCTCAAGAAAAGTCGCAGTACGCAAACCTCCCCGGTGTACAACACATAAAGAAAAATAAACCAAACGGCGATTACACTTATATGGTCAAGATGGCTACACTTGCCCCCGAAGGTGTCGGCTGGGCTGCCCATATTAAAGATGTAATTAATCCTGGAATATATAAGGTGACAGGCGGCTTGATAACTTTGGATTGGTATTACGGCGGCACGATGGGCGATGATCAGGATATCCTGGCCAAGATGCGCAATGGGCAATTGCAGGGAGGTGGTTTTACCGGACATGGCCTGGTTATAGCTTGTCCGGAGATGGCAATAATGGAACTACCGTTTTTATTTAATAATTATGATGAAGTAGAATATATTTACTCTAAGCTAAGACCTCGCATCAGCCAGTGGTTTGAGAAACATGGATACCACCTTGTTCTATTGGCAGAACAGGATTTCGACCAGCTCTATTCCACGAAAATGGAAATCAGAACACCCGATGATTTTAAGAAGAGCCGTTTCTTAACATGGTACGGTCCTCTGGAAGAGAGGTCTTTAAAAGCTCTGGGCGCAAGTCCTTTGCCGATTCGTGTGCCCGAGGTAGCGGCTTCCATCAGGACAGGAGTATGCGATGCCTTCATTGGCCCCGCTCTCTGGGCCGTTGGTACCCAGATGTACACTATAATGAAATACATCAACCCTATTCACATAAGATATTCACCGGCAGGCGGTATTATAACTAATCAGACATGGAATCTGATGCCGAAAGAAGCACAGATTGCTATCGATTATTTTGTAATATCAGCGGAGAAGGAGTTTCGGCAAAAAGTACGCGCCGGCAACGAAAAATGCATTAAGTCTATGATTAAATACGGCATGAAAGAAGTTAAGATGACTCCGGCGGAAATTGATGTTTTTAGAAAGAGACTCATGCCGGTTTGGGATGAATTTGCCGAAAAAGGATATTATTCCAAGGCCGAGTTAGCCGAGATTAAAGCTCTTTTAGCAGAGTATCGAGCCAGGAATAAAAGTAAATAAATACAATTTGCCTTAAATTATTTTAAAATATACAAGAGCAGTTATCAATTTGGGATAACGAAAATTACAATTGATTGGAGGATAAAAAAATGAGTGAAGACGTTACAAAAAGCACAGCAAATCAGACTTTTACTATTTCCGTTAATGTAAGAGAATTGTTAACTGAGTTTGTTCCAAAGCTAGCCAGGGAATATATTAAGATGCGGGGAGCACAGGAAGAGCTAAAAGATACGGAACTGAAATTGACCGTGGACATATCGGGCAGTTTATACAGTTATATCATCAAAGACGGTGTCAATTTCGATGTAAAAGAAGGCGAAATTGACAATCCTAATGTTCGGGTCTCATTTTCCATGGAAAGCATGTCCAAAATGTTGGACATGAAGAATGTAGACATGCTGATCGGTATGCAGAGACAATTGACCCGACAGAAGTTTGATGTACTTTCCGGATTAAAGGGAACCAGTGTTTTCCAGATAACAAATTCAGACGGTACTATTTCCGAGATTACAGCAACATTTAATGATACACAGAACCCTAAGTCGATACTAAAGCTTTCCCTGGAGAATGCTAATCTTATCAATAGCGGCAAGGAATCTCCCATTAATCTTTTCATGGCCGGCAAAATGAAGATAGAAGGAGATATGGCTTTTGCCATGAAACTGCAACCGCTATTTACAGCATAAACAGTTTGATATGTTAATTTGATTCTTATAGTCTGTTGTTATGGTAGCTATCTGATTCTAATTATACATTATGAATTTTGATTCAGGATTGTCCTAAAGCGTAATGTTTATAAAAAAAATTTTCCACAAAACCCGGCTTTCATTATTAATGTATGGATTTGTATGGCTGATTCGGGTGAGCGGAATCATCAATAAGGATTTCCAAGCACTGTTGTCCCAAAACGACTACTCATTTATCATGAGTTCCAGGGAGGATGATACTGCTCGTTACTTTCAGTTTATCGGCGGAAATATGCGCTCAGGCCGTAGTCGGATTCCGGTAGATTTCTCACTAATCTGGCAGGACAATCAGTCTGGTGGCAGAGCAATGACAGATATTGTTCTAGGCAAACGCAAGGTGCTTTACCATGCCGTGACCAAAGGAGTACTTACCCTGGAAGGGGAAGGAAAATATGTTTCATTGTTTATGGAAACCATGAATTATCTCAATCGAATTTTCACAAAGAATAAGAAACAAGGTGGAGGTTGCGATAAAAAAGCCTGATTGCAGGCGCGGGATTACATGAAGATTGCACCAAGTATCTGGGGTTTAACAGTTAAAACATACATGGAGGTGTTTATGCAGTTAATCATCAGGTTTTTCTGTGTTGTATGCGGAGTGTTGCTTCTGGGTTCCATTGCCTGCGCTGAAGGCCAGTGGGAGCTTATCGAGTCAAAAAACGGCATTGATACATACAAAATGACCCATCCGGGAACCAATGTTTGTACGTTCAAGGGCGTGGGTTTTGTTGATGCCAAAATAGAAATTATCGGTGAGGTAATGCGCGATATTCCAGCCTATCCCGAATGGATGGCTAAGTTCAAAAAAACTACCATTCTCAAGACCATTGACCGAAACACTTACATTTTTAATGCAGTTCTGAAAACACCGGTTCCTTTTCAAAACAGAGATATTGTTATCGAAAATCAGACTAAGTACAATTTTAACAACGGTTCGGCTCTTCTCACTTTCAGGTCGGCAAACAACTTCAACTATCCCAGACAGGAGGGCCTCTTCAGGATAACCGAACTGGAAGGCCACTATTATTTTGAATATTTCGGCAGAGAGAAGACACGGATAACCTATCAGTACCGGTCGGATCCAGGCGGTAATATTCCTGTACTTCTGGCTAACGAGATAGAAATCAAACATTATCCGGCTCAAACTATTTCCGGTTTACGCAAGATGGCGCAAAAGAAAAAGTATATAGATGCCGGTCTGGCCTCATCCGAGCATGATCTGATTGAACAGATGCTGGACAGCAAAAAAGATGTGGCCAGCATATTGAAAAACAGGATCGGTGAATACATTATTGATCCGGTTTTACTGAATATGCTGTTCGAAATGACGACAGCCAAAAAAATTGTGGACAATGTCTATGCTACCCGTTCCGATTTTGTAAGTATTCGTCAGGGAATGGTCGATCTGTTAAATATCGTTGCTGAAAAGGGGCATTCCGGTCAACAGAAGCAGGAAATTGATAAGATAATCGACTACCTGGCGAACAAGGAGTTTGACACTTTTTTCTCCATAAAACAATTCATGGGCGAAAAATGGCTTTTGGATGAGATTGTGAAAGATAAAAAACTGGTCCACGGACTTTTCGACATGGAAAGTAGTCTGGCCAAGGTGATTTTTGAAAAAGTTACGACTTCCAAAACGGCGGTGACATCATTCATCAAAGACAAGAGGCTTGCTGAAAACATTGTTACAAATGCATCTTTACGGGAAAAATTATGGCAAGATAAGGTGCTCAGAATGAGGCTGGCCAACGAATTGGGTGCTTTTAAGAATCCCAGGGATTTTGAAAATCTCATCGCGGAGCGTGTGAAAAGCTATGCACTATAAAAAGCCTGATAGTTTCATTTTAACTCGCTGTGCTTTTTTAAATTAACAAAATTGAAATTTTCTCGAAAATAATTCAGAGGTGAGTTTTTATGATCAATGCTGCCTTACCATGGCTAAAGGAATATAATGTCTTCGGCATACCACAAACATTAGAACCTTATCCCAACGAACCGGCCTATGACATCTTATACAAGACAGCCGCAAAATTCAAAAAACAGGGACTTATTCAGATGGATTACATGATGACTTATCCAGAGGTTAAGGATCATGTCGATCGTCTGGCGACAGCGTTGAGTAAAATGGATTTGAAGAAAGGCGACAGAGTGGCTACTCTGTTGCCGACATCCATACAGTTCATCATTGCTGATTATGCTATTTCCAGAGCAGGTCTCGTGCATATTCCCAGCAGTTCACTGGAACCGGCTGACCATCTCCAGCATAAATTCCATGAAGGCACACCGAAAGCTTTAATCTGTCTGGATGAATATCTGGATGTCGTCCAGAACATACTCAAAAAAATTCAGATTAACCATATTATCGTTACAAAATTAGCCGATTATTCGCTTAATAAACCGAAAAGCCACGAACAGCTGAAAATAGACAACGCTTACTGGATGGCTGATCTGATTGCCAAAACAGCGCCCAATCCGCCTGAGATAGAATTTGATGTGGAAAAAGATCTGGAACTGATTCTTTTCACGGGCGGCACAACGGGACTTCCCAAGGGCTGTATGCTGACACACCGCAATATTTACGCGAACACCATTCAGAATTCCAATGCTATGGGCAGGGCACAAAAACTATTGGATGGTGTTCTTACCGTATTAATGGGTTTGCCTTTATTCCATTCATACGGTCACTGCGTCATGCATTCCATGACTTATACCGGTTACAATCAGATACTTATTCCCGATGCCAGAGATACGGCAGGCATGATAGAAATGATAAAAAAATATCGTCCTTTGTTGCAAATGGGCGTTCCCACTCAGTTTCTCAAACTGACACAGGAGAAGTTAAAGGGTATCACAATTCTGGGAATATCCGGTTCGGCGCCTCTGCCAAAGACTGTTCAGGAGGAATTTGAGAAAAAGGGAGGTGGCGGCGGTATTATGGAAGGTTACGGTCTTTCCGAAATGTCGCCGGTTACGCATCTGAACACATCATTTATGCTCCGCATCTTCGGCGGCAGATTTCTTGTCAAGATAAACAACAAATTTCTCGGTCTTCCAGGCGTTGTTCCCGCTACCAATCTCTTCCTGAAAGTTGTGGGCAGTAAAATTGTCGGGTTTTTCGTGAGCAAGGGAATAGGCATTCTGTCTAATGTAACCGCCTTTGTCAGTAAAAAATCCAAGAAAAAAGTTGAAAAAAGAGGAACAATAGGTGTTCCCATGCCCGATACAGAAATAAAAGTTGTTGATGTTGATACAGGAACGGAACTGACCTGGGATGAAATAGTTAACGGCAAGACAGGTGAAATGTATCTGCGCGGCCCCCAGAGGATGCTGGGTTACTGGCCAAAGGTGGGAAGCGGTCTTGATGAAGAGGGATATGTTCATACAGGCGATGTCGTAAAGATAGATGAAAACGGCTACTTTTATATTGTTGACAGAACCAAGGACATGATTATTGTTTCAGGATTCAAGGTATATTCCAGGGAGATTGACGATATCCTACTGGAGTGTCCCGGCGTCAGAAGAGCTGCTACGATCGGCATTCCCGATCCCGAAAGACAGGGCAGTGAGCGTGTATGTGTATTTGTCGAGCCCCAGAACGGATGCGAAATGAATATTACCGAAGAAAAGATTATAACTTATCTGAAAAATCAAGTGGCAAAATATGCCGTACCGAAAGTTGTGAAGATAGTTGAGTCAATACCCCTTACTGAGGTCCAGAAAGTGAACAAGAAATTATTGCGCCAGATAGCTGAAGAGGAAGCCCCCGGCAGGAAAGCGGATGGCAGTTCATAACAAAAAGATATGCTCTGCCTGAACTTTAAGTTGCCTAAAGCATAATTGGCTTTTGTTATTGTGGGGGAATACTCAAAATGGAAAAATCATACCCTATTTTCCGCGATTCAAACTATCAACATACGTAAAAATTGTATCCCTTTTTTTGCAGAGTTGTCAGAATCTTTTATTGGTATCGGATTGTCGCCTAATAAATATACCCTGTCAAGATACGGAAATTTTAGAGCGGGCCGCAGTTTAAACACCACATGACCAACCAAAATCAAGGAGTTACATATATAGCTTCTTTTTCATTTTTCACTTTTGCAGCCAAGATTTCCTTGACACATGTAAACGCCCATTCTATATTTCATTCCGCAAAGCGGAAGTTCTTATTTAAAAAATACCAATAAGGACAATTTGTTTTGAGCAATAATAGTACAAGACAGGTACTCTATATAATCAGAGCACTTTCTAATAAGTATGGAAAGAAACAGGAGGTTTTTTATGTATCGGATTGATTTGTTAAACAAGATTTCTAAAAAGGGTTTGAACCTTTTTACCGAGAAGTACGAGTATCGCGCTGATATTTCAGACCCTGACGGCATCCTGGTAAGAAGCAAGGAAATGAAAGATATGACCTTGCCGTCTTCTCTGAAAGCAATTGCCCGCGCCGGTGCCGGCGTTAATAATATTCCAATCGACAAGTGCTCAGAAAAAGGAATTGTTGTCTTCAATACTCCGGGAGCCAACGCCAACGGCGTCAAGGAACTGGTCATCTTAGGCATGTTGCTGGCGGCACGCAAGGTTACTGAAGGAATTGCCTGGGCGAAGGAACTCAAATGCGAAGGAGACAAAGTACCCGACCTCATCGAAAAAGGGAAATCCAAGTTTGGTGGCACCGAACTACAGGGCAAAACTCTGGGCGTCGTCGGCCTTGGTGCCATCGGCACGATGGTAGCCAACACTGCTGAAGCTCTCGGCATGAGAGTCATGGGCTATGATCCATTCCTTTCCATCGAGGCGGCCTGGAAGCTGTCCCGTACCATAAAGAAGGCTCCAAGCCTCGAACGGCTCCTCGCAGAATCCGACTATATATCGCTGCACGTTCCCCAGAACAAGGATACGAAGGGCTTCATTAACACCGACAAGTTCGCTATCATGAAAAAAGGAACCATTCTTCTCAATTTCGCCCGAGGAGGACTCGTGGACACTCCTTCTCTGAAGAAGGCTGTTGCCGACGGTATTGTGGGCTGCTACGTGACCGACTTCCCGGACGAAGAGGTTATCAAAACGGACAAGGTCATCCCCATACCTCATTTGGGCGCATCGACCGATGAATCCGAGGAAAACTGTGCCATCATGGCTGCCATGCAGCTCATGGATTTCCTCGAAAACGGAAACATCAAGAACTCAGTCAACTTTCCCGAATGTTTTCTGGACAGGTCAGGCAAGCAAAGGATAACCGTAACCAATCAGAACACGCCGGGCATGATTGAAAAAATCACTCACCTCCTTGCCGACAACAAGCTCAACATAGCGGACATGATCAACAAAAGTAAAGGAAACCTGGCCTATAACATCATCGACATGGAAGGCGATATCAATCCTGACCTGGTAAAGAAAATCCAGTCTATCACTGGGGTCGTGGCTGTCAGAGTACTTTAAGAAAACACCTGACATATGGCTGCATAAATAAAAAAAGGCGGATTCTTACAATCCGCCTTTTTCCTAATGGTTTAAACTTTAGTTAACACCTGCAACCGCTTCATGTTGCGTTTGCTATGTAATCAAATAATATTCTTTAACCTCCCGTATGATGCAACAACTGTTTTCCATTAGAAGCGGTTCCTTATTCAGACAACTAAGCTTTAGTATTTTGGTAAAACCTCGTTCTACTTAAAGCAACCTCACCCAAATTGGATTCATCTAATCGAAATTGTTATTTTTTCAGCACAAAACTTTTTAATTGTGATGATTTTATTATATAATTTTTAAAAAATCAAGAAAAAAATCAACATATGGTGGTTATTTTTTTTGCCACCACAATAAGTAGTATATAATGAAAATATAGAAGTATTCGTTCGCCTGCTCTTTAAGGCTTGCCTGATTATTGCAAAAAACGGGTAAATTCGTTTTCTTTTTTTGACTCCGGCAACCTTGATAATATATAAGAATCAAGAGTATACTGCTCTCAGTAACTCCCGGCAGTATTTTTGGAGAGGTCATCATGAATGAAAAAGTAAAAAGCGCTATATTGAAACAAATTGAAAAGGAACCTTTCTGTAAAAAATTCGGTCTGCAATTAAAAGATATCCGGGAAGGATATGCAAAAGTGGAAATGCTCTTTACTCAGGATATGGAGAACATGTTCGGTATGGCGCATGGCGGCGCAATTTTTTCGTTGATTGACGCGGCTTTTGAAGTCGCCTCCAACTCGCACGGCACAATGGCCGTTGCCTTAAACATGAACATCAATTATCTGGCCTCACCGGAAAAAGGAGCTTTGCTTACCGCCGAAGCAAAAGAAATAAACAGGACAAAGAAAACCGCCGCTTATGAAATTCACGCTACAGACGAGTCCGGAAAACTTCTGGCTTCCTGCCAGGCGCTGGTTTATAGGCTGGGAAA
>LNQE01001907.1_pt1 | contig 25880 bp, 27 predicted proteins | sample 603111 | NCBI WGS metagenome assembly LNQE01 (sample SAMN04260313, study PRJNA301899) | hydrocarbon metagenome | isolation source: hydrocarbon-contaminated ditch | place: Germany: Bremen | collected 1998
TTAAGTATATGATTTTCTGGTATTTTGTCATACAATATTGAGTATAAACTTAATTGCTTGGGACCAGTCCTGAGCATCTTAAAACCCCCTTAGATATGGTGTTTGCATCACATCCATTATATCATAAAAGGGGGTTTTTTGATTCTACTTTGCAGGTATTCATTTGTATTATTGTCATTTTTTATAAAGTGTTTTTCAGTGGTCTCGAACGTCCCCCTGTTTCCCCCTTGTTGCTTAGCATCTAACTTTGATATTTAATATCTTGTCTGCTATGTCACGATAAAGCTCTGCGACACTGGCCCAGGTCAGAGTATGACCTAACTGGGCCGCTTTGGTCTCTAATTCCTGTTGCAGGTCCGGATTTCTTAAAATCAGGTCCAGATGGTCGGCCAGAGCTTCAGGCGTAGGTTCTCGGGCTATCATACCCCGACCCTGGGCTAGAATCTCCCGGGCATACTCATAGGGAGTGGAGACTATAGCCCGGCCACAGCCTACCGCAAAAGCCAGGGTCCCGGATACCGCCTGGTCAAGATTGGGATAGGGGCTCAGATAAATATCAGTCATGTACAAATAATCTCCCAATTCATCATCATCAAGAAAGCGGTTATCAAACAGCACATGATCATCCAGATGCAAATCTGCCACCAGCTTTATGACACTATCTCTATACCGCTCCCCTTCATTTCTTAATAATACGGGGTGAGTAGCACCAGCAATGATATATAATAGCCGGGGGTGTTCTTCAACCAACCTGCTTAGAGCCTTAATGCCAAGTTCCAAACCTTTCCCGGGACCGATTAATCCAAAAGTAGTAATAATGCTGCGATCCCGGAGACCGTATTTATCTTTCAGATCCAGTCTGCTTTTTTTGATAAAATTGGGTACCCCATGAGGTACTACAGATATCTTATCAGGCGTTACTTCATATACTTCAGCCAGTAACCTGCAGGATCGTTCAGTCATACACAACACTCCAGCAGCTAACCCTGCCAGTTTGCCCAATATTTCCTTTTGTTTTATAGATGGGTGAGGCAGTACGGTATGAGTAACCAGCAAATAAGGCTTGGTGAGGTGTGTGGCTAGATCGACAATGTATTCTCCATCAGGACCCCCGAATATGCCGTATTCATGTTGGATTATGACCATATCCAGGCCGGGCTCACGGTTAGCCCAGGTGGCACAGGCGATATAATCCGCTGTATTCTCCTGCTGAAGCTTTACTGCCACCTCGGAAGGATAGTTGTGGGATTGAAAGGGTTCATTGATAGCAGCTACCAGAATCTCTGGTACATGATGTATAAGACTATCCCTCAAGTCCTCGGAGAACGTCGCAATTCCGCACTTGCGGGGAGGATAGGTACTCACAATCAAGCAAGTGTTCATCCATGAGTCACCTCCTTATTTTCAAAACAACACCTTCAAGGGTGTCAAGGGGACGGGGTTGTTGACAACATTTGCAACCCAGGTCTCTCTTTACTTAGGGGGTCACGTTCCAGGATAAGCTATACTTTCATTCTTATACCAAGACTTTCCAGGAAGCCGAACAATTCTCCTATTATTTTTTCCAGGGCTTCCGGGGTACTTCCTTCACACCTAACAATCAATTCCGGACCGGTATTGGAAGCTCGAACCAGGCCCCATCCCTCTGGGAACAGTATGCGTGCCCCATCTATATCCAGAACCTCATACAGAGGACGGAAGTGCCGCAGTACCTCTTCTACTACTCGAAATTTATCCTCATCAGTGCTTTTCACCCGTATTTCCGGGGTAGTATAGTACTTGTTAACATCCGCCAGTAATTCAGTTAGATCCTGGTCACTATAAGATAAAATGCGCAAGAGCCTGGCCGCAGCATAAAGAGCATCATCATAGCCGTAGTATTCGTCGGCAAAAAACATATGCCCTGACATCTCCCCGGTAAAAATTGCCCCGGTTTCCTTCATCTTGCCTTTGATCAGTGAATGCCCGGTTTTATACAGCAAAGGCTTGCCTCCCAATCGGCTGATCTCATCAATCAGGCTCTGAGAACACTTCACTTCCACAATACACTCAATACCTGGATGATGAGGAAGGATCTCTCGCCAGAAAAGGATCATCAGCATATCACCCCAGATGATGTTTCCTTCCCGGTCTACTACCCCCAATCGGTCGCCATCTCCGTCCAAGCCGATTCCCAGGTCAGCTTGTTCCTGTTTCACTACCTGAATCAAATCCTGACAGTTTTCTACTGCCACCGGGTCGGGATGATGGTGAGGAAAGGTCGGATCAGATTCGCAGTACAACTCCACCACCTGGCAGCCCAGTTCTCGAAACAAGCGAGGAGCAAAAAGTGATGCAGTGCCGCTGCCGCAGTCCACCACGACTTTAAGCTTTTTAGGCCCTAACTTGATTTTATCCTTGACCATTTCCATATAGTCATCTACAATGCTCAATTCTATCAGGCTTCCGCCATCCGGATCAGAATGGAAATCTCCTCTTTCCGCCATTTGACGTATTTCTTGAATCTCCTCCCCATAGATGGTGGTTTCTCCCAGCAGCATCTTGAAACCATTATATTCAGAAGAATTATGACTGGCAGTTATCATAATACCAGCCTCGATATTCAAATGCCGGGCTGCAAAGTAGAAAATAGGGGTTATTACTACCCCCAGGTCTACTATGTCACATCCTGTTTCAAGCAGAGCTTGTACAGTGATGTCTCTCAAACGGGGTGAGGACATTCTATTATCTCTGCCCAGCACTATTTTTTTATGCCCTCTGCTGACAGCCCTGGATGCCAGGGCCCGGGCAATTTTATAAACGGCTTCCTCGGTCAGGTCCTCACCAACGACGCCTCTGACATCGTATAACCGGAAAATATTATGCTTTATCACAGGTCTCCTCCCCTCTCGCCTATGTTGCCAAAGATATTTATAATGGCTATTCAATAATATTTTTAAATAATATCGCTATATCCTGCTTCCTTAAGAGCCTCTACAACCTTCTTGATCTCCTGGGCCCGGTCTTTGCTGCAGACCAGCAGACTATCCTGGTTATCTACGATTATAAGACCCTCCACCCCCAGAGTAGCTACTATTCTTTGGGGCGCATAAACCATACAGTCATGGGTATCAAGAAAAACCCCCCGACCTTGCAGTATATTTCCCCTATGATCAGACTCCCGGTAACGTCCCAGAGCAGTCCAGCTGCCTATATCGTCCCAGCCAAATGCGGCGGGAATTACTAGTACCTGTTGGCATTTCTCCATTATTCCATAATCTATAGAAATCCGGGGCAGCTTCTCATAAACTTCCCTGATGACCTCCGCTTCCCGCTCGGTCCCAATAACCTCTGAGATAACAGCCAGACCCCGGTTCAGATCGGGCAGGTATTCCGCTATCAGCTGGAGGAGTAAATCTACCCTCCATACAAACATACCGCTGTTCCATAAATAATTCCCGTGCTGTATATACTCAACAGCAGTCTTAAGGTCAGGCTTCTCATGAAAGGCAATCGTCTTATAAACATTACTGAATTCCTGATCTTCTGCCGCTTCACCCTGCTGTATGTAACCATAACCCGTTTCCGGCCGGGTTGGTCTGATGCCAATAGTGACTACATACTTCCCGGAACAGGCTGACCTTACAGCAACGTGTAATAGTCTATGAAATTCTTCGGTATCGGCAATAAAATGATCAGCTGGCAGGACCAGGATCATTCCTTCAGGATCCTGGCGCTGGATATAGGCAGCGGCCAGTCCAACGGCTGCTGCTGTGTCACGTCCACAATGCTCTAAGATTATATTACCAGGTGGAAGCTCAGGCAGTTGTTCCCTGACCAGTTCCTGGTATATAAGATCAGTAACTACATAAATGTTGGCAGGTGGCAGAAGTCCCTGTAGTCTATCTGCAGTCATCTGCAGCATGGTACGTTGGCCCAGAAGAGATAAAAACTGTTTAGGTTTGTCGCAACGGGATAGAGGCCAGAACCTCTCCCCCTTGCCTCCAGCCATTATAACAGCATACATATAGCTTTCACCTCTTTCTTTTCCGAATAGTTCAACCCGACTATATGTTCTGCTCGGACAGCTATGATCTACCTTTTTTTCCTTTTATTATCTCATAAACTAAATATTCGGGGAACCCTGCTAATGACCACCGCTAATCATGAATGACATCGGCATCCTGACCCGATGGCTGTTTACCGACCCTTTCAGCGCTTCTTTTGAGTACCACCGCCCCCTTCTCACAACCCAAATCCCGGGCTATAACCGGGCATTTAACTTTTAATAAAAAATATATCTATTTATTATCCACCTCACTGAGAGTCTCATAGTTGGCCTGACCCTTGGCGATAACTAGATCAGCCTTGTAAAATTCCTGGATAAACTGGGGTGAACATAATTTCAGAATAGTACCCGGAGCATCGCTGCCATTATCAATGACTCTTACCCGCTCAGTCATACCAGTGGAAACCGCATCTTCCATAGTGGCATCATTTATTACCGGCATGGCCTTGACTACATAACACACTTTTTCCCCTGGCATCTGCTCGATCAAGAGGCGATCAAATACTATTTCTCCGGCATTATCACCTAAAAATAAGATATTATCCGCCTGCTGAATGGAATGACTTAATTCGCTGGCAGTATTGAATGCGATAGGACTGTGCAGACATTCCAAAATGGTTTCATCTACATCCTGTGGCCCAATATCGGCACGAACCCCAAAGTCAATGATATTACCCGCAATAGAGATACGTACCGCTGTTTCAAAAGGATCGGCCGCACTTTTTATCTGCTGCTGCAGTTTTTCATATAGGTCTAAAGCTAATGTGTTAAACTGCTGTTTTACTTCCGCATAAGGGTCCGGATCATCCAGCACTTCCCTTATCTGGCGGTGGATCAAGGCAGCCATATAGGGAGGAGTCTCGTTCAGGTCCATATCTGCGGTTTCACGAAGTACGAACCGGATCAGTTTCTCCTGTATTCCATCATCTGCTCCAGACATCCGCATGGCTCCCACAGTTTGTCTCAATAAACAGGGAATACAATCGTAATATGTTTTCATAATCAACACCTCAAATAAATTATATTATTTGTTTCCTTTTTTTGTTATTTGTTTGTTATGATATGTTTATATCAGCTTAGAGCAAGTAATATTTTTAGCCAACCATTTGTAATTATTTACTTTTGTTTTGGCCACGATTATTGTATAATCAATTTATGACCAAAGTACCTAATTGTTGTTTTGGAGCCATCAATTAACGGAGGTTATATGTTTGATTTAATGCCACTCAATACTGAAATCAAAACCATACTGTTTCTGGTGGGAATGATCATCCTATCTTTGATTTTTTATAGATCATCTGACCGGTTGAAGCCCAAACCATCCTGGACTCAATATGCTGCGGGTACATTGCTGCTTATCTACACTACAGCGGGCGGCGTATATGGCTTTCTCTGGCCGGCCCTGGCAGGACTTATCCTGGCCTTTTTCTTATACTATCCTTTCCGCCTTTTACTTATGGTTTTAGTTGATTCTATACAAAAAAACGCTTATGACGTATTTAATATCCCGGATGAAGAGTTTCGCAAGCTGGATGTTGATACGCAGGTATCTATGTTGAACAATCGTATAAGATATTATCGGAAGGCAACAATCAGGATACAAACTCTCAGGGGTTTCGCTTTAATGGCTTTTATTATATCTCTGGTCATTCTAGGGCTGGGATTGTTAGTGTTAAGAAAAATCGAATATCCCGATATACTGCTCTTGCTCGCTAACATGCTCCTGTTCCTGCTTCTCTTCGATATAGCACCTAGAAACAGAGGAGTGTTCTTTAACTTCTTAAAGAAATATGTCTTTAGCCAGGAAATAATCAGAGTCAGCAATCATTATGAACAGCAGTTGCAAGAAAGTAATTCCGAAATCAAAGCTATTGAACAAGGATACTACATGACTACCAAAAAGCAGATCATGAATCGATTGAAATACTGATTTCTGATAATGATTCGTATCCCTGGCCATTTCTTGTTCTATGTCTCACCTCATATTCTATATTTTCTATTATAGTTTAGTGCTCATCTTCCGATAGTATTAATATAACAGTTTACTTATAGCATCACTTTTAACAGGAAGGTAACTTCATGAATATAAATAAATCTGCCCTTTTAGTGGGCGGAAATCCCGATAATTTTAGTCTTCGGCACCGCATTTTAAACATTACTGCAGCCCTTGCTATCGCGGTAGCATTGGTCGTAGGAATTGAGTCTCTTTTCCTGGAGTTTTCACCTCTTCTTACTGCCAGCATTTTTGTTTACCTGGGCTTAATGAGCCTGATTTATTACCTTGCTCGCTTTAAAAACATTGTAGAACCATCAATTACAGCAGCCTGCCTCTTGTTGATCCTTTTTTTCACGCCAGCGGGATGGATTTTTAACGGGGGCAGCGGTGGAGGAGCCCATTATACGGTAATGTTTTATGGCCTGGTAATATGTGCCTTATGTTCGGGTTGGAAGAGAAACCTATTCATTTTCCTGCTGCTTTTTATAGTAGGCGGGCTAGGCATCTTTGAATATTTTCACCCGGAACATATCTATTATTCTGATAACCGTTCCCTAAGATATTTTGATATTATTTCTTCCATGCTTATTACTATAATACTTACTATCCTGCTTTTTGCAGTCTATTTAAAGAACTACGATCAGGAACGGGCCCGGGTCCTCGAATACTCACAACTTCTGGAGAAAATGGCTATTACGGACGGACTTACCGGTCTTTTTAATCATTCCTACATATATAAACTGCTGGAGGATAGAATAAGTGACAGTCGGGATTATGATACTAAATTGAGTATTATCATGCTTGATCTGGATTACTTCAAGCATGTTAATGATACCTTTGGTCATGAGTTTGGTAATAAAGTGCTGGTTGAGGTTGCCCGCAGCTTGCAGAAAAATATCAGAAACTCCGATTTAGCAGGAAGATATGGCGGAGAGGAATTCATAGTAATATGCCCGGAAATAGGCCTGGAGGAAGCATCTACATTGGCCCAGCGGTTAATAACGGAAATCGATAACCTGATTATAGGTGATGGCATCAAGGTTACGCTGAGCGGAGGAGTTGCCGAGTTGGATAAGGATGTTGACAGGACGGCTATGAGCTTTATTGAAAAGGCAGATGATGCTCTTTATCAGGCCAAACGGATGGGGCGCAATAGAATAGCCAAATATATCAACACTCTGGGTCAGATTCCTTCTATTCAAACCTGTTCCAAAATTTTAACCTGATAATAATCCATTTAAAATTGTGCGGTACTCTTTGCCTGGTATTTCGAATCGGCTGCACGGCAGGGAGTTCAAATTCACTACCATTTTATCCATAATTTGATTTTGGATCGACCTTTCCCGGCAAAAAAAGCCCATAGTCTTGGTTATACAATTTACCTCCTGCTGATTTTCATACCACTCCAGGTTAATGCCAAAAACGCTTTGCAAAAGCGGAACCGCTTCTACTCCAGTCGCCCCGATAGCAAAAGTCCTTCGCTGCGGATTCCTGCAGTATACATCTCCTTTTAAAAAACTGCAGGGCAACAAACCACAGCCCATGCAGTGACCGCTGTTTAGAAACAGCACATCTTCCTGCATACACTTCTTGACTTGATAACCAAGTTTGGTAAATAAACTGGATAAGATAATGTCTTGAAAGCCGTATTGTAGATAGGGAATATCGCATCTGGCGAACTTTGCAGGTTTATATCTGGAAAAAAATTTAGCAAAAACTAGAACCCCATAGGTATACTGGGTCTGGATGTCTGCAAAACGGGGTGCCCATGGAGGACATCCACCTGAACCGTAACTATCACAGCCATTTCTGCAAAAGTCAGTGACCTTCTCATAATTATGAATGATCTCTACAGTTTCTATAGCCCGGTAACCAAATTCCAGCGGATAATTATTCCCCTCCTGGCTGGTGTATATGTACCACATGAGCCCTCCTACCTTCTTCAGTTCTCTTCCTGGCTCTGCTTATACATGCTCAACATCGATTCGGGTATTATATAAGATCTATTATTGATCAAAACCAGCATTAAAATATCATCGGGAGACTTCTTTCCGCGTCTTCCCACGATTTTTCCCACATAGTTGTAGAATGGATGTCTGGGGTGATTAACTATAACCATATCTCCATATTCCATCACTTCACCACCTTTTTTTAATAATTAAACTCCAGGTGAAGTATATGTATTGCAGCAAATTGATTAATTCAATTTTTCATGATACCTGTGTTTATATATGTGTATTCACTAGCACCTTAATTAGACTAAACTGAACAATTTCTGCCAACCGTACTGCCGCTAAATATGAATTCATTTTTCTTCTGGATCTGCTAGTATGCGAATGCGCTTTCGGAGAAAAAATGCCCCGGTTATGATGATAATCAATATAGCCCCCAGAATAACCATGGTACTGGTGATATCACGACTGCGATTAAAGTAATCACCCAGAGCGACGTAGGCTACAGCCCAGGGTATCATACCCAGAGCCGAAGATGATACAAATATGCCCATAGGTACTCCGCTTAAACCGGAGCCTATATTTATTATCGGTGTAGGTATAACCGGGAAAACCCTTACGATCACCATTATCAGGAAGATAGTCTTAGAGTTCATATTTCCAAATTTTAATTGATATTTCTTGGCGAATAGATCTTTAAGTAATCCCTTTCTGAAATACTTTGCCAGCAGATAGAGACTTAAAGTCCCTGCCAATGCACCACTCCAGGCCATAACAAATCCGATCAACTTACCGTAGATGATTCCCGCCGCTCCGGCCAGTATACCGTATGGTATAACCGGTGCGATTGCTTGTAAGAAGAACATTACTATTATTACTATTGGCCCATAAACTCCAAAACTACGAATATATGCTGCTAGTACGTCTATACTGCTAAAATCTATCTTCCAGCACTCCTTATTAATCTACGAAGTGTTTTTTCAGCCACTTAATAGTAATCTCTTCTCTATCCCTGATTTTATTTTCGAATCGGTGGTTGGCGTCATCCACTATTACCATTTCTGCATTGCCCAGCCTGTTGAACATATAACGCGCATTGTACACCGCTACCACCTTGTCATCCTGCCCCTGTACGATCAAAACGGGTCGGTTACGTATCTCCTTCAGGTAGTCATCCATATCGTGTTGATAAAAATCTTCTACAAAAGCTGGTTTTATATGATATGCACCCGATTCGTCACTAATGTTAACTGTTCTCCCTTTGATCAACTCTTCATAGGCTTCTTCCATAACTCTAGTAAAGGTCTGCTGCAGTTCAACTGGTGTAGACCATAATATAAAGCCTTTCACTTTGCTGTCTTCTGCTCCGCCTGCCAGCACGGTACTTCCGCCTAAACTTCTTCCTAATAGTATGATAGGCTTCCTGTAGGTACGATATGCATAATCAATTACTGTTTGTAAGTCTTGAACCTGTCGGGTCAGTGTGATCTCACTGAATTCACCATCACTCTCGCCTGATCCGGTAAAGTCAAATGCTATGACCCCTAACCCAAGCTCATTAATTTGTTCGGCAAATGCACATATGCGATCGCTGTTTTCTTTTCTTCCCCTGAATCCGTGGCAGGTTATTAGAAGATAATCATAACTGTCCGGCAAGAATATCAGGGCAGCTATCCTTTCCTGATTTTCCTTTATAATTTTCAGGGTTTGCACTAACATCCCTCACTTCTCTATGTGCTTATGATCTTAAATAGGCTTCTGGGGTTTGCCTTTTTCTTCTGATTCATGCCTTACCCTGTAGCTGCACAAATCACAAATGAAGGTCGGAAGTTCTTTCTGCTGCTCTACCAGTTTTTTGAAGTCTTTGTGATCTTCCTCTACATCCCAGTTCTTGCCGCACAGAAGGCATCTGGCAGAGATTTTTTTGCTCACGGTCATTCCTCCTCTCCCACTATCTCTCCATCCTTATAGTACCATGTGTTTGAATAAATCTGAAGTTAATACATTTTTTATTAAAATCTGTGAATAATTGTATTTATCAGTAAACTGGTTTCTGCTCCAATCTTTTATGTCTACTCTGGCATTATGACTCCTGTTTAAGGGAAGACTCCTCCCAACCAAGGAAAATTCCTGGATACTAGCTCGAATCAATTCGTCCATTCCCATATTGACCACCTGGCTTCTTAATTCTTCCATCTGCGGAGTAGTATGACAGCATATATAAGTCTGGCAGAGAAAAGGACGATTTTCGTATATTGAACAGGTAGAATCGGACTGCAGGAAGATACACCGCCCTCCCCTGGACCGTCTGAGAGTTATATCAATTACATTATCCTGCGTTTCTACCCATAGATATTTAAAAGCATCGATCAAACTGATCCCTTTGATCTGACATATATTTTTTACATCTATCAAGGTCAGCGGAAGGGGCTCATGACAGCAAAGGTCGCATCCATAACAGTTGTTCTGCCCTGCCGGCCAACAGCGTTCCAGATTTCCTTCCTCAATAAAAAGGTTTAGTTCATCCAGCAAGTCTTGAATACTGGCCTTCTTATCTATTATATTAAGTTCATAGCCAGGCCGACCCTGGATAATGTTTTTAGTGATTCGTAGTTTTTTCAAAGTATCCTCCCATAAAATCAAGCCCACTCTACTCTACTAATTATAGAATAAAATGGGCTCAATATTTACAAATTATATTATTACTAAATTTTGAAAAATCTTATCGACTTGTCCATCTCGCTTACCATCTGGTTTAAGTCTGCCACCGATTTATTCATGTCTTCAATGCTTGCCATCTGTTCTGCTGTCAGACGGGTGATATCCTTAGCATACAGGGAGTTTTTCTCTGCTGCTCTGGCAGTCTCCTGTACGGAATCAAATGCCGTCTGGGCACTGGCAGCCATTTCTTCGCTGGCAGCAGATACTTCCTGGATCTGCATGTTCACAGTAGACACGGCGTCAATAATCCCCTTAAAGGCACTTCCAGCATGAGCTACCACATTTATCCCATTGGATACTTCGCGGGTCCCTTCCTGCATCGCCTGCACTGCATTACCTGCTCCGGACTGCATTTCTTTTATCAACTCCGAAATTCGGCTGGCTGCTTGACTTGATTCTTCTGCCAGTTTCCTGACTTCTTCAGCTACCACCGCGAACCCCTTGCCCTGCTCTCCGGCCCGGGCTGCTTCAATAGCCGCGTTCAATGCCAGTAAATTGGTCTGGTTGGCTATATCGGTAATCAGGACTACGATCTGGCCTATCTCCTGGGATTTTGTCCCCAGACCTTCCACAATAACCGCCGTTGAATTAACTGCATTACTGATGACATCCATCTGCTTGATAGCTTTTTCTACTTCCTCGCCGCCTTCTTGAGCTTTGAAGGTGGCATCTGCCACAAAGTTGGATACATCACTGGAGTTGGCGGCTACCTGCTGAATAGCAGCTGACATTTCACTTAATATCACCCTGGAACCTCCCGCTAATTCCACCTGGCGGACTGCTTCATCATTCATCTTTTCTGCCTGCAGTGACATATCTCCTACCATTCTGGTGCTGGAATCTATCAGGCCGGTTATATGGGAAGATGCTTTGCCGACCTGTTCTGACAGCTGCCTGGTTCCACCGATCAAAGCAGACATGCTCTCAACCATCTTGTTTACCATATCAGCTACTTTACCTGGCTCGTCATTGGCATTGACCGGCACCTTACAGGTTAGATCCCCCTGACTGATTACTTCCACCCCTTCTGTTATCCTCCGCAGAGGAGTATATACGGTAAAAGCTATCAAGAAGGCGGCCAGAAATCCTATCAGTATACCTATCCCTGAGTAAACGAACATGGTGTTCCGAAATTCGCTTACTGCTTCATCATAAGGAGTAGCAGGCACACCCACATACCATATGCCGATTATTTCTCCTTTAGCATTCTGGATAGGTTCATAGGCGGCTTCATTCCATGTTCCAACCACTTCAGCCCGGCCTAAATATTTCTCTCCTTTTTTAAGTACCGCCGCAGCAACTACATCGGATACCTGAGTACCTATACATCTCTCGTTATTGTTCATAACATTGGTAGCTACCCGTGTATCTCCTTTAAAAATGGTAACTGTATCTCCACCCGTCAGTTCTCCGATTTTATCGATCAGCTCATAGTTTTCTTCCACCATCACCTGGCCTTTATACAGCTGCTGGTTCTTGATGTGCCAATCTCCAGGGTAGTAGTAGTCTAACATCTGTCGACCCATGTTAAGGTCTGAACTGAGCTTCTCCTGGGCTGAGATAGTAATTTTTTCTGACATCACCGATGTAGCATATACTCCCATGATTCCTGTAACAGATGCCAGGATGAGAGTAAAAGCTAGTATCAGGCGTACCCTGACACTTATTTTGCGTAGTAAGCTTTCAATAAAATTCAAATTAAATCCCTCCACCGATCTATTGAATTCTAACTAACCTTCCCTCCTTTCAGACTCCGGCCACCGATTACATAAGAAAACAGGAGCTGTTAATCTTCTACATTTTTCTACACCCCTGTTTATTTATCGATTATTATTTTTTTTCCTAAAGCCCTTTTAGCTAATTTTTCCCCTTACTTCATATTTATTAGGGTTTATTATGAAGATTTTTTCTCCGTTTCAGGGATAACCTTGATAAACAATACTCTCTGATAGTTATACGAACCCACTATATTGCCCCTGGAATCATACAGGTAATTAAGAGATGACCCTCCCACATAGACTTTTCCATCCTGTTGTATTCCAAGATCCTTTATGTAAGTTTCCAGACTCTGCCCATCAGTAAAATATATTTTAGCCTTAATTAATTCAGGCTGATTGCTTCCCGAGGGAATACCTAAGACCTCAGAAAAATCATAACTGCATCCCCCCAGTGGCAATAAAAACAGCAGCGACAGGACGACGACCATACATTCTCTTACCCTCATCTTCTCCTTCTCCTCCTTCGGTTGCTTACCGCAGTATTCTTAGTCTTGCCGCTTATTGCCAGCGATTTCTCCTGGATATGCTTTTTTTTCATAAGGCTCCATTCCTCAAGCTGCCGGTTGGCCAGAAAGTGAACCGTTCCCTCCGGAAAGACTCCCCGTTCATCTTTCACCCCGGCCTGCATTCCCGTTAGAATTTCCAGCCCCTCATCTATATGGCTGACTGCCCATATACTGAACAGCTTGTTTCGTACCGCTTCCACTACTTCTTCATCCAGCATCAGATTCAGCACATTTTTGCGGGGGATGATAACCCCATGGTTCCCAACCAATCCCTTTTCCTTGCAGACTTTATAGAAGCCTTCGATTTTTTCATTCACTCCGCCTACTGGCTGTATTTCTCCATTCTGGTTTACCGATCCAGTTACAGCAATTCTCTGGTTTATTGGTAACCCGGCCAGACTGGAGATCAGGGCATATAGTTCTGCACTGGAAGCGCTGTCTCCTTCCACTCCCTGATAGCTCTGCTCAAAGGTAAGGCTGGCTGACAGGGTAAGGGGCTTATCCTGCGCATATTGGTGGCCTAAATATCCGTTGAGGGTCAAGATGCCTTTGCTATGGATTCGGCCGCTCATCGCAATCTCCCTCTCAATGTTGACCAGACCCTTTTCTCCCATATAAGTTTTGGCCGTGATCCTGACCGGCCTTCCAAACCGATATTCTCCAGCCTGATATACTGCCAGGCCGTTGACCTCCCCGGTTAGATTTCCCTCCACATTGATTATTAAGGCATTGCGGTTTATCGCCTCCTGAAGCTTCTCTTCCGACAGCGAACTGCGGTATATTCGCTGTTCGATAGCCTTTTGCACATGTTCTCCAGTGACCAGATCAGCCCCATCATATTCTGCTATACAGTTAGCTTCATATATCAGTTCCATTAGTTTGTTAAAAGAAGTACTCAATTTCTGTTGATCATCGGTCATCCTGCTCCCATATTCTACTAAGCTTGCAACTGCTTCGGGTTTAAAATGCTTTAGGTTTTCGGTTTCACACACCGAGCTGATCAGACGAACATAGTCATTGACATGCCGTCGGCTTCGGTTCATCTCGTCATCGAAATCAGCCCTGATTTTAAACAACTTGGAAAATTCCTGGTCATAATGATGCAGCAGATAGTAGTATAACGATTCACCGATCAAGATCACCTTAATATCCAGAGGGATAGGCTCCGGCTGCAAAGTCTCGGTATTAGTGATACCGATCATACGGGATATATTTTCCACTGATATTTCTTTATTTTTTATTATTCTTTTCAAAGTATCCCATACAAAACCGTTTTTCAGCAGATCGTATACCCTGAGCACCAGATATCCGCCATTTGCCCGGTGTATAGATCCAGCTCTTATTTTTGAAAAGTCAGTGGCCAGGATACCGAATTCACCTTCATATTCGATCTGCCCAAAGAGATTGGCAAAAGTAGGGTTGTTTTCAAAAACTACTGGCGCATACATACCTTCTGAGTTATCCACCAGCAGGTTGATCTGATAGCGGCGTAAAAAGGAGCGTTTATCAATATGGCGAAAAAAACTTAGAGCAGTATTTTCTTCATGGTGCACCAGGACATCCAGATGAGCCAGAAAATCCTCCTGGACCGCAGCCAGATATTCCAGAACCTGTTGGTAGCGATGGTATTTGCTTAACAAATTGTCAAACTGAGGCTGGGAAACCTGCTGGGCTGTCTCCTGTTCCAATATCTTGAGCTTATCCTTCATCAACTTTTCCATACTACGATATTTTCTCATAGCTTCGTTCATCTTCTCTTGAACCATGGCACTGTTGGACATCATGGCCGCCCGCTCTTCTTCACTCAGTCCTACATACTCATCCTGCCCCATCACTTCACCATTTTTGTTTATCGGTATAGTGTTTACTCCGCCCTGCTGATTCTGGCTGATTGAGAAACCGTGAGCCCGAGCTTCCAGATCCAGGGCCAAATAAAGAGCATTAGTTTCCGTTACAAAATCATTAAATATGATATTTTTTTGAGCGGTATATTCCTCTCCTGCAAATGCGATTATAACTGCTTCTATGGCCTCATCAATGCAGGAAGCCAGTTCCTGTTTAAGCTTTTTTCCATTTCCAGCCGGAATTTTCAGAGCACAAGGGGTGTCCGGGTTCTTAAAATTGTAAACATAACACCAATCGGGTGGTACCGGTTTTTTGCGGGCTTTATTGTGCAGCATTTTGCTGGCCAGGGTAGTTTTACCGGTACCAGATTGTCCGGCCAGATAAATATTATACCCTTCACTTTCGATATCCAAACCGATCGAAATGGCATTTAAAGCTCTCTCCTGCCCGATTATACCAGTCAAAGGTTTAACATCTGCGGTGCTGTTAAATTTAAATCCTGATGGATTACACTTTTTTCTTAATTCCCCTGGTTTTAGTCGATATTGATTATAATTCACCTGCTAATCCCCCATTATTACAAAAGTACATATTGCTCTTCTATATGAATATGATTGTTACTGTCATGATGCTATAAATATTATATGAATCCTGGCCAGCAGGCCTTAAAAAATATACTTCAGGCCAGCATCCATTTTGATAACCCTCTGCCTGCCAAGCCGATTGTACAGCTCAGCTGCTGCATAGAAACCGGTACAGTGCCCAACAATTAGTTTCTGCACCTGATATGTGTTTACAGCATCTATAGTTTTGTCCAATCTTTCCCGGGAAGCATTAATCAAATGGGTACCCCCAATATACGCCAGCACTTTAGATCGTCCGGTTTTCTGCCGGCAGTATTCCAGGGTATTTACCATTCCCGAATGAGAACAACCACTGATTATAATAAGACCCTCCGGGTGATCGATAAGCATAGCCATGTCATCAGGAAGCAGATCCTTATGGAATTGGCCATCCTTTTCATATAAGAAATTTCCTCCCACATCCTCATAACCGGTCAATCTGGGAATTTGCCCCGTCAAATATATGCCAGGATGTATTTCTGTGAAAGTATCAGTAAAAATGAAATCTGCTCCCGCATCAACAGCCTCCTGATAAGCAAAACTACAGCCTATATCTATCATTTGCCCTCCAGTCCTGCTGATCAAGCGATGGGCAAAAATACCGGAATGGGCATAAATCTTTCTTCCCCCATATTTCTTAAGGAAAGGCATCACTGCTCCAGTATGATCGTAATGACCATGGCTGACAACTATCTCTTCCACCAGTGACAGGTCTATTCCCAAAGTGGTGCTATTTTTAAAGAGAGCATGGTTAGAACCGGTATCAAAAAGTATATTATGGTTATCGATCAATAACTGAGCCGAAAAACCGTATTCGCCGATTAATGGAGAAGCAGGGGTAGTATTTTCTACTATAACATTTATTGCTGCATCCATAAATTAACCTCCCTTAATCTTATTTTCCCTTCTTTCTATTATTCATCTATCTTCAGACCGTTTCCTGCCTTAATCCGTATAAATAACTATTCTTCTATATTATTCTAATAATAATATACTTTCCCTCTATAATAATCTAATACATTTCCAGGGCGGTTCCGGATCAGTCTTTGTTATGGTGACCATTATTTGCAACATTGGATTTTTGCGGATTATAGCAATATGAACTTAGTAATTAAAAGGAGATATCTAAGATGTTGTTAAAGAGGAATATTCCAATTATAGCAGTTTTGCTGACTCTCTGGCTTGTAAACCTGGATTAAAATGAGATGATATGCCTCATGCCCCCACCGCATTTATTTGGAATTACAAATACCAGAAACCCGAGAATAAGGTGAGTCTAATTTGAATCAAACTGGAAAAGAGGAAAGAATTGAAGAAATAATTCTACACTGAAATTTTCCTGATACTTATTGATTTTTATGGAGTCGCTGCGTCTTTAAGCAGCCAATCCAAATTGAAGGTATGATAATAACAGATTTCTTTTGGTTCGGTTCCTTCGATAAAGGCCATCCGACTTCTGCGCGGACACGATTCACTGGATATAAGTCCGGTATCCAAACACACATTGATCAAATTGACATTCGCCGGTTTCTCAAAGTCTAAATCGGGTAAGCTGACCGAGGCATCCCGAATGAAATTAGCCCATATGGGGCCTGCTGCTACGCTGCCTACCAAATTGACATTTCGTCCCTGATCGTATCCTACCCATACTGCACAACATAGCTGGGGGGTAAACCCCACAAACCAGGCATCATTAAAATCGTCGGTAGTACCGGTCTTTCCAGCTGCTGTTCTCCCAACTGTCTTCTGCAGATTTGCTCCAGTTCCACCGGGTCCCATAACTCCCTTCAGCATGTCACTGACAATATAAGCATTTTCCGGACTGATTACCTGCCGTTGGGTAGTTCGAGATTCTTCTAATACCTTTCCATCCTGGTCAACGACTTTTAAAACATAGATAGGTTCACTGTATATCCCTTGATTAGCAAAAACATTATACGCTGCTGCCATGTCCAGCGGGGTCACTTCCTTGGAACCCAGCGGCAGGGAGAGTATCGGCTGTATCCCTTTAAATCCGAATTTCTCTGCATGGTCGGCTACATGTTGGGCTCCCAGCATATCATTGACCCTTACTGCTATTACATTATCCGAGATCATCAAGGCTTCTTTTATCGTGAATTCCTTCCAATGGTATTTTTCATCACCATAATCATTGGGCTCATAAGTATCACCAGTAGGAAGCTTGAATTCCACCTTTTCGCATTTCATCATATAGGCCTCGGTCAGTCCCCATTCAATCGCCAGCGAGTACAGAAAAGGCTTAAATGTCGACCCCGGCTGCCTTTCTGAAAATACCCGATTATAATTGGAACTGGCAAAGTCCCTCCCGCCTATGAGTGCACGTATATGTCCATTCGTGGCATCCAGAGCCACCAGCGCGGCCTGCACATCAGCCTCTCTCTCCTTCATGCCTTCTTTATATGCTCTATTTGCTGCCTTCTGCATGTCCAGATCAAGAGTAGTGTATATCTTCATTCCCCCCTGGTAGACCATCCTCTCTCCATATTTTTTGGATAGGTAATCCCGCACCATTGCAATAAAATAGGGGGCTTCACCCAGCACATAATCCGCTTGTTGATACTTTAATTCTCTGGAAATTATCGCTTCCCTATCATTCTCGCTTATATAGCCTTCCTCAACCATACGCTGCAGCACCAGGCCCTGTCTTGCTTTAGCCTTCTCAGGATTTATATAAGGATCATATAAGCTGGGAGCATTAGGTAAACCAGCCAGGAGGGCTGATTCTTCGGCAGTTAGATCCTGAGCATTCTTATTGAAAAAAGTACGGGCTGCAACTTCCAGTCCATAGGCACCATGTCCAAAATATATGGTGTTGCAGTACATAGTCAGTATCTCATCCTTGCTGTAACTGCGCTCCAGCTCCAAAGCATAAAACAGTTCCTTTATCTTTCTCGGCCAGGTACGCTCATTGCTCAAGAAAAGAGTTTTAGCGGTCTGCTGAGTAATAGTACTTCCACCGGCAGTTATCTTTCCAGCTTTAATATTAAGTACAAATGCCCTTAAGATCCCGCTTATGTCTACCCCGTGATGCTCATAGAAATTTTTATCTTCAACAGCAATAATCGCGGCTTTGAAGCTGTCAGGTATCTCCTCAAAGCCTATGCTTATACGATTTTCCTCAGCCAGCCCCTTAATTGGACGCCCATTGATGTCATATACTACCGAAGCTTCCGGTACATTGACTTGATGTATATCAACACCACACCCACAGAAAAGCAGGGTAGTCAATAATATTGAAATTAATAAATATTTCCTGAACATAAACTACCTCCTATTCCTAAAATACCCATAATTGATGTATTCCATTCGGCTGCACATCTTTATAATTTCATCGAACTGCTGTTTGCGAATGTGTTACCGGTATTGACAGGGATACCTATAACAACTATATTTTAGGGGGCGAACAAATATAGGAATTATTAAGGTGGTGGTATAAATGGACCCCGTTCCAGATTATGGATCGTGCATCTATAAGCAACTTGATATTAAAAAATCAAATAACAATGGAGGGTTCAATTTAATCTGTTGCCATAATTGCTTTTAAACCCTCCGAATTAAAAGGAGGGATGATTTGTGATAAAAACCTATTATTACAACTCTCAAGTTAACGCCATGTTTCATGATGTCAATCTCAGCCAACTGGATGACCTTCTATCTTCCTCTGACAGCTTGTTATGGATCGACCTGTATGAATGCTCGCCATCAGAACTCAATTCCATAGGTAGTTTGTTTGATTTTCATGCTATGGCTCTGGAAGATTGCCTGCAGGAAAGTCCGCGCGCCAAGTTAGACCGTTATGATAATTATAATTTCTTCGTTTTTCATGGGTTGGATTATTGTGAAGATACTGAAGATGATGAGATAACCAGTATCGAATTAGATGTTTTTATGGGATCAAATTATATTGTCACAATTCATCAAGTAGCTCTGGACGCGGTTGGTAAAATAGCAAAAAAATGTCTTACTGATACTAATTATATGGATATTGGACCTGAACATCTGCTGTATAGAATAGTAGACCATATTGTTGATGACTGTTTTCCTATTATTGATAGACTGGGCGAGAGAATAGACGAACTGGAAGACGACATCTTCATAGAACGAGGCCGGGAAATTACCGAAGAAATCCTATCTCTTAAACGCAGCATAATATTGCTCAGGAAAGTATTAATACCGCAGCGGCGTATTTTTGGTAATATCAATGGTTATTATTCCTTTTTTGTAAACGAAAAAAATCGGCCCTATTATTTGGATTTGGTGGACCATCTAGATAGTATTCTGGATACAGCTGGAACCTACAGGGATCTAGTTAACAGTTCGACCGAAACTTATTATTCCATAATTAATGGGCGAACCAGCGAAATCATAACTATGCTCACCATTTTTTCAATTGTTATGATGACTTTGACTGTGATTACAGGTTTTTATGGGATGAATGTTAACCTTCCAGGGGCTGATAACCCTCATTTTGTATGGTACCTTATATCGTTCATGATTTTGCTGGTATCAGGAATGATGTTTTTCTTTTCTCGTCGTAGATGGATATAAACTGCAGCAGTAAAAAACCCCTTGAAGTTAGACTTAAACTGAATTAAGTCAAACCTCAAGGGGTTTAATCATTTCTTTAAGAATATTTCACACAAATATTTATCAGCAAGTCAGCCACGTCCTGGATATAGTCCTGCGCCATCTCAATATGTTCGTATACTTCCCGCCATTTTATAAGCTTGATAGGTTCATCTTCGTGCTCATCGAACAACCTGGCTACTCCAGTTCTATAAAGATTATCCTGCTTCTTTTCCAGCTTGATTATCTTCTTGCAGCAGTCCATTATTTCCTTATTGTTGCGTTCGATTTTATCCAGCATGTTAAAAGCCTTTTCCATAAGGTCAATGGACTCACATAACACCCCTACCATTTCTTTGACCTGTTCGTCAGGGTCACCAGCCTTGTATAAGATCATCCGATCAATAATGCCAGTAATATAGTCCAGGGTTGTTGCAAGTTTCTGCACTAATTGAAAAGCATCTTCCCGGTCAAACGGTAAGATAAAACTGGTATTCAACCTGCGCATAAGCTCCTGAATGATGCGGTCACCCTCATGTTCCATGGCTGTCAGTTTAGCCATCTTAACATCAAGATCCCGATAGTCATACACCACGTTTTGCAGTATCCCCCCGCCTCTTACTACAACCCGGGCGCTCTCATTAAAAAGCACGAATAGTTGGTCATCTTTTTTACCAAATAACCGCAACTTTTATCCCCCCTTAATCAAAGTGCAGTTACCATCCGATAAGTCTCTATATTATAATAACACGATTGACATCAATGTATATACCGCTCCAGTGTATACTTGGGCTTCATTCCCTTTTTATAAACCCCGCATATAATCCGGGCGCAGATAATTTCTATCTTTTCTTTTAATTATCTGATCGATCAATTCCAATATTTCCTTTTTATCTTCTGGCAGTCTGCCTTTAATGGGCAGGTAGTTGGACGCATGATTACTCCTGAATTCACTATCCTGTACATCCAGGTTTTCAATAATAATTCGCAGTTCCTCCAGTATTTCAAATGGTTCCGGCAGTTCAAATTCTCCCTTCTGCATACGGCGGTATAGTTCAGTTTTTGGTGTAAGCATCAGGGTCAAGGCCGCAATATAATCAGGGTTTATTTCATTACAGATCTTGGCGGTATTAAGAGCATGGTCTACTGCTTTTGGGGTTCTCCCAGCCAGGCCCAGAAGAATGGTAACCGATAATAGTATACCTGATTCCCGTATCCTCTTGCCTGCTGCTACCATCTCTTCATAAGTAACACCTTTTCTTATGTCTTTCAGCAATTCTTCGTCACCAGTTTCAACTCCCAGGTAAGCAATAGTTAATCCATGATTTTTCATCTCTGTCAATTCTTCTACCGACTTGTTCAATATACTGTCGGGACTGGCATAGATACCCACATGCTTTAAACTGGGAAAACTTTGATATAATGCAGTCAGTATTTGCAGCAAGTCCGAAGTTTCCATGGCCAGCGCATCTCCATCTGCCAGAAAGACCTTTTCCACATCATGATAATAGAGTTTAGCCATGCGAATATCGGCCATGATCTCTTCTAATTCTCTTACCCGATATTTCTTGTCCTTGTACATGTTGCAAAAGGTACACCGATTATGACTGCAGCCTACCGTGCATTGCAGAATATAACTTCTTGCCTCACTGGGTGGCCGAAAAACATTGCCTTCGTATCTCATATAAATTCCCCCTATAGCTTATATTATAAACCAATTTTGTGAAATGCTTAACACAGTCTCAATTATCTTCCTGCTATATTATTGCTTAACTTAGACAAAATAATATTGGATGCGAGTTTACAAGGAGGTTATATCTTGGCCAGAAACCGAGGAATCATGTCTGAACAGTTGAAGTATGAAATTGCCAGGGAACTCGGCGTTGACCAGGTCGTGGCATCGCAGGGATGGGGTGCAGTTACTTCTAGGGACTGTGGCAACATGGTAAGCACAGCTATTAAGCTCGCGGAAAAATCGCTGAACCAGGTATAAATAACTCGCATTCCTGTAGGAAGCAAGGGGACGTTTTTTTGGAAGCAGGGAGACGTTCTTTTTGCTTCCTTTTCGTTTGGGAAACAGGGGGACGTTCTTTTTGTTCCCTTTTTGGTTCCACAAAAAGGGAACAAAAAGAACGTCCCCCTGTTTCCCCTTGCTTCCTTAGCGCTTCGATATTTTGGCAAACAACTTCTGAACCAGATATAATATTACCAAAAATAGGATAATTGCTTCAGTCACACTGGTTAAGCCAGCACCCAAAGCCATACCAATTACGGCAGTCAGCCAGAGTGAAGCAGCCGTTGCTAAACCTTCCACCTTTTTTTCCGGGCTGACCCATATCAAGCCACTTCCGATAAAACCCAGAGCTACAATTATTTGTGCTGATAGTCGGCCAGGGTCAGCATACCAGGTCATTGAAAGGGGAATAAAAAATTGGGATGATATATAAGTTACTAATGCTGCCCCCATGCATACCATACTAAATAATCTCATTTTAGTGAGTTCTTTGGTAGTTGCTCCAATCAGAAAACCTATTATTCCAGCCAGCACAATACGAGCAAGGGCTATTTCCATACTCATAAAACTTGATAGTTGGGAGCTTCCTGAGTTATTGCTATATCGTGTGGATGACTTTCTTTTAAACCTGCATTAGTTATTCTTATAAAAGTAGTCCTGGTTTTCATCTCGTCCAGATTGCTCACACCACAATATCCCATACCTGCTCTTAAGCCGCCGATCAATTGATAAATGGTATCCGAAGCTGCACCTTTATAAGGAACTCTGCCCTCAATTCCCTCCGGCACCAGCTTCTGAGCGTCTTCCTGGAAGTATCTGTCACTGCTTCCCTGAACCATGGCTCCCATGGAACCCATGCCGCGATATATCTTATAGCTTCTGCCCTGTAATATTACAGTTTCTCCGGGGCTTTCATCAGTACCTGCGAATAAATTGCCCAGCATGACTACATCGGCTCCAGCAGCAATAGCCTTGGCAATATCACCTGAATATTTTATACCCCCATCCGCTATTATGGGAATATTATGTTTGGCTGCAGCACTTACACTATCCACTATAGCTGTGATCTGAGGGACTCCAATGCCTGCGATCACCCGGGTGGTACATATCGATCCTGGCCCGATCCCCACTTTGATAGCATCTGCCCCAGCTTTGATCAATTCCTCGGTAGCTTCTGCCGTAGCAACATTACCTGCAATAATCTGCAGATCCGGGAAAGCAGTTCTAATTTCCTTGACCATGTTGATCACGAACATAGAATGACCATGAGCGGTATCAACAACTATGGCATCAGCACCGGCATTTTTCAAGGCTTCTACCCGTTCCATAGTGTCCCGGGCCACACCGACTGCTGCACCTGTAAGCAATCGGCCCCGGCCATCTTTTGCGGCATGAGGATATTTGAAAGTTTTTTCAATATCTTTTATGGTGATTAGGCCTTTAAGATTAAAATCTTCGTCTACTAAAGGAAGCTTCTCGATCTTATGCCTCCGCAACAGTTCCTTGGCAGTATCCATGCTGGTATTGACCGGTGCGGTAACCAGACTTTCGCTGGTCATGACATTGCTTATAGACTGCTCGAAATCAGTTTCGAAACGCAGATCGCGGTTGGTAATGATGCCAACCAATTTGGGCCCAACTGTTATCGGCACTCCAGAAATGTGGTAGTGTTCCATGATTTCCATAGCATCTTTTATCTTATTGTCTGGTGATAAATAAAAAGGATCGGTAATTACACCGTGTTCCGAACGTTTTACCCTGTCCACCATGGCAGCCTGTTCCTTAATAGTCATATTCTTATGAATAATGCCTATGCCACCTTCGCGAGCTACGGCTATTGCCATTCTCGACTCAGTAACGGTATCCATCCCTGCACTCATCAAGGGAATTTCCAATCTGATTTTCTGGGTCAACTGAGTAGAAACATCAACCAGATTGGGTGGAATTTCGGATCGACCTGGCAGCAGCAGCACATCGTCAAAAGTGAGACCTTCTTTACTAAACTTGTCAGTCATATTATTCTGGCCTCCTTGTTTTTATCCTGGTAAATTGAGTTTTATCTTATCGCATTCTGACCTAATTTTCAAGCTGTACCAGGTTGATCATAACATTATTAAACTTAATCCCCACCCATAACAGATCCAACTCCATACTGCATAAAGTGATCATAAAGGCATTTAACCGTTTCTGAACTGACCTTGAATTTCTCCGCTAACTTATCAACATCACAACCTGCCTGGATGGATTGGAGAAAATCCGCCCCATCAATACCAGCTTCACCAGCCATTTCTTCAAATGATGGCAACCTGGTCCAGGGAGGATAGGAACCTTGATTTTCTTCATTTTTTCCCATAATATTATCGCCTCCTACAGAATTTATTGTTCCTAAATATCGCGGTCAAGATACAATAAAAAAATAGCTGTGCCAGGCACAGCGTTATTTTGGCCGATTTTATTTTAGATATACTCCGTGGTTCAACCCGTCAACCATCAATACCGAATAAATTCAGAATTTAAAACGGTGGTACCCGGACGATTTCTCCCATCAGCGCTGCGGCCGGTAATATAAAACCGAACGCTCGAGCTGAATGCGCTGGTCTGGGCTTCCCATATTTGCAGCCCTCCAACATCAAGGTTTACGGTAACTGTCTCAAAAGGTCGGAGCGAGTAACTATTACTAAATACCCGCCTTTTGGGAGTGAAGGACAGATCGAATAATCGAATATCAACCTGACGCGTGAAGGAAGTATTATTGAGTCCCAGTATCCTGATCATAGTCATGTCAGTACTACTGGCAATAGGACCTGTTGTCCAGTTAATTCTGGTTGCCATCACATACCACCCTTTACCTTCTTGTTTTCTAAAGGCGTCTTTAATTTTACTGTATGTGACCGCTTTGATTATGTTACCTGTCTTTGTTTATTAGAAGGAGTTGTTTTTCAGCCTCATGTGGGTACTGTCCAGGTCTACAACTATGACTTCCCGTCCGATTTTCTTTACTGCATCCCACGGGATCACTAATTTTTGGCGGTCAGTCCAAAAATTAAAAGCATTTCCCTTATTAGGTAATATTATGGAAACTATCTGCCCTGATTCCTCATCTATGACCATATCCGAGTCTCCCACAGTTCCCATTCTCATCCCATCGTAGATATTGACCATTTCTTTACCTACCAGTTCGTTCAGCCGCACCTGCATCCTCCTCTACACCCCGGTATGCCCAAACCCTCCTGCACCGCGCATAGTATCATCCAGATCATCTGCTTCTATCAATTCTGCACGCTCTACCCTGGTGAAAATCATCTGGGCTATTCTTTCACCTTGTTTTACAATATACTCTTTGTCCCCCAGATTTATAACTATCACCTTTATTTCTCCTCGATAATCCGCATCGATGGTACCAGGGGTATTTAAGAGAGTAATACCAAAATTAAGAGCCAGGCCACTGCGGGGCCTTATTTGCGCTTCGTATCCCTCCGGAATGGAAATAGCTATTCCCGTCGGTACCAGCGCAAAAGCTCCGGCCGCAATTTTTATATCCTGCTGATTGGCGGCATATAGATCGAATCCCGAGGAACCGGCAGTCATATATCGGGGCAAAGGCAGGTCAAAGGAATGCAGTCTTTTTATGTATACTTTCATGTTCTCTCCTCTCCGCAACAGCTTGGACTATTACTACGTTTGTTTTAGAGTTTATTATTCTAAGAATTCCACAATTTATTATACTGGTTTTCCACCTCTCGCATCACATCGGCGGGACCAATGGCCGCTACAGATATAGGTTGATTTCCCAGCAGCTGGACCGCCCGG